>Ga0255058_10001892_pt1 | contig 11679 bp, 9 predicted proteins | sample Cases_109_9_MG_FD_188637 | JGI IMG/M metagenome (GOLD analysis project Ga0255058, IMG submission 188637) | Seawater microbial communities from Amundsen Gulf, Northwest Territories, Canada - Cases_109_9 | ecosystem: Environmental > Aquatic > Marine > Gulf | place: Canada: Northwest Territories... | reverse complement strand
GGCTTTTTGACTATCACCGTGTCGCTGACCCAGACGATTATGCGGGCGGTGTTGCCCCACTGCATTTTGGCGACAACCAGGTAGGCACCGGCCGTTTTCAGCTCATCCGGAAATTTAACCGTCACGCGTTTATCCCAGTGTCGCTTGTCCGGATCCAGATCCAGCTGCCAGGAAGCGACCTGGTCTCCGATGTATCGGGTTTGATTTTCCCGCACAATGCGCCAGCCGATATTGTTGACATTTGCTTTTTGCCAGTCCAACCGCCGTGGCCCGGATCGGATATAGGTTTTTACATCATCAAGAAGTCGATTAACTCTGATGCGGTAGGCTTTCAAATCCACACGAGCGCCGTTGCGGAATCGATATTCAACGGTGGGTGTTCTCCCTGCGGGCTGGGTGCCGATGCTTTCAAATACACCCCAGTTTTTTACAATTTGATCAATGCGCCGACGGGCAGGAGACGGATTATGGTCCTTGTGGATTTCCCAGTATCCTAACGCGCGATCATACTGCCTGCGGTTTTCATATATTTGAGCCAGGGTCCGACTGGTGTTACCGGCATATCCGGTGTTCGGGTGTGCAAGAATTTCCTTGAAAATCCGCAGATAGTTGAATTCATCCGGCAGATCAAATCGCCTCACCCCCACCGCCAGCTTTGCAATGGTTTCGGAACCGGTCAATGTGTACACTTCATAAGGGCTGCTTTTGCCCTCTTTTTCATCCTTTTCATTAAGGGGCCGCCCCCGGCCATAGAGCGCACCGTAAGCAGCCAGGGTCTGGACACCGAACTGTTGGTGCAGAAAAGAGGCATGTGTGTAGTCGACAAGGGCTTTCAGACTCGGATTCAGCACCGCGGCCCTTGCCAGCAGCCATCGCCATCGCTCTCCATCTGAGAAGGCAGTATCAAAGTGCTTCGGCAACCGGTGAAATACGGGTCGGCCTTCAGAATCTACCGGTGCGCCACGGGCCCGGCTGTCATATTCATGGCCATATCCGGGTTCATGGACGGGAAGCTGGGTAAGATCGGAGAGATACTGCAGTTGCCAGGCCTGGGCTGAACCGCGATAATGCAGCAATATGCGCGCAAACTCGATATAAAGCTGAGCCGTATCGGCTTTTACCCGATTACCTTCAGCCAGCCCCATGGCCTTGTACATCAATTGCAGGCTGCGGACCCTATCGCGGGCAATGGCGTTTACATATTTTCCCCCTCCGCGATGGCTGCCACGGTGAAATTCACCCCCCACCATATACCCCCAGTGTGTGTTCTGGCTATAACTTCGGGCTGCATCCCGCAACAGACGCCAGTTGCCGCTATGGGCTTGAATCGCCTTTTCTCGAAACATGTCCAATTCGTGCAGACGGTTCAGCTGACGCAGGCCCTGCCAGGCACGGGTAAAGTCCTGGCCGATCCTCCTGGGATCATTTTGCGTTTCAAAAATCAGTTTGTGATACTGTTCATAGGCATCCTTCCAGTTGCCATTGTTATAGGAATTTTGAGCTTTTCTGCGGATTTTATCATGCGTTGCCTCCGCGGCCCATGTGGATGCGGTGATTAAAATCAGGAACAGCAATATAAAGAGAGATTTTATTGATTTCATAAAAATGCCTCCTCTTCAGGGAATATGGAGCACCAATGAAGGTGTCCGGCTATCCCTATTTTATGAAGGCCGGCAAAGGGTTGTCAATGCGCGTAGGGCACCTTTTACATAACTTTTACAAATAGGCCTTAGTTTTGTAAGACTTTAACAATTATGGATTGAGGGTACGAAACCCGAGTCAACAGATGTGATCACATCCTGAGGGGTCAAGAAGGTCGTAGGTCCCGGTAGAAAGTCCGAATATCCTCAACCAACGCCTGCGGCTCTTCCAGGGCAGCGAAGTGTCCGCCGGATGACATGACTGTCCAGCGTTTAAGGTTGCACACCCTTGCCACCCATTCACGCGGCGGACAGAGGATCTCGCCGGGGAAGGACGCCATGGCTGTCGGAGTGTTGATCTTCTCGCCGGGACCCAGTCGCCATGGGGTATGCCGCATCTGATAATAGAGCCAAAATGAACTGTTGATGGTCTGCGTCACCCAGTACAGCATAATGTCGGTTAGCAAATCATCTTTGCTGACTCGGCTTTCGATATCTTGGTGACAATCGGTCCAGGTATGGAATTTCTCCGTGATCCATGCGGCAAGCCCGACAGGAGAATCGTTCAGAGCGTATGCAAGCGTCTGGGGTTTGGTACCTTGGATCCACTGGTAGCCGGTCTCTTCTGTAGTGAAGAACTTCGATTCCTTGATAAATGCCTCTTCCGCAGGCGTGAGATTTGTCCGATCGCTCGGGTGCGGACCCAATGGTATCATGTTCAGGTGGATACCCACAACCTGCTCTGGATAGGCGAATCCCAACCGGCCGGTTATAAGAGCCCCCCAATCACCACCCTGGGCGGCAAACCGGGGAAAGCCCAGCACTTTGGTCATCAGTCGAGCAAAGAGGTCAGCCATGTCTTCCACGTTAAGCCGGCGCTGGTTGGGCACATGGGAGAATCCGTATCCCGGCAGTGACGGCGCCACAACAGTGAACGCGTCCCGGGGATCGCCCCCATGGCGTGCCGGGTCTGTGAGTGGCCCGATAATTTTGACAAACTCATATATGCTGCCGGGCCAACCGTGGCTGATGAGCAATGGCATTGGATCGAGTCCCCTGCCCGGAACATGGATATAGTGTAGGCCGATGTCATCGATCTGCACCATGAATTGAGGAAAGCTGTTGAGCAGTCGTTCGTGGGTACGCCAATTGTATTCGTGCTGCCAGTAGGTGATCAGTTCTTTGAGATAAGTCAAGTCGGCGCCGTATTGCCATCCGGATCCCGGTATTTCATCAGGCCACCGTGTTAGGGATAGGCGCTGGCGAAGGTCGCTGAGTACATCTTCAGGAACAGCGATGGTAAATGGTTCTGGGATCGATTTGGTCGACATATGGTTTTCTCCTTTTGTTCATGGCCCCTTGTTTATCCGGTAAGACGAAGCGCGGAATCACAGTATCAACAACAATTCGCATTTTTAAAAAAAAAGCATAGGGGAATCGGTATCGTGGGTCAAGTTTAAATGAATTCAGTCTTGTTGGGAACAAGGTCAGATCTGTGTGATAACTTCATCAATCGTTGGAAAAAATTCCGTGCCGAGGAACTGGGTGTTGAAATCCTGCTTAAACCGGTGCGAAAAAGCTGATTGTTAAAAACGGCAATGTCGTTGGCGTATCGGCTGAAACAGAAGGTGACGACGAGATAGAGGTCCGATAATTGATAAAAACCCAAGGGTGTTAAGTCCGGACGGGACCCCCATTCCAGGTTTGTATGCGGCAGGAAACAACACTGCGGGGTTCTATGACAGTTATCCTTCCACAGGAACCGGACTGCAGATATCCAGCATTTTTGGTCAGCGGGCCGCAGAACAGATAAAATAAATTTTCTCAGAATTTTGTCAATCCTTTCATTTTTTTCTTGACATACCACAGGGTGGCATGCTAAACTAATAAACAAGGTTAATGACCACAGGCACCTCCAGCCTTATTAACCTTATTGCTTCCATTCTACACCTCTCTCAAAGCCCCTGGTGCTTAACCGGGGGCTTTCCTTTATAGATAAAAACGTTAATTTCAACGTTGAACTGGGCCCTGTCAGAATTCTCTGAATTTCACCCCAATCCCTTGTTCGCTCACCCGGATGATGGTGCCGACTCTATTTTCCTCTCTAAAATTAGGAGACGAATATGTCATCGATATGGCTTGCCCAATCGTAAATAGCTCTTTTGTTTCGATTAAAACCCCACCTTGGCTTATGTTTTTGATCCAAGCTTTATAATCATACCCCTCAACAATAAATTCTACCCGTATGTCGACCGGGTATCTGAAATGTTTCCTTCTCTCCTTAAACGACATATGCTCCCCCCTTTGTTTTTTATGCCTGCTTCGCGCTTTTTTGCGCGGGTTTTAATCGTTATCCCATCCCCACGCCCCGGTCAACTTCCCCATACCCTATCGAGGGTATCATCGCTTGGCTTTTACCGTTTCACCCGGCGAATTTCAATTTGACACATTTGATTAATATCGCTATAATTGATGGTATTCGGGAAATACACCCGCATGTATCGGTTAAAACTGTGGCAACCAGGCACGTAATTCTCCGATGGATTTAAGGTGAAAAACTAAAGTTGATAAAACCGCATGAAAAAACGTCGAAATCAACGTTTAGGACATCGGGTTAACCGATTGCTTTATCGAATAAACCAAAGGACATCCGCACTGGATGGAGGCCTCTTAACATGAATTCATATAATAAATCGACAGAAAAAAATGACGTCATCGATCGTTTGGTGGAATTGATTTATAAGATGCCGAGGGACGAACAAATATCGCTACTTAATAAACTGGAGCATTATAAGCTCGGTGAACCTAATTACAAAACAAGAAAATATGAGAGAAGCCAATGTGTGATCAGCGTCGACTATGAAACCCTGGATGAGGCTTTCAAAGAATACATTCGCGACATCAGCCCCGCCGGTATTTTTATGGAATCTGAGGAAACTTTTACCCTTGGGGAGGAAATTGTCCTTTCCATTAATTTTTCCGATTCGGGTAATCCCTTTAGAATCCCCACAGAAGTCGTCCGTACCACTTCAGATGGCATCGGTCTCAAGTTCAAATTCAAAAGTCAGGTCCAAGAGGCAATTATTACATCGCTCATCGATAACCTAAAGAAAAACAAGGACTAAAATTTTTTTCTTGACATACCACTGTGTGGTATTATAATATTTGTTAAGGTTGATGATTGTTTTCAATCCATTTCGTTAACCTTGCCCTCCTTAAGGGGTGACCCGCCGGGGGTCGCCCCTTTTCTTTTTGTTGCCTTATGAGGTTTTCTGTTTGTCCGCGTTATTATCCCGTTTATCTCCGAAAAACAAAGGAAAAAAATGCCGATTGTTTCGGTTCACCCGGCCGGTGCGCTGAACATCTGGTGAGGGTCTCACAGGGAAGAAGTTGGGGTTCTCTCATTGAAACGAGGAAATCGAAAACGACTGACAGTAATTCGGAAGGGATATAAAAGTACGCAATCTATTCATTCCTGTTCTTGATAATTTCATTAAAAAAACATAATACCTCAAATGAACAAGGTTCGGAATCACGAACCGAATTTCCCTTTTCATTTTTTATTTGTAAAAACATAGGTGAGCGTCCAGTGGTTTTCAAAATTACGGCTGCTGATATCAAACAGATGGCAACGGAGTTGGTATCCGCTTATCCTTTGAAGGCCAATGTGAAAAACTGGTGGCGAAAGCCGCTTCTGGTGACCGCCCGGTCAGATGACCGTTTTAAAATCCTTCCTAAAATCGCTTCACATGAACATTTGCTCCCATGGGACCTTCTTCCTTCGGTTAAAACGGTGATTGTATTTTTTATTCCCTTTATCCGAGAACTCATTGAAGAAAACAGCAGCGGAAAATTTCCTTGCCGCAACTGGGGCCTGGCGTATGAATCAACAAACAAGCTGATCGGGGTGCTCTCTGAAGCCATCAAGAATTATCTGGGGGAGGAAGGGGCGCTGTCAGCGCTCACCCCGGCTACCCACAACTTCGACCCGGTCAAGTTGGTTGCCGGATGGTCACACAAACATCTGGCTTATATATCCGAGCTCGGCCGTTTCGGCATCAGCGCCCAGCTGATTACGCCATCAGGCTGTGCCGGTCGTTTGGGAAGTCTGGTTACCGATGCTGATCTGGGTAACAATTTCATGGTTGAACACCAGGAACTGTGCCTTCACAAAGCCGATCAGAACTGTTTAAAATGCATCGGGCGTTGTCCGGTTGGGGCGATAGGCGAAGACGGGATTGATCGACATCGTTGCTTCGCCCATCTCAAGGTAAATATAAATCATACCAAAGCCCTGGCCGGCCTGGAAGAGACAACACATGTCTGCGGCAAATGCGTGGTCAACCTTCCGTGCAGCATCGACCCGTTTGGACAACAGACATAGGCGGGGTGCTCACATCTGATATTTTTCCATCAAACCCTTTAACTCTGCCAGATACTCCTTCTGATAGATCAGGCCTTTGAGGCTGCTGATATCATAAAATGAAAACCCGATGTAAGGTCTAATGTCAATGCCGTACGGATTTTGGGTTTCGTCATTTGCCCGATCGAGAACGAGGATGCTGTAATAGCTGGTTAACACCCTTACCTTTGAATCTCTTCGCAACAAATAGCTTCTTCCCCCCAGTGTGTTCAGAAAAAATCCAGCATATTTATATAAAATGTCCAGAGAAGGAGGGGCATTCAACTTCGTTTTGCAATTGGTACCGTTGGAAAACCATGCAAAAAAAGTGGCCATGACCGATTCGATGATTTCAGATTCGTTTTTCAAAATGTCATTCATCAGCCGAATCCGCTTTCTTCCGATAACCCGGTAGAAGTGAGTTACATTTCGTATCACGGTAAAAAGATTATCCATTTCATAGGATACCACCGGCGGGTGGGCGGACAATTCCTTAATAAGTTTTTGAAAAAGGTCATATGTCCCTTCCTCTATCTTATAAAATGTTAGATACTCTCTTTTGTCCAGATATGTTGTAAAAGATGTAATTTGACGCGTCATTTCCGCACAGGAGATATTCTTTTTAAGCGAAGAAACCGCTGAAGACTCTTCGCCAAAAGCATCTTCCAGCTTTTCTTTGGGAACCAACGCTTCCTTTTGCTGTGAAACAACCTCTTCAAGATTCGCAATCTTTTCTTCCAACTCTCCTATTTTTTCCAGCCAGACGGCCCGCTCTGTGTTGACGGCCCTTTCAATTTTCGCCCTATTCCATACGCGGATTCGATAAAACCCAAAAAAAAGAATCGCTCCTGAGATGATAATAATAATAATTATTCTCGCTGTTTTTTCCATCTAAAATGGTACCCTTTGACCGGGTTGAGGTTAAAGATATTGAACGTGCTGAAAACAAATAAGGTGATTAAAATGAGATTATAACAGATTTCTCTGCAAAATCAAAGCGTTTTGAACGATGCATTGCATTTTAAAAACGAACAGCCTGCTTCATTTTAGTCGGCTCGTGCGGCGTGTTTTCGCCAGGATCTGCTCATTTCCATCCGACCCGCTTTGGTACCCGCTAAAAATGGGAAAGATTCTCTTCTGGCCCTTTCAATCGCTATTTTTTGATTCACCAGCTTTTTTTTAAGGACAGATCCTTTTGACAGCCTCAAATAGCTTGAAATTGAAGTTCCGGCGGTTCCGCCTTGAGCTTCCGCCACCCCGGCGCTTTCCACTCCTGTAACGCTACCGGCGACGAATAACCCTGAAACAGGCGTTTCCATATTCCGGCTAGTACTTCGCCTCAAATCCATCGGAAAAAAAATTGATGAATGTCCCATCTGTTTGTTGCACAATAATCATGCCTTCGACACCATCGACACGGTTGATCAATTGAATCCCCTTTTCATGGCCCAGCACCATAACCGCTGTTGCAAGTCCATCTGCAAAGGCGCATGTTGCGGCCAAAATTGAAACGCTGACAACGCCGTTTTCAACCGGATATCCTGATTTCGGATTTAATACATGGGCGTAACGTCTGCCATCAATTTCAAAAAAATTTCTGTAATCGCCGCTGGTTGCCATGGCCATATCCGATAATTTTACTATTTTATAAACCTGATCCAAGGCAGCATTCTTTCTTGGGTGGTTGATGCCGATTCTCCAATCGCTGCCATCCTTTTTTTTGCCGGACGCATAGACCTCCCCGCCAATCTCCACGAGAAAGTCTTTTATCCCCTTTTTTTGCATGAGCCTGGCAATCTCATCAACCGCATAGCCTTTCGCAATTGACGATAGGTCCAGAGAAATGGAAGCTTTCTTTTTGACCAGGTATTTTTGATCTGAAATTTCAATTTTATCAAACCCGATATCCAGCAACCGCTTATCGATTTCATCCAATGTGGGGATTTGCTTTTTTTCCCCCGTGCTTCCAAATCCCCATAGGTCGACCAGTGGCTTGACCGTACCGTCCCATGCCCCTTCTGTCAGGCGGTAGATCGTGTCCGCTACTTTCATCACCTGATAAAAATCATCAGAAATAAAGAACTTTTCATCCGGGTTCTGAAATTCATTAAATCTGCTGATTTCGCTCTCTTTCGTATATGTGGACATGCTCTGGTTGATCTCATCCAGCCGGGTCTCAATCTCCGCTTTGAGATCAGCATGGCTTTGGTAAAACCAGGAGACGATCCTGATATGATAGGTCGTTCCCATGGTTTCCCCCGAAATCAGGACCTCCTTTTGCACACCGCAGCTGATAAAAAGGAAAACCAGAGATGCCATCCCGGCTATTTTGATCGCTCGCTTCATGTAATGCCTAACCCAGGAAAACAAAATCTAAAAATAATTCGCATTAGCCACCTTTCGATCTCGATCGACAGTCAACTACCACCGCCAGAGGTGGTGGTTTTGACCGATAATAAATTTATTCGCAACAATCAGGCCATCAGATCTAAGATTTTGTTTTTATGATCACTTTTAATATATATCAACAGGGAAGTTTAAATCTGATTGTTTCATTTGTATACAGATTGTGCTCGGATCAAATTGAATTATAGAAATTTGCATTGAAGTCGATCGGATTATACCAGTCGTTTGATCGTTACCGGACTGTTTTTTTGCATTTTATACCGATTCTTGGATCATAGATATTTCCACCTTTGTTTAAAAGGAGACAAAGATGAGTATTTCTTTGTGAAGATCCCTCTTCTTGTTTAGTATTCATACAATTTATAAGAAATGCATCGATCAAAAAAATGAAATCATTGTAATCTGCTTATGTTTAAAATAAAATTGTTGCTGGCATAAGGATTGCAACTATTTTTGGTCGACACAGGCCACCTCTCTTATTCGGATGACGCGTACGATGGAGGTAAGGTCCACTGCAACGTGGGAGAGGTTCTGCACCGCTTCGAAGCGCTGATCAGCGCAAGGCCGCCCGATTAAAATCAGGAAAGGAATTCATATTATGGGAATAGTGCCACTTAGGGGAAGAACCTTAGAGGTCCTCAGCCGAGCCGAGATCCGCCAGGTGCATGGCCCGGCCCGGGGCAAAACGGAAAGATTTTCCACGCTTTCGAAACGGAGAGAACATGCAAAATAATTGGATGAAAGATTGGGTACATGGACATCCAAGCAGCCTGTGGAAGAGGTGGTCGAACTCCTCCAAAAGGCCGGGGTTCCGGCAGGTATCGTTCAGAACGCTCAAGATCTTGCCAATGACCCTCAGCTTCTAAAGAGAGATTATTTTGTCCATATACATCACCCCATTCTTGGGGAGACAATTTCAGATAGATCTCCCATAAGATTTAACCAAAGTTCATCATCGAATTGGAAGTCTTTTCCCCTATTGGGTGAGGACAATCGATATGTTTATATGGATTTGCTTGGACTAACCGACCAGGAATTTACGTCATATATAGAAAATGGCATTATTGCTTAAAAATGATTAAAAAAACCTAATTTAAAATTCCCCGCCGCGTGTTGCAAATGAAACCCTCCTGCAATTTTTCTAAAATTACAAATTTCATTTACATACCCATAGATTTGCAGTGCTAATATATTTAAAAAAATTGCGGTTTTGCTTCTTTAGTGTTATTCATTTGAGCGAGCACTATCATTCTCAATCTGCTTAAAAATCTGCTCTCTCGGAGCGAGCACTTGGGCAAGCATTCTGCACCCGGGTTTCAAATATCTGAAAACCCATCCTCGCTGCCCATGTTTACCCGCCTCTGGAGGGCCCCACCTGTCGACGTTTTGCCCTCATATGACGAACAGCCCGGGTCCAGTTAGGGTGACTACACTTGTCCGCTTTTGGAGGATTATAGATCCGGATTCTCCGGTGGAGATCTATTTTTAGAACCACACTCAGGAATACAGATTCCCTACGCCCGAAACCCCCGATTTTTAGCCAATTTATCACAAAATTCCGTCTTGACAATACGACCGGTATCCAATATCTGAATCCAACTACCGGTGGTCGCAGTACCATTGCTGTTTGATATCCGTCCCTATTACATATTGGGATGCATCCTGTTACGGCACACAACCTCAAATTTTTCCTTACTTCGATCTCAAAAAGGAAATTCTTATCAAATGGCAATGGCTGGATTAACCTACAGATCCGGTGTTTTTCTGGTGCTTCTAGCTGGCTCTATTTGGTCAACGACGGGTTTAATGATCCGGCTGATCGAAGAAGCGCAAACCTGGCAGATCCTCTTTTACCGATCCGCCGCCATGACGCCAATTCTATTCCTTTTCATCGCCTATCGCTCGAAAAACCGGCCCTTAGAAAATGTCCGCAAGGCCGGAGTGCCGGCCGCGATCGGCGCGATGGGGCTGGTGTTCGCTTTTGCCGGCGGGATTTTTGCCATTCAGTCAACCACTGTCGCAAACGCCGTGTTCCTGTTTGCCACCGCACCTTTCTTCACAGCCGTTCTAAGCTGGATCATCCTAAAAGAGCCTGTGCGTAAGGCCACGTGGATCGCCATCGCCGTTGCAGGCTTGGGTATGGTGATAATGCTCCGGGAAGGCCTGGCCGTGGGTGCGCTGGCCGGAAACGCCGCGGCTGTTCTATCGGCGATTGGGTTTGCTGTCTTCACCATCGCCCTTCGCTGGCGCAAGCTGGAAGATATGCTGCCCGCTGTATTTTTGGCCGGCGTGTTTGCCTTCTTCACTGCGCTTGCGATGTGCACGCTTCTCGATCAAACAATCATCCTGTCACCCTGGGATTCTGGCGTATCCATGTTTATGGGCGTGTTTCAGCTTGGATTGGGGCTGTCCATTTACACCTTCGGAAGCAAAGTTGTCCCTGCCGCGGAACTGGCGTTGCTGAGCATGACAGAGGTTTTGCTCGGCCCGTTTTGGGTGTGGGTGTTCCTAGGGGAAATAGCCAGTGTCTGGACATTTGTCGGTGGCGCAATCCTTATGGTCGCAATCGCAGGGAATGCGCTTTCAGGTATCCGGCGTCGCCCCCCTAAGATTATGTGAATCCAAAGAGGATCACCGCTTTGGATTGGCCTATCCTGATATGTCAGAAACAGAAGGGCCGGAGATGGCGAAAAAGCACTGAATCGGTTGCAATAATAGGTGAAAACTCGAGGTCAAACATCGCTTTCAATTTAATACGGAGGAACGTCAGATGTATGATTTCTTTAATGGTAAAATGCAATCGGATGTGTGTGGACTCAATTTGCATACTAAAAACGCCTACATGGATATTCACCTGGCCACTTTGCAGGTCCTGGAGAAAACAGGAGCCTTTGTGGAGGATCAGCAAGCCCTGGAAGTTTTCGGCAGTTGTGGCGCTGTGATTGATGAAAAAAACAATATCGTCAAATTACCTTCCCGAATCGTTGAGGATGCCATTCAGTCGGCGCCGGAAAAGGTGATGCTTTCCGGCCGAAACCCGGACTGCGATATTCTTCTCGAAGACAATAAGAATGCTTACCTCAACTTCGGCGGCGGTATTAACGTGATCGACCCGTATTCCGGCGTGTTCCGAAAATCCACCAAGGCGGATGTTGCCGCCAGCGCCCGACTGTGTGACGCCTTAAATGAGGTGAGCGTATATTCACGGGCAGTGTACCCGCTCGACCAGCC
>Ga0255058_10001891_pt1 | contig 11682 bp, 9 predicted proteins | sample Cases_109_9_MG_FD_188637 | JGI IMG/M metagenome (GOLD analysis project Ga0255058, IMG submission 188637) | Seawater microbial communities from Amundsen Gulf, Northwest Territories, Canada - Cases_109_9 | ecosystem: Environmental > Aquatic > Marine > Gulf | place: Canada: Northwest Territories... | reverse complement strand
AACTCTTTTCCGCGGAAACCGGCGCCGACGGATTCGTCGAGGCCTCGTTCGAGATACCGGCCCTGCCGGCCGAGCGCCAGAAGGTCGAGATCGTCTGCACCGCGGAGCACGCCGAGTGCCGATCCGAACTGAGGCGCCGCGTCAAGCGCGCCGTCGCCAACGACACCGAGAAGGCTTCACCCCAGCCCGCGTGAGCCTCGAGCCCGGGCCATCTCGCGCTCGACCTCCCTCTTCCGGCTCGACTCACGCTTGTCGTACAGCTTCTTGCCGCGGGCGACGGCGATCTCCAGTTTGATCAAACCGCCCTTCAAGTAAAGCCGCGTCGGGACGAGGGTCATTCCCGACGTCTGTGTCTCCTTGACGAGCTTGCGAATCTCGCCGGCGCGCAGCAACAGCTTGCGGCTGCGAGTCGGGTCAATCTCGTCACCGCGGGCGTGACGGTAGGGGCTGAAGTGGGCCTGGTGCAGGAAGACCTCGCCGGACTTGGAGATCCTGCAGTACGACTCCTTGAGGTTGACCGTACCCTGGCGGGCACTCTTGACCTCGCAGCCGGCGAGCACGATCCCGGCCTCGAAGCGCTGGAGGAGGTGGAACTCGTGGGAGGCCTTGCGGTTCGTCGCCAGAACCGGGCCGCCCCTGGGTTGTTTCCTGGCCATCAGTCGGGTTCCTCGTCGAGCTCGGTCAGCCGACGATACAACTCGGGTCGTTTCATGCCCAGCCTGCGGGCGGCGATCTTCAGCGACCGCCGTCTGTCGCCGCCGCTCTCGGTCAAGGTTTCGCGCCAGGTCGCGAGGATCCGCCGGGACGCTGCCTCCACCTCGTCGGCCCCGACGCGGCCGTTGGCGCCTTCGACGACCAGCGTGATCTCGCCGCGCACCTCGTCGTCCAGCCCCAGGAGCAACTCCGCCGCGGTTCCCCGGCGGATCGATTCGTGTAGCTTGGTCAACTCGCGCCCGAGCACGATCCGGCGGGAGCCGAGCACCTCGGCCATGTCCGCAAGGGACTCGCGAATGCGGTGCGGTGTCTCGAACAGCACCACCGGACGCCGCTCGTCCCGCAGCTCGCGGAGCCTCCGGCGGCGCTCGCCGCCGCGGTGCGGCAGGAAGCCGTCGAACACGTAACGGTCGGCCGGGAAGCCGCACACCGAGAGCAGGGCCGTCACGGCCGACGGCCCCGGAATGGGGAGGACTTCCACCCCGCGGCTCAGGGCCTCCCGGACCAGCAACGCACCGGGATCGGCGATTCCCGGAGTCCCGGCGTCCGAGACCAGGCCGACCGACTGACCCGCCGCCAGCCGCCCCAGGATGGGGGCCAACCGCGCAAGTTCGTTGAAGCGGTGGCAGGAGAGGGTGGGCGTGGTCAGACCATGTCGGGCGAGCAGCCGCGCCGTTCGCCGGGTGTCCTCGCAAGCGATACAATCGACGTCTGAAAGCGCCTGGACCGCTCGGGGCGAGAGATCTTCCAGATTGCCCAGGGGTGTGGCTACCACGATGAGCTTGCCAGGCACCGGCGGAGAATAGCATGCGCAAGCGAAGGACCATCAGACGCCGAATAGCGGCAGCGACGGTAGGGGGTCTGGCGTTGGGAATCGGACTCGTCATCGGCGTTGCGGGCGCCGGCAAGGCTGCCGCGCAGAGCGGCGATGGGGCTCCGAGCCCGTCGAGATTCCACGACGATGCCGACGAGATCCTGGCCGCCACCCGCGACACCCTGGGTGCCCTGCTGAAGGACGACGGCGACCAGGCACGTGTGGCCCTGGACCGGATCCACGCCCAGCTGCGCCCGCTCGAGATCGAGGATCGCGAGCGGTTCGGCAGCGACATCGTCCGCTACTCGAAGCCGGTGATCGGAACGGTCAACATTGCCCGGGAGACCGCGACGGCGGGAGATATCGAGCGCGCCTTCGCCGAGTTCGTCTCGATCCAGAAGGCCTGCCGGATCTGCCACGGAATGGCCCGCCAGCAGGGGCTGATCGCCGAAAAGGGCACGGACGAGTGAGCGGTCGTCTCGTGCGGCCGCTTTTCCCTAGCTCAGCCAGTCGCGCGGGTAGCGGAAGTCCCATCCGACCGATCGCAGCGATACCTTGGCGATCACCGGCTGCCGTCGTTTGAACTGCGAGCGAACGACTCGGCGCATCACGTCGTCGACCATCGATCGGGGAAAGCCCGTCTCGCACGCGGTCTCGCGGCTGGCGCGGGCGTCGATCAGCAACGCCAGCAGTCGGTCCAACGCTTCGTAGCCGTAGCCCAGCTCGTTCTCGTCGGTTTGGTCGGGCCACAGGTCTGCCGAGGGCGCCTTGCTGCGGATCGACTCGTGAACGCCAAGGTGTTCGGCGAGGTGGCGGACCTGCGTCTTGTACAGGTCGCCCAGCGGGTTGAGCGCCGAGGCCAGGTCTCCGTGCAACGTGCCGTAGCCGAGAAGTAGCTCGGTCTTGTTGCTCGTGCCGAGGACGAGGGCGTCCAGGGCCGCGGAACGGTCGAACAACAGGGTCATTCGGGCCCGCGCCATCACGTTCCCGAGGCGCAGTCGGTCGACCTCGCCGGCGGTCTTCGAGAAGCCCTCGACGATCGGTGTGATGTCGATCGTCTCGGACGCGCAGCCCAGGTGTGCCACGGCGGTGCGGGCGTCGGCGATCGAGCTCTCGCTGCTTGTCCGGTAGGGCATCAGGATGCAGGTGACGTTGTCGGGAGATAGGGCCCGACAGGCCAGGAAAGCCGATACGGCGGAGTCGAGGCCCCCGGACAGACCGACGACGACCCGCCGCTTTCCGGTACGGCCAACCTCGCGGGCGATGAACTCGCTGAGGATGCGGACGGTCCAGGCGGCGTCGATCTCGAGGTAGGCGCTGCCGCCGGCTGCGCGCGGATCGGTGTCGGGGCTCATTTCCGCGAAACGGAACGTACGGGTGGAGTGCGGGCCGAGGAGGCGTCGCCGCTCTCGACTTCGTTCTCGTCCGGCAGGTCGTAACGCGCGCGACGGATGCGGCCCAGCTCACGATGCACCAACTCGAGGTTTTCGTCGCGCAGCAGGGGATATGCGGTGCGGGCACGGCGCAGGACCTCGTCACGAAGCTCGACGACGGTCATCGCCTCGTCAAGAGGGGGCAGGCTGGCAATCACGCGGCCGAACGGGTCTGCGACGAGTGAGCCGCCGCCGAAGGTCAACCCGTCTTCGCCCCCGACGCGGTTCACGAAGACGATGTATGTCGTCAGGAACTGGGCCGTGATCTGGACGAGGTTCTTCCACACGGCGACGCTGGTGACGCCGCGGTCGGGGCGCGCTCCCCGGGACGGCCCGTTGGATACGCCGAAGAGCACATCGGCGCCTTCCTGGGCCAGCAGCCAGGCACAGGTCTGGTGCCAGAGGTCCTCGCAGACGAGCAGGCCCGCCGCCCCGTGGGGACAGTCGAAGCGGCGCAGCTGTTCGCCGGGTGCGAAGTCCCGGGCCTCCTCGAACATGCCGTAGTTGGTCAGGTAGAGTTTGCGCTGAACGTGCAACACCCGGCCGCCCGAGAGATAAGCGCAGGCGTTGTGAAAGCGGTGACCCTCGCTCTCCTCGACGAAGCCGATCACCAGGTCGATTTCGCAAGACGCTTCCAGCAGGGCTGCGATCGGAGACGAACCCCCGGGCGCCGCATCATGCAGCCGCAACGCCACGTCGGGGGTTTGGTCCCGGAGCAGGTATCCGGTCAGCGAAAGTTCGGGAAAGACGACGACGTCGGCCCCGTCCTCTCGCGCCCGCCGGGCGGTCTCCAGGTGAAGGGTCAGATTGGCGTCCAGATCCCCGAGGCGGGGGGCGATCTGGGCCAACGCGACGCGAAGATTACGCATCAGGAGTCTTCCGGGAACAGCCCACAGAATCGGCGCTGTTCCCTTTAGTGCCGCGAGAAAGCGAACAGTAGCACATTTCAACCGACCATGCCGGAACGACGCGGTTGGCGATAATCGACAATAAATCCGTCACAATGGCGGAGTTTAGCCTTTCCTCGACGAGGCTGCCACCAGGAGCAGGGTTAAAGTATTATCATTGAGAATCTCTAGAAATACTCTATTATAAAGATCGAAAGGAAAAATAAACGTTAATTCTTATGTTTCGTAGCTCAAGTTCCACAAGGCGATGAAGTTGGCGCGGATCTTCCATAAGGAGAACATCCTGCCGCGGGGGACCGGCCCGATCAACCTCCCGAGGAACCGAAGGGAACCGCGAGCGGGGCGCCGAGGTATAAAGTACCGACGACGAACAACCGAGTCCTGGGCCGGACTCGTCAACAGGGGTGAGATCATGTCTCGCAAGGCGATTTACAGTGGACCGGCAGAGACCGACGAGACGGCCGAGGTCGTCGTCCGTCAGCGCCCGTCCGAGTTCGAGATTCCGATGCCGGTTCGCAAGCCGACCGTCGCCGGGACCGAGAGCGCCAAGCCGGCGGCCGCGATCCTACCCATCTACCTGCGGGAGATGGGCGCCACGCCGTTGATCCGGGAGAACCAGGAGGTCGAGCTGGCCCGCGAGCTTCAAGAGGCTCGCCAGGCACTGGCCAAAATCGCGCTGAAGCTGCCGGCGGCGTGCCGGAACTACTGCCTCGAAGGTGACCTGGAGGGTCCCAAGCGTGGACGAGAGTGGCCGCTCGACCACCTCGAGACGTTCTACATGCACCTGCTGCGCTACGGCCGTGAGAATCCGGACGAGGGTCGTACGGCCACGCTGATCAAGCAGGCCAAGCAGCAGAAGCGGCACGTGAATCACGCTCGCGACGCGTTGATCCTGGCGAATCTGCGGCTGGTGGTACACATCGCCAAGAAGTACCTGAACCACGGCATCTCCTTCATGGATCTCATCCAGGAAGGCAACATTGGCCTGATGAAGGCGGTCGAGAAGTTCGAGTACGAGCGTGGCAACAAGTTCTCGACCTATGCCTACTGGTGGATCAAGCAGGCGATCGAGCGAGCCATTGCCGACAAGGGGCGGGTGATTCGCATCCCGGTCCACGTCAACGAGAAGATCAAGAAGATTTCGCGGATCTCGAAGGAGCTTGGCGAGGTCCTGGGCCGTCGTCCGACGCCGGCCGAGGTCGCCCGCAAGCTGAGTATGCCCGTGGCCAAGGTCGAGGAGATCCTCGGCGTGGTACCCGAGCCTCAGGCGCTCGAGGACATGTCGTCAGACGACGACAGCCCTGGCCTGCTGCGGTTCATCGCCGACCCCAACGCCCCGTGCCCTCTCGAGCGGACCGTCGATCGCGAGCTACGCGAGAGAGTCGAGCGCACCCTAAAGGTGCTGACCGAACGCGAGGAAGAGATCATCCGTCTCCGCTTCGGGATCGGCCGCGACATGCCGTACACCCTCGAGGAGATCGGCCGTGTGATGGGCCTCTCGCGCGAACGGGTGCGGCAGATCGAGGCTGCCGCGCTGCGAAAGGTCCAGGCGACCGAGCAGAGCAGCGACCTTCGCGAGTTCCTCTCCTGATCGACCGCGATTTACGCACACACTGCAAGGCCAGGGCTTGTCCCTGGCCTTTTTTCTAGGTGCGCCCGGAGGCTGGCCGCCGTTCGCGAGAACGGTTTCCCCGCCGGCATGTCGTCCGGGTTGCGATGTGCGTCGTGTCGCCTCGCCGCGTGCGCACCATGGCGAGGAAGGTCTCTTGCGCCGAGCGCCGTGGTTCGCCCTCTCCGGGAACCCGCCGTTCGTACGACCCGTCAGGCGCGCCCTCCCAGGCGAAGCAGCTGTCGCTCTCGTAGATCTCGAGGATCTCGTCCAGCTGGCGCTGCACGCCGTCGTCGAGCACGGGAACGATGGTCTCGACGCGGCTGTCGAGGTTGCGCTTCATCCAGTCGGCCGACCCCAGATAATGCTCGGCCGCCCCGCCGTTGGTAAACCGGTAGATACGGCTGTGCTCGAGAAAGCGACCCACGACACTGAACACCCGGATGCTCGCAGAGAGGCCCTCGACACCCGGGCGCAGGCAACACAGGCCGCGTACGGCCATCACGATCGGTACGCCGGCCCGGCTCGCCCGGTACAACTCGCGGATGATCCTGGGATCCTGGAGCTGGTTCATCTTGGCATGGATGCCGCACGGACGACCCGCCGCGGCGTGCCTCGCTTCACGACGGATCAGCTCGACGAATCGCTGTCGCATGAAGCGCGGAGCGACGATCATCTTGCGGTAGCTCTCGGGCGGTGTGGCGCCGGTCAACGAATTGAAGACGGTGCCCACGTCCTCGCAGATATCGGGGTCACGGGTCAGGAGCCCTAGGTCCTCGTAGATGCGCGCCGTCCCCTCGTGATAGTTGCCCGTGCCCACGTGGACGTAACGTTCGATGCCGTCACCCTCCTCGCGGATGATCAGGGCCAGCTTGACGTGGGTCTTCAAACGCTCGACCCCGTAGGAGACATGAACCCCCTCGTTCTCCAGGTATTCGCCCCAGGCGATGTTCGGGGCCTCGTCGAATCGCGCGGTGATCTCCACCAGCACGGCGACCTGCTTGCCCCGCCGCGCCGCCTCGACCAGCGCCTTGACCGTCGGCGAATCGCGACTGGTGCGATAGATCGTCAGCTTGATCGCCAACACCTTCGGATCCACGGCGGCCGACTGCAGGAAGCGCAGAACCGACGTGTCGAAGCTGTGGTACGGATGGTGCAGCAGAAGGTCTCCGCGCCGGATCTCCGAGAAGATCGCGCCACTGTCGCGGGGATCGAGGTTCGCGAGTCGCGGATGGGTCGCTGGCTCGTGAGGCGGGAACCGGAGCGAGCTGCCGCCCTTGACGGGTAGCTCCATCAGATCGCTCACGCCCAGGAAGGTGTCGGTGGCGTAGACGTCCTCCTTGGTGGCGTCGAGCTGGCTGGCAAGCCACTTGACCAGTTTCTTCGGCATCTTCGCGCCGACCTGGACCCGCACCACACCCGCGAAGCGGCGCGCCTTCAACTCGCTCGACACCTGGCCGACGATGCTGCCAGGCTCCTGAGCCTCTTCCAGTCCCAGGTCGGCGCGCCCGCCGCGCGTGCCCGAGGCACCTCGCGTGACCCGGAACATGTAGACCCCCACCGGCGGGGTTCCCGGGAACATCAGGTCCAGGTTGGCCGCGATCACCTGCTCGAGAGGGGCGAAGCCGCCTTGCGTCAGCGCGATCCAGCGCGGCCGGTTGTTCGGGACCTTGATCCTTACGAAACGGGTCCCGCCGTCGCCGCCGTCGGGCAGCACCACGGCCAGGTTCAGCCCGAGATTGCTGATGAACGGAAACGGGTGCTCCTGGTCCACCGCCAGCGGGGTCAGGATCGGCTGGACCGAACGGCGAAAGTAGTCTCGCAGGGACGCCTGCTGTTCCGGCTTCAACGAGTCGTATTCGGCGATCCGTTGGCCGATACCGGCCAACGCCGGCAGGATCTCGTCGTTCAGTACCTCGCACAGCAGCCGGGACTGTTCGCGCAACTCTTTGCGGCAGGCGGCCAGCTCTTCCGAGGGCGTCTTGCCGTCGAGCGACCGCTTTCGAGAGCCCTTCTGGACCTGGCGCTTGAGGCCCGAGATCCGTTTCATGAAGAACTCGTCGTGAAGCATCCCCATGATGCCGGCGAAATTGACGCGCTCGAACAGCGGGACGTCGTCGCCGCCGGTGAGGGCCAGCACGCGCCGGGCAAACCCCAGCCAGCTCAACTCGCGGTTGAAATAGGCCTCGGGCGCGTCGATCGCCGGCGCGGGAATGCTGTCATCGGCCACGTCTTGCCTCGTGGTTCACGGGATCTCGGGGTGCCGTCCGCCATCCGACGGATCGGACTCGGATATTCTAGAGGCGGCGACCTTTGCCGGCTATCCAGTTATCCGTCACGAAGTTAGCCCGGGGCCTGTGGAAAACTCGCCCGTGGCCTCCGGGGAACTGCCACGCGGTGGATGCTCCCGTGGGTCGCTCCCACAAGTGGTTTTCTGTCAATAGGTTGTGGTCATGGGCGCCGGATCGCCCGCCGCTGACGAAACGGAGGCCGGGAACGGCCAGGGCGCACCGTGGTCCACAGGATTTCCACAGGCGCAACCGGCCGGGTACGCCTCGGGCCGGCGCGGCAGATTCGCAGCACCATCGTTTGCCGGCCGGCCCCCTGCCCGGGGAATGGGAGTAAGTTGCGAATCTTTGCTGATCCGGCCGCGGTGGTGTCGCGGGGGTATGGCGATGTTGCCGCGATGACGCGATGATGACGATCTTCGATCTCAGGCAGGCCTACCACAATTCCCTGCACAACATGCGGGGTTGGCTCGGAGATACAGCGGTCTCCGGTAGCCTGACCGTCATCGACCGGCTGTCGATCCTCGACGCTTGGCAGCAAGAGATGGTCGAGTTCTTCGAGCGCCACGGCCACTGCTTCGTCTGCAATCGCCGGCTCGAGCGTTGCCGCTGCCCGGAAGAGCCGAACTAGACCCACCGACCTCTTCAATCCCCTCCAAGAATCACTGTTTTCTCGCCCCGAACGGGGAGTCCCGGTAGAATGCCAACGGATTCACGGCGTCGGGGGATCCCGGGATCCGTTCGAGGGCCATGTCGCGCCTAGACATCGCGGATTCGATCCAGACCGAGGTGATCTACCACGAGTCCCATGCCGTTTGGGGTGGTGGGCTGTCGTCGCTAGACTACCGGGCGCTGTGGGAGGAGATCAGCAGCACCACCTGGGCCCGGAAGCACCTGCGCTTCTTCGTCTGGCTCGGTGAACGGGGAGAGGTCCTGTCCAGCCTGAAACTCTACCGGCCGCTGGTTCGAACCGGGGATTCCACGACGCGGACGAGCATCATCGGGGCCGTCTTCACCCCGCGTCGCCACCGCCGCCAGGGACACGCGGCGGCTCTGGTGCGCGCCGTGCTCGCCCGGAGCCGAAAGCGTGGCGACCGCCTGTCCCTGTTGTTCTCCGACATCGGAACCGCCTACTACGGCAGGCTCGGCTTCCACCCGCTGCCGGCGGAGGAGCAGTGGGGCAGTCTTCCGCGGCCACCCGCCGCCGTCGACCGTGTCTGGCATCTGCGGATCGCCGGGGCCGACGACCTGGTCTCGATGCAACGTGCCCACGAAGCGTCCAGTCGGCCCCGCTCCATCGCGGTGGTGCGCGACACCGAGCACTGGCGGTTCCTGGGCTTGCGGTCGCAGCGCTTCTTCGAGCGGCTCAACGAGCGCGGGATTCGCCAGCGCGTCTGGGTCGCGTCGAGAGACGACGCGTTCGCCGGATACCTGATCTCGGTGGAGGGACGCGGCGAGTGGAGCGTCCGCGAGGTCGCAACAGTCGGTGGCGATCCGCGGACGATGGCCACCATCATTCGCCTCTGTGCGGCCGAGGCCTACCGCTCGCGGCTTCGCCGGTTTTACGCCTGGTTCCCCAGCGAGGTCGCGGTGCTACTCGCCGATTGGCGTATTCGCAGCGGGCCGCGCCGGCGAGCGATCCCGATGATTCGCCCTCTGTCGGGATCGATCGAACTGGAAGGGCTCGACTCGGTGGCCGCGACGTATATTCCGTACCAGGATCAGTTCTGATGCGCGCGATCGGCGGACAGCGCGCATTCCGCTCAGCCGCCCCGGCGAATCGCGGGATCCTCTGCCGCGACCGCCGCTTGCGGCTGGCGCCTCGCCTGCTCGTCGCCGCGTTGCTCTGCGGCTCGCCGCTGCCTCTGGTCGCGCAACAGTCCCCCGAGACCCGGATGCTGCCCAGGCCGTCGGACGCCGGCCTGCCGGCCGGCTTGGAGATCGAGCTGCGTGGCGGAGAAGCCCGCGAGGAACCGAACGGCGACATCGTCATCACGGGCCCGGTGACGATCATCTGGCGGGAGACACGGTTCCAGGCGGACCGTCTCAAGATCACCGAGAAGCGCTACGTTGAGGCCGAGGGCAACATCCTCCTGATCTGGGGTCCCAATCGCGTGGCCGGTACGCGCATGACCTACGATCTCGAGACCGAGAGCGGCACGATCGAGAACGCCATCGGACAGGTGCCGCCGGAATACTTGTTCTGGGCCAAACAGGCCCACAAGGTCGGCGCCAACGTGTTGAAGTTGAGGTCGGCCACGGTGACGACCTGCACGCAGCCGTCGCCGTACTGGTCGTTCGCCGTCTCCAGCGCCACGATCACCCTCGACAAGTATGCGGTGATGAAGAACGCCCGGATCAAGATCCGACCGGTCCCGGTCTTCTACTTGCCGGTCCTGGTCTGGCCGGTGAAGCCGAACCGGGCACAAGGCCTGCTGTTTCCCGAGTTCCACAGCACGCAAAATCGCGGCCGCGCCATCACCCAGGAATACTTCATCCCCATTGGCCGCAGCGCGGACCTCACGCTGTTCGGCCGCTACTACACCGAGGCCGGGTTCGGGGGCGGGGGAGAGTTGCGGTTCATTCCCAACCGCCGCGGCTCGGCGCGGTTCAACGGCTTCTTCATCAACGACCGGGTCGCAGGTAGGAACCGCCATCGTGCCACCTACAGCCAGACCCAGGAGTTCCAGAACGGCTTTCGCATGCTCGCCGACATCAACCTGGTGAGCGACTTCGACTTCTACAGCGACTTCGAGCGCGATCTGAACCTGGTCTCCTCGCCGACGATCCTGGCGCGCCTGGAGTTCTCGCGCAACGGACCGTGGACCAGCCTCAACGTTCGCGAGCAGCGCCGCGAGCAACTGCGTCTGTCCGCGAACTCGACTTCGAACGGCAGGGATACGACCCTGGTTCAGCAGACCCTACCCGAGTTGGAGTGGCGCGGTCGCAGTCGCAAGCTGGGCAAGACGCCGTTCTACCTCTCCTTCGAGTCCGGTCTGGCCTCGATCCAACAGCGGATCAGGAACCCGCAGCCCTCGGTACCGGCGTTCGACGCCGACTACGGCAGGGCCGACATCTTCCCGACCCTCTCGCTTCCCTGGAGCCGCTGGCCGTGGCTGGATGTCAACCCCTTCGTCAGCTATCGCCTGACCCACTACACGCAGCGCCAACTCGAGGCGAAAAATCCAGGAGGAGGCTCGCGTCTGACAGTCATCGATGACGACATCACCCGCACGCTGTGGGGAGCGGGTCTCGAAATAATTGGTCCCAAGTTGTTCCGGATCTTCGAGACGCCGAACAGCAGCTACTCGAAGAAGTACAAGCACTCCATCGAGCCCGGCCTGACCTACGGGTTCTTCGACCCGTTCGATCGGGGCGATGAGATCATCGTCTACGACGAGGTGGACCGCTTCGCAGGCGCCGGTGAGCAGGTCAACTACCGCATCGTCCAGCGTCTGATGGCCCATCGACCGCGGACCCTGCCCCGGGCCCCCGTCTCGGCGGAAGAGACGATCGTGATGCCCGACGGAACGACGAGTGCCGCCGGCATCAGCCCGGGCGCGTTGAGCGGCGCCGATCCCTCGGCACTGCCCATGCCTCCGCCCGAGGTGGATCCCGAGAACACCGTCTCCGTGGAGATGGCGACCTTGACCGTCAACCAGAGCCGTTCCTACGAACGCCAGCTCAGCTTCGCCGACCTCGACGGCGACGGCATCAACGAGGAAACCAGCCCCTTCTCCAGTGTCTCGCTGCTAGGCCGTTTCAACCCCAGCCCCGCCACCAGTATCGACCTGCGCAGCAGCTACCACATCTTGTACAAGGAGATCGAGGGAGTCACCATTTCCGGCAACCTGCGCCAGCGGCTGGCGCGTTTTCGGTTCTCGGTGGTCCACCGGCGGGGGCTCGGCTTTCGGCC
>Ga0255058_10001888_pt1 | contig 11690 bp, 6 predicted proteins | sample Cases_109_9_MG_FD_188637 | JGI IMG/M metagenome (GOLD analysis project Ga0255058, IMG submission 188637) | Seawater microbial communities from Amundsen Gulf, Northwest Territories, Canada - Cases_109_9 | ecosystem: Environmental > Aquatic > Marine > Gulf | place: Canada: Northwest Territories... | reverse complement strand
GTCGCCGCCACGGCCTCGAGCGGCGTCATGCCAAAATCGAGGATGTTGACGATCGTTTGAAAAACCGACGTAAAGATCGTCGAACCACCGGGTGTCCCGATTACGAGTTCGACCTCGCCATCGCGCAACAAAATAGTCGGCGACATCGAAGACAGCATCCGTTTGCCGGGTTGAATTTCGTTGGCCGTGTTACCTACGACGCCGTAGACATTCGGGACCCCTGGCTTGACACTGAAATCGTCCATTTCATCGTTGAGAACGAAACCAGCACCTTCGACAACGACACCGCTGCCGAAATGCAGGTTCAGCGTGTAGGTGTTTGCTACCGCATTGCCATGCCCGTCGACAATCGAATAGTGGGTTGTGTCCATTGATTCAAGCCCCGGCACAGCGCTTTCGAGCGTCGAGATGCTGTCCGGGTTGACCTCCTGCGCGCGCACACGCAAATACGCGTCGCTAGTCAGGCGATCCATCGGCACGTCGACATAGTCCGGGTCACCCAGGTACTCGGCACGATCTGCGAACACGCGTTTCTCGATTTCTGCGACGAGATGAATGTATTGCGGCGAATTGTGACGGACACCCTCGAACTCGTGCGCCAGGAAATCCTTGATTCTCAGTAGCTGGAGCACGGCGAAGCCGCCCGAGCTGGGCGGCGGCGCAGACAATACGTCGTACTCTCGCCATTTGCCACGTAGCGGCTCGCGCCAGACGGCCTCGTATCGAGCGAGATCCTCCAGGGTGATCAAGCCGCCGTCACGCGCCATCTCGGCGACGATGAGATCGGCCGTCTCGCCGAGGTAGAAGCCGTCAACGCCCAGGTCGGCGATTCGCTGCAGCGTATCTGCTAGTTCCGGCTGCTTGAACAGAGTGCCGGTCTTCAAACCGCTGAAATAGCCCTTGTAATTAGTGTCGTCTCCAAATTTCAATAATGCCTTGGCACCGCGGTCGGCAAGATGTTCGGCTACGACAAATCCATCGTGTGCAAGATGTACGGCGGGCAGCACGAGCTCAGCCCAGGGCAGAGTACCGTGGCGTTGATGCGCAGCCCACATTCCGGCGACGGTTCCCGGCACACCCACCGCGAGATGTCCGGAGGTGCTGGAACCGCTGATAACCTCGCCGTTTTCATCGAGATACATATCGCGGTGGGCGGCCAGCGGTGCCTTCTCCCGGTAGTCGATGAACTGCGCTTCGCCATCCATCCATAGCAGCATGAAGCCACCGCCGCCGATGTTGCCTGCCTCAGGTGCCGTCACGGCTAACGCAAAGCCGACAGCGATCGCAGCGTCCACGGCGTTACCGCCTGCACTCAAAATCTGACTCGCGACGCTGGCACTATAGGTGTCAGGCATTGCGATCGCGGCGCTTGCTGTCGTGTCGACAGTTGTATCGACAGTGGCTTCGGTGGGCTTGTCGCCACAGGCAGCCGCAATCAACAGCAATAGAAGAAAAAGCGGTGTGCGCAACAAGTTCAACGTGAATTCCCTCGGTTAGTTCTGGCGATACCAGATAATTTCGTCTGCGTCGCGCTCAGCCGTAATCCTGTCTTCGTCCAGCAGGAAGTGCAGATGCGCTATCGCCTCGCCCGTCGCGAACATCAGATTGTCACTCGTTATTTTCGTGCGGTAAAGCGCCGGGAAGACATCGACGGCCCGGCGAGGTTCGGCGCAGTATTCGAACAGCGTATCGAGTTGCGTCATGTGGTCGGCAATCAGCGTGTCGATTCGTTCGTGAGCGCCGCGAAAAGGCTTGCCGTGCGCCGGCAGCACCAGGACGTCTTCCGGGATGCGATCCCGAATCGTCCTGAGTGACTCGATCCAGTCCAGCAACGGGTTCGCCTCAGGCTCGATTGGATACACGCTGACGTTGGAGGAGATGACCGGTAACACCTGGTCACCCGATACGAGAAGATTTGATTCTTCATTGTAAAAGCATGCGTGCTCGGGCGAGTGACCACGTCCGACGACAACTTCCCACTCATGGTCGCCGACGGGCCCCTTCTGACCGTCGTGCAGCCGGCGATAGGATTTTGGCAGTGGTGTTATGAACTTACCGAAAAAACCGAAGACCTTGCGGTATCGCTCGAGTGCCTCTGGCGAATAACCGGCCGACTTGTAAAAATTGATGCCGGCATCCGGGGCAGGGCGACCCGTATCGGCCGTTAACAGCCGACACAACGCGTACTCCTCACGGGTCATCCACAAGTCCACGTCAAATCGTTCGGTCAGCCAGCCCGCACAGCCAACGTGGTCCGGATGCATGTGCGTTATAACGACATGATTGATCGGCGCATCGCCCATGACGCTGGAAAACGTGTTTTCCCATATCGTCTTGCTCGCGGCATCGCCGAGGCCCGAATCGAAAACGATCCAGCCGTCGCCGTCGGCGAGCAGCCAGAGATTGATGTGCTGCAGTGCAAACGGCAGTGGCATGCGCAGCCAGTGCACGCCGTTCGCGATCTCGAATGTATGGCCTATTTCAGGTTTGTCGTCGAACTCGTATCGAATTGCTGCTTTGCCCATGCGGGCATCGTCGCATGGCCTAGGCCGCTTTACTAACCGGATTCAGGTAGTCGCCCAGACGTTTTTCAAGCTCCGCGCGCACGTCGCTGATGGCTTTTTCCTTGACGGGTCCGAAGCCGCGAATATCCATGTACCTGGCAGTGATCGCGGTTGCCTCGGCAAGATTCTCCGGATCGAGGTTCGACAAAAGCTCATCGACCGTAGCCTCGAACTCGCCAATCAATGCGCGTTCCGTGCGGCGCTCGGCTGTCATGCCGAAAATATCGAACGCCGTACCGCGCAGCCCACGCAGTCGCGCCAATAGCTTGAACGCCGGGATCATCCAGCTGCCGAATTCCTTCTTGCGCGGTCGACCACGTGCGTCCAGCCCGGCGTTCAAAATGGGTGGAGCAAGGTGGAATCGGAGTTTCGCCTTGGCGCCAAAGTCTTGCCGGACAGACTCGAGAAATCCGGTTTGGGTATGTAGCCGGGCAACCTCGTACTCGTCCTTGTAGCTGAGCAACTTGAAATAACTACGGGCGACCGCGTTGGACAGCTCCTCGATTTCGCCTAGCGACTTCTCGGCGCTGCGGACACGCTCCACGAGGTCGGTGTAGCGATTGGCGAGTTCATCATTCTGATAATCAGTCAGGAAATCTGCACGCCGCCGAATGAGATCATCCAGCGTGGCGTCTTGCGTCGTGCTGTTGTCCTGTAGCAATGACTCAATTCTTGCCGGATCGGTTGCTGCGATCCGTCCCCAGTTGAACGCGCGCCTGTTGTTTTCGATCTTCACGCCGTTCAATTCGATGGCACGCATCAGCGCCGTGCCGGATATCGGCACCAGTCCGTGTTGCCAGGCGAAGCCGAGCAGCAGCACATTGGCGTAGATCGTGTCACCCACCAGTGCCGCCGCGAGACGGTTGGCATCGATCGCCGCAAGGTCGCTGACATTTTCGCGTATGGCGCTGAGCCGATCACCGGCGCGAAGGTTCGCATCGCGGTGCAGAATGAAATCACCCGTCGCCATCTCTGCGGTATTCATTACAGCCCGGGTTAACTTGCGACTGTAGGTTCTGGATGCTTTAGGTGACGAGCTCACGACGAGGTCACATCCGATCAGCGCATCAGCACGCGCGTGTTCGATACGTACCTGGTTTATGTTGGCAGGTTCGTCGGCGATTCGAATGTAGCTAAGGACCGGGCCGAACTTCTGCGCAAAACCCATGAAGTCGAGAACGCTGGAGCCCTTGCCTTCGAGATGTGCCGCCATGGTTATCAGCGCGCCGACCGTCACCACGCCGGTCCCGCCAACACCTGTCACGAGCAAGTCGAAACAGCCGTCGATAGCAGCGAGTTCAGGATCAGGTAATGCGCTGACGTCTGCATCCGTGGCGACCCCGCTGTGTTTCTGTCGCTCACCTTCCACGGTCACGAAACTAGGGCAGAAACCGTTGATGCAAGAGTAGTCCTTGTTGCAATTGTTCTGATCGATCTGGCGCTTGCGCCCAAAGGCCGTTTCCTTTGGAACGACGGAGAGGCAATTGGATTCGACGGAGCAATCACCACAGCCTTCGCAGACGAGATCATTAATCACGACAAATTTCTTCGGGTCTTTCACCTGGCCGCGTTTGCGGCGGCGACGAATCTCGGTTGCGCAGGTCTGTGCATAGATGAGCGCTGTCACTCCGGGTATGTCACGCAACTCGCGTTGCACAGCATCGAGGTCGCGACGATGCGAGATCGTTGTCTCCGGTGGAAAATCGCCGCCATCAAATTGATCCGGATCATCGGAGACGAGTGCGACGCGTTGCACGCCTTCGGCGCGAACGGAGTGCGCGATTGCGTGCACGGATATGGGGCCGTCGACCGGCTGACCGCCCGTCATTGCAACGGCGTCGTTGTAGAGGATCTTGAACGTGATATTGGTGTTTGCCGCGACGGCCTGGCGGATCGCGAGCGAGCCGGAGTGATAGAACGTGCCATCACCGAGGTTCTGAAAGATGTGACGGTTGCCGTTGAATTTCGAACGTGACACCCAGTTGATGCCCTCGCCACCCATTTGGATAAGGCCGTCGGTGTCGCGGTCCATCCAGTTGGCCATGAAGTGGCAACCGATGCCTGCCAGCGCCTGCGATCCTTCAGGCAATTTTGTTGATGTGTTGTGCGGGCAGCCGGAGCAAAAATAGGGTGTTCGGGTTGCCCCCTCGATGTTGATAATGTTGCCGCCGCCGGACAACAATCGGTCCGCGCGTGCAGTCAGGTTCAGGCCAGCGAGCTCGGCATCAAGTCGCCTCGCTACAATACCGGCCAATTGAACCGGCGCCAGTTCGCCCACCCACGGCACGAGCGGGTGACCTTCCTGGTCCTCCTTGCCGACCATACGTTGCGGTTTGCGGCCGGGGTAATCGTAGAAATACTCCTTGAACTGGCTTTCAATAATGCCGCGCTTTTCCTCAACGACGAGCACCTCATGTTTCTTTTGCACGAAGTCGAGCGCGCCGTCATGTTCGAGCGGCCACACCATGCCGACTTTGTAGACGTCGAGGCCGATTCGTCTTGCTTCGTTGCGATCAATGCCCAGCAGGCGCAGCGCCTCCATCAGGTCGAGGTGTGCCTTGCCTGTTGTGACAATTCCGTAACGTGCGTTTGCGACATCAAAAATCTTTCGGTCGATCGGGTTGGCCGCCGCAAAAGCCAGGGTTGCGGCTTTTTTCACTTCGAGCCGTTCCTCGATTTGTGGCCCCGGAAAATCCGGCCAGCGATAGTGCAAGCCGGTCGGTGGTGGCGTGAAATCTGGTTGGACAAATTGTGGATAGGTCGGCAGTTCGACTGACATAGCCGACTCGACGGTTTCTGAAATCGCTTTGAATCCGACCCACATTCCGGAGAAGCGGGACAGGGCAATGCCGTAGAGACCGAACTCGAGATATTCGGAAATGCTGGCCGGGTTTAAATTGGGCATTACGAAGGTCAGGAATGCGACGTCCGACTGATGCGGCATCGAGGACGAGACACAGCCGTGATCGTCGCCCGCGACAACCAGCACGCCGCCGGTTGGCGAGCTGCCATACGCGTTGCCATGCTTGAGTGCGTCGCCGGCCCGATCAACGCCGGGGCCCTTGCCATACCAGATGCCAAACACACCATCGACCGTGCGAGTGGGGTCTGTTTCGACTTGCTGCGTTCCGAGTATCGCGGTCGCCGCGAGTTCCTCGTTGACGGCCGGCAGGAATTCGATACCTGACTCCTCGAGAAAGGATTTCGCGCGCCAGAGTTCCAGGTCCAGGGTGCCAAGCGGCGAACCACGGTAGCCGCTGACAAAGCCTGCGGTATTGAGGCCCGCAGCGCGATCGAGAGTGCGCTGCATGAGCGCAATGCGAACGAGGGCCTGGGTACCCGTCAGAAATACGCGCCCTGACTCTCGTCGATAGCGATCAGCGAGTTCGTAATTGTCGAGGGGAAAATGTGCACGGCTAGTCGCGGTCGCGGCCATCATAGATTCCAGGGTGTCAGGCAATCTGACAGTGTCGCAGAAATCGACCGTACAGCGATTCCAATTATCGCGATGTGCGAAGAAAAATCGGGTAATTATTCGAAAAAAACTCCTAAAATGGTAGAATATATCGAAATAGATACGCAAAGAGAAACAGCATGCTGGATGTAAAAGACCGTCGAATACTGATCGAACTGCAGCGCGACAGTCGCCTGACGATGCAGGAACTTGGCGAACGCGTCGGCATGTCGAGTTCGGCTTGCTGGCGGCGCGTAAAAAGCCTCGAGGACGAGGGCGTAATCGATCGCTATGCCGTGATCGCAAATACGCGCAAGGCGGGCTTCAGTCTGTCATCCATGGTGCATGTTTCACTGGCTCGCCACGAACGGAAAAACGTAGAGAATTTCATTCGCGAGGTAATGCGCCATCCGGAAGTGCTTGAGTGTTTCGCGACCAGCGGCGAAGCTGACTTTCACCTGCGCGTGGTTGTCGAAGACATCGACGCTTACAACGTATTCCTGGACGGATTTATTTTTCGCTTACCCGGCGTGTCGCAGGTGCGATCCAATATAGTTCTGAAAGAAATCAAGGCCGACACGGCCCTGCCGTTTCGTTTGTAGGAGCTGCGCTTGCGCTGCGACTGTCGCGCTGCAAGCAGCGCTCTTACAGCTATAATCAACGCAACAATAAAGGGGAACCGAATGAAATTATCAGCTTCACGCAGCCGAACCTGGCTGGCGTTTTTCCTCGTTGTACTCGTCTGGGCGTGTTCGCCCGGCGAATCAGGCCCGCATTACGACCTCATTGTTCGCGGCGGCACGGTATTCGATGGGCTCGGCTCTGCGCCTGTGCACGCGGATGTCGCGGTCAACGGTGATCGTATTGCCGCTGTCGGGGACTTGTCGGACTCGACGGCCACTATGGAAATCGATGCGAGCGGCAAGGCTGTCGCACCCGGGTTCATCAACATGCTGTCGTGGGCGCCCGTGTCGTTGATTGAAGACGGTCGTGGGATGAGCGACATCAAGCAAGGTGTGACGCTCGAGGTAATGGGCGAGGGATGGTCCATGGGGCCGCTGAATGACGACATGAAAAAGACCGTCACAGAGCAGCAAGGAGATATTCGCTACGACGTCGAGTGGACCACGCTTGGCGAATTCCTCGAATTTCTGGAAGACAAGGGCGTGTCACCAAATGTCGCGTCTTATGTTGGTGCCGGCACGCTTCGCATTCATCAGGTCGCGTACGAAAATCGCAAGGCAACGGATGAGGAACTCGCACGTATGCAGGAACTGGTCCATGAGTCGATGCGGGACGGTGCACTTGGCGTAGGTTCCTCGCTAATCTACGCGCCGAGTAATTTCGCTGATACGGACGAACTCATCGCGCTGGTCGGTGCCGCGGCCGAATACGGTGGTGCATACATTTCGCATATTCGCTCGGAGGGGGAGCGTCTCGAAGAGGCTGTGCAAGAACTCATCGAGATTTCGAGAACAACGGGCGCGCCGGCGGAGATTTATCACCTCAAGGCGGCCGGTCGATCCAACTGGGACAAGCTCGAAAACGTGTTTGCGATCGTCGAGGATGCGCAGCGTGAGGGGCTGGCAATAACGGCAGATATCTACACTTACCCGGTGGCAGCAACCGGCCTGGATGCTGCAATGCCGTTGTGGGTACAGGAAGGCGGGCACGACGCGTGGATGGAGGCATTGCGTGACCCGGAGATCAGGGCACGTGTGGTCGCAGAGATGAATACGCGCGGCGGCGATTGGGAAAATCTGTTTCTCGAGGCCGGTCCGGAAAACATGATCCTGTTGTCGTTCAAGAATGACGCGCTGCGACCGCTTATGGGTAAGACCCTCGCGGAGGTCGCCGAAATGCGTGGCACGTCAGCGGCAGAGACCGCGATCGATCTTGTTCTTGAAGACGATACAAGCGTCGGAACTGCTTACGTAATCATGACCGAGGAAAACGTCCGTAAGAAAATGGCCAGGGACTGGGTGAGCTTCGGGTCGGATGCGGGCGCGCCTGCGACCGAAGGCGTGTTCCTGAAAACCAGCACTCACCCACGAGCCTACGGTACGTTCGCCAGGGTAATCGGCAAGTACGTCAGAGACGAAGGCGTGCTGTCACTCGAGGAGGCCATTCGTCGCATGACCTCGCAGCCCGCGCAAAATATCAGTATTCGAAATCGCGGCCAGCTTGCCGAAGGCTACTTTGCCGACATCGTCGTATTTGATCCTGACGCAGTGCAGGACTTTGCGACATTCGAAAACCCCCATCAGTACTCAACCGGCGTAGAGCACGTGATCGTAAACGGTGCGCAGGTGTTGAAAGACGGCGAACATACGGGCGCGACGCCCGGTCGCGTCATTCGCGGTCCCGGGTGGACCGGCTGGAATGACTGACGAATGCTACGGGAGCGCTGCTTGCAGCGCCTTGATTTCTTCCAATTGTTGAGCCACTTGCGCGATCAGAAACTCGGTGTAGTTTTGCTCAGCGGTCAGTAGGTGCAAAAAACGCTCTTTCCGGGCGTCGACCAGGAAGTTGTCTACAGTCGCCTGCAGATCAGCATCCTCAACACTTGAGAATTTGTCACGAAACTCGCTGTCCCGGCTGACCAAACGGACCCGCGGATCCGTTATTTCATACAAGGCCGCAGCGTAACCGGTAATTCGGGATTCGATTCGGTCCGAGCGATGCGGCGACTCTTGATAAAAGAATGACAACTGCCCCCTCAGCTCGGCATCTTTGATCAGGGCGAGCTTGCCGCTGCTTTGGAGATCAAGGAATGTCACGCTTTGAACCTCAGGAAATTCCCAGCCGAACGGTGTGGTGTCCGCCACCAATTCGAATAAACTGTCCGGATCTACGTCTGGCGATTGGTCCTCCGCCAGGATTCGCTTGAGTGTTACCAACCCATCGCGTTTGCTCCTGGCTTTATCAGCAAGAAAGGAAAAAAACTCTTCGTCTCTGTTCAAGTCCCCCTGGATACGCTCCAGATATTCGGCGATATCCGAGCGGTTTATGCGTGCCCGATTCCAGTCATCCACCTGCAGGCCGATGAAGATGCCGACGACGACAATCAGTACTTCCAGCACGACTGTTCCCCAATCGCGCTGTTTCAGGCCGGCGGCCAAGCTACCTAGAATCATCTGCCTTTCCCCATCCTACGAAACAGATTTCCAATGCTCGTCAGTGGCGACCATCGTGAGAACATCGTACTGCGCGACGATTTCGTCATCCTGGTTTCTGACTTCCGCGTCCCAGCGGACTTCGCCGTAGCCGCTGTCGCCACGCAGTGTCTTTTGCTTGCACGTCAGGCGAACGCAAAGCGTGTCGCCGTAATTCAGCGGCGTCAGGAAGCGCAAATCATCGACGCCGTAATTCGCCAGTACCGGGCCAAAATCCGGATCGACGAACAGGCCGGCCGCGAATGACACAATCAGGTAACCGTGCGCGACACGGCCTTCGAAGAACGGGTTCTTCTTTGCTGCCTCTTCATCCATGTGGGCATAGAACGTGTCACCCGTGAATTCTGCGAAATGGTCGATATCCTCGAGTGATACTTCGCGTGATTCGCTGTTGAACGTGTCACCGATCTCGAGTTGTTCGAAAGTTTTTCGGAACGGGTGCACACCGGGGTCGACTTCATCTGCGCCACGAATCCAGCGATGACCTATCATCGAAAGAGTCTCGGGCGAACCCTGAATCGCGGTGCGTTGCATGTAATGCAATACGCCGCGCACGCCGCCCATTTCTTCGCCGCCGCCGGCGCGACCCGGACCGCCATGGATAAGGTGTGGTAACGGCGAACCATGACCTGTCGATTCGCCGGCGCAGTGCCGGTTAATGACGATCATGCGACCGTGGTAGGCCGCAGTTCCGAGCACGAGTTCCCGCGCGACGCTGTTGTCATTCGTAATGATCGATCCTACAAGGCTGCCCTCGCCGAGTTTGACGAGTTCGATGGCCTCGTCAATCGAGTCGTAGGGCAGCACGGTGCTGACCGGGCCGAATGCTTCGACGGAATGTACCGACCGGGACTGCAGAGGCTTTTCACAATGCAACAATGTCGGCATGAAAAACGCGCCTTTCGTCGCATCCGCATCGACAAGGTCAAAGTCGTCGCTGCCGCCATGCACGATTTCGGCGTCACTGGATAATTCCGCTACGCGCTCCCGAACCTCATCGCGTTGCCCCTGGCTCGCCAACGCACCCATGTCGACATCCTTGCTGGCTGGATTGCCAACGCGTATGTCGCCAAGCGCTGTGGAGAGGGCGCGAACAAGATCGGCTGAGACCGAAGATGGCGCGATAATGCGTCGAATCGCCGTGCACTTCTGCCCGGCCTTGCTGGTCATTTCACGTGTAACCTCCTTGATGAAAAGGTCGAACTCGGGTGTTCCCGGAACGGCGTCCGGGCCGAGTATCGATGCATTCAGCGAATCTGTTTCAGCCGTGAACGCAACCGACTCGCTGATGACACGCGAATGCTGTTGCAACATTTCGGCTGTGCCCTTCGAACCCGTGAATGCGATCGTGTCCTGGCAATTCAGGTGGTCGAACAGGTCTCCCACGCCACCGCACACGAGTTGCAGGGCGCCGGCAGGCAAGATGCCTGACTCAATGATGCGTTTGACCATGAGTTCGGTGAGGTAAGCCGTACTCGATGCTGGCTTGACGATGGCGGGTACGCCCGCGAGCAGAGCTGGTGCGAGTTTCTCCAACATGCCCCAGCATGGAAAATTGAATGCATTGATGTGTACTGCCGCGCCGAGCTTGGGTGTGAAAATGTGTTGAGCTACAAACGTCCCCTTTTGCGACAGCACTTCCGGTGGCCCGTCCAGGTACACGTGGTCGTTGGGCATTTCGCGACGCCCCTTGCTCGAGAAGACGAACAGGGTCGAAATTCCGCCATCGATATCGATCCAGCTGTCGGAGCGTGTCGCGCCGGTAGCGGTAGACAGCGCATAAAATTCCTTCTTGTGCTCCATGAGGTATTTCGCGAGTGCCTTGAGCATGTCGCCGCGTTCGTGAAACGTCAGTCGGCGAAGGTTGGCTCCGCCCACGCTGCGTGCATGTGCGAGCATTGCGCCGAAATCGAGGCCGTCACTCGTAATTGATGCGAGGGCTTGGCTGTCGACGGCACTGAGCAGCGGGCGTCCTTCGCCATCGCCGTCAAGCCATTCATCTCTGGCATAGTTTCCGAGTTTCATGGATATGCTCTTGCAGGTTTTCTCTTACAGATACGGAATCCGAAAGAATTTGAATTATTTGGTATCAGATTGTACGGTCGGCCGATCTTAACGCATGCACGGTCACGAATGTCACTGGAAACCAGAGTTCGCAGCCTGATCGACGAATTTCAATCGCGACCGAGTTTGCGAGCGGGGTCACTGATCACAACGGTGTTCGGCGATTCGATCGCGCCACGAGGCGGCGTGGTATGGCTCGGTAGCCTGATCCAGGCCATGAGTGAGTTTGGCATCAGTGAACGACTCGTACGTACATCGGTATTTCGTCTCGCCAAAGACGGCTGGTTGGAGTCGGACCAGATCGGGCGGCGCAGCTATTACAGCCTCACCGATGAGGGCCGCGAACGTTTCGAACAGGCAACCCATCGAATCTATGGGGAGCCGACGACGCACTGGGACGGCAGATGGTGCCTGCTACTGCTGTCTGCGCTC
>Ga0255058_10001887_pt1 | contig 11694 bp, 11 predicted proteins | sample Cases_109_9_MG_FD_188637 | JGI IMG/M metagenome (GOLD analysis project Ga0255058, IMG submission 188637) | Seawater microbial communities from Amundsen Gulf, Northwest Territories, Canada - Cases_109_9 | ecosystem: Environmental > Aquatic > Marine > Gulf | place: Canada: Northwest Territories... | reverse complement strand
GTATTTTAATATACCGCTCACCAATTTTGGAGGATGGTTTCTGGTCGGATTCGCCATTCTGTATGCCTTTTCGCGAATCGACGCCGGGCTGACGCGCCGGGGGTTCCGGGATTTTGGAAAGCGGCAATTGCCGGGCCAGGCCCTGTTCGGACCGGCGATCTATTTCAGCGTTTTGCAATTCACTCTGGGAGTGACGTTTTATATCGGAGAATTTTTTATGGGGTTCTGCGGGTTGGGCCTATCGCTTCTCCTCCTATCCCTGCCTTTGATTAAAGTATTTCGTAACGAGCAAATTGCAGAGCCCGTGGAATCACCGGTAATTGGTAAATGACATGGCGATCCCGAAATCTTTTTCCTTGAGTTCGGCGATCACCGCCTGCAGGTCGTCGCGGTTTTTGCCGGAGACCCGCACCTGATCGTCCATCACCTGTCCCTGCACTTTGGTCTTCATGCCCTTGATGACTTTGACGATCTCCTTGCCTTTTTCTTGCGGGATACCCTGCTGCAGTTGAATCGTTTGCCGGACGGTGCCCCCGGTGGCGGGTTCAACAGGACCGTAGCTGAGGGCTTTGAGCGAGACCTTCCGCTTGATGAGTTTGCTCTCCAGGACATCGACCACCGTTTTAATTTTATGCTCGTCGTCTGAAATCAGATTGAGCGCGGGGACTTTTTCGTCGAGGGAAATTTCACTTTTACTGCCCTTGAAGTCAAACCGCTGGCGAATCTCCATCATGGCCTGGTTGACGGCGTTTTTCACTTCCTGAAGATCCACGTTCGAAACTATATCAAAAGAACAATTTTTGGCCATCGGTATCGTGTCCTGTACAATGAATAAAATGAATAAAAGGAAACCGGCTCATAGGTACAAAGCCAGGCGAGGGATTAGGGTATCTTGGTGTTCATGTAAAACCCGAAAATAAACGTGATGATGACGGCGGCAATGATGGAGTCATCGATCAGAATCTGTTTCCAGCTCGGGGAACCGTCATGGAGCAACCAGGGCACCGCGATGAATAACACGCCCACAAACCCGATCGCCAGCATTCCCAGGATGGAATAGATCAGCAGTTTATCGTTAATGGGGGGTTCGGGTTTTTGATTCTCATCATCCATGGGCCAATTTTCAATCAATTCAAAAACAAAAATAATCGATTCAATGGAGAAGTGCAATGCCTAAATCGAATTACAGCGTCGGGGACCCAAAAGCCGAACAATTGATCCAGAACCTGGTGGACTACTGCGATAACCCGGTGGCGCCGGACCTGCTGAAGGAAATCCTGACCACGGTGGTGAAAATGGGCGTGGAACACAGGGACCGGGGGGACTTCAAATTGACCAACAACACCCTCAAGGAACTGCGCCATGCCTACCGGGTGTTTCTGCCCTACCGCGAGAAACGCAAGGTGGTGATCTTCGGCTCCGCGCGTGCTCCGGAATCCGACCCCAGTTACCACATGGCGCGGAAAACCGCACAGAAGCTGGTCGAGAAGGGGTATATGATCATAACCGGCGCCGGCGGAGGCGTCATGGAAGCGGCCAACCGGGGTGCCGGCCGGGAGAACAGTTTCGGCATCAACATCCGGCTGCCCAAGGAACAGCGCGCCAATCTCCATATCGAGGGTGACTCCAAACTGATGCAGTTCAAGTATTTTTTCACCCGCAAGCTGATGTTCATCAAGGAGTCGGAGGCCACCATCCTGTTCCCCGGAGGGTTTGGAACGCTCGATGAGGGATTCGAAAACCTCACCCTGTTCCAGACCGGCAAGTGCATGCCGCGCCCCATCCTCCTGGCGGAACCCAAAAATGGAACCTACTGGGAAAATCTGGTGCGCTATGTCGACGAAGAGCTCCTGTCCCGGGGATATATTTCGTCCATCGATTTGAACCTGTTCCACATCATCCACTCGGTGGAAGAGGCGGTTCAACACATCGAAGATTACTATAGGTATTACCACTCCCTGCGCTATGTCAATGAGTTCACCGTCCTCCGTTTCACCCGGTCCCTGACCCCGGCGGTGGTGGATTACCTGAACCATGAATTCCGGGATATTCTCAGGGCCGGAGATTTTCAGACATCGGAGGCGCTGGAGGCGGAGAAAGCCTTCGGGGAATTTCCCGACCTGCCCCGCCTGGTGTTTCAGTTCAATAAACAGCATTATGGGCGCCTGAACGAAATGATCCTATGGATCAATCGCAACCTGACCTGAAACCTCCCAAAACGTCCCGTCCGTTCGCCCTTACCCGAGGCGCCTTCAAATTTGTTAAAAAATTTATAACTTTTAACCCCGAGTTGTTAATTTTCATACAATTTTTTACTTTTCGGCTTCATCACTCCGCTCTTCCCCAATCTGAATTCCTTTGATTTTCAATGCTTTATAAGAAATTGCTCATCCAGGTTTCAGATTGGCCAGTGTCTTGCAACCACCGTAATGACAGCCACTTTCCAACCCAAACCCATTCTCGGGGGAGATTGCACGATGACAGCCATACAGTACATGAAAAAAGGCCAAGTGGTATTCCGCGAAGGCAGCAAAAGTGATTTTGCGTTTATCATCGAAAACGGTCAAATCGAAGTTTCTCGAAAACGCCTGGACGGCAATATTGAAGTGCTCGATATTTTGGGAAAAAACGAAATCTTCGGTGAGATCGGTATGATCGACGGCGGTCCCCGTTCGGCCACCACCACGGCTTTGGAAAACACCAAGATCTCCATGATCAGCCGCAGCGATTTAAACGCCATGACCCGCAAGGACCCCAAAGCCTGGTTTCCTATTGTGAAGGCCTTGTCGGCCCGGTTGCGGCGTTCCACGACCCGCGAAAAAAAATACGTTCGCCACTTCGCCTAGCTAACCCGGCAGCAAGCGGCGCTTCTTCCGACTCGGTTTACTTCGCAAGCCATCTGGGCTAGAATATCCGACCAGATCAACGACTTGGGAGCGTTCGCCTCTGGTGCGCCTCGCTCCGCAATCCGCAACCCTTCCGGCCCGGCGAAACCTTGAGAATCCTGAGAACCATCGATCCCTTTCAGCCGAACCATTCGGAACCTTCTCAGCAAGCCTGGCAGATTTCCAACCGGCTGGAACAGAAAGGAATCCGTTCTCCCATCCTTACCACAGTCTCTCCCGCCGATGGCCCGGCCATCAAGAAGGAAATGTTGGACCGGGTACCGGTGACCCGGGTTCCCGTCCAAGGCGCGATCGGAGGATACCGGTTCAGTTTCGGGATGATCACTTACCTGCGCCAATATGATATCCTTCACAGCCACGGGTACCGCACGTTTCAAACCGACTGCGCTTTTTTTTTGCGTCGATTCGGAAAAAACCGTTTGTCCTGAGCACCCACGGGTCGCTCCTCGGTTACCAAAAGGACCGCCCCACCGCCTCTCAGCAGTTTTTCTATAAGCTCTATGACGGATTGACGTTTAAAGCCTCCGCCAAACGGGCCGATGCCGTGGTGGTGTCGTCTCAAATGGAATACGAAGAGGCGCAGGAATTCGGCATCCATCAGGATAAACTGCATATCATTCCCGATGGCCTCGACGTGTCCGGCCCGGCGGTCGACCGCTCCAACCGGCCGGGAACGCCTTTGCACCTGCTGTTCGCGGGACCCCTCACCCGTCTGCGGCGTGTGGAACTGCTATTGCGCGCCGCCCGCAAGCTGACCCTGCCCTTCCGCGTCACTCTCGTCGCCACCAACGACATTTTTGAAACCGAAGGCTCCTCCGAATACCTCACGGAACTGAAAAAACTCGCCAAGTCCCTGGATATCGAAGACCGGGTGCAATTTCTGGGCGATCCTTCCCCGGAAGACCTGAAACTCTGCTATGCCAACGCCGACCTCTTCATCTATCCTTCCACCTACGAAACCTCCGGCGAAAGCCTTCTGGAAGCCGGCGCCAGCGGATTGCCCCTCATTTCGACCCCCGTGGGCATTGCCAATGAAATCGTCACATCGGGAGTCAATGGTTACATCGTGCCCGCCGATCCGGACATGATCTGCGACCGCATCCTGCAACTCAGCAATCCCGACACCCGCCGCGAATTCGGCCGCCATATCCGCGAGAAAGTGGCGAGCGGGTTCGGATGGAACTCGGTCATGGATCGCTACATGGAGCTTTACGGTTCCCTTCGGAAGCCATATACTGATTGAAAGAATTCACGGGAAAGCAATCCCTCGAAATTCTTCCCGCAACCCAGCCATAACCGGACCGAGTGAAAACCAATATTGCCCTCTACCAGGAAAGCCTGAAATCGGATCAGGTCGATTATGAAACCCCCTATGAATCCGTCGCGACGGATTTCTACCGGGAGCTGATTTCCGGCGCGGTCCCTGACACATCCGCGCGCATCCTGGACCTGGGATGCTTCAAAGGCATTCTGGTGGACAAACTGAACGATTATGTGACCTGTGGCATGGATGTCACCGCCGCCGGGTTCATGAAACCGGGAAGATATGTTCTCGGGATCGGCGAGCAACTGCCGTTTAAGGATAACTCATTCGATTGCGTGGTGATGACCGAGGTCATCGAGCATATCCTGGAACCCGAGCGGGTATTCCGCGAAATCCGCCGGACGCTGAAGAACGGCGGTTACCTTTTGATCACCCATCCCAACAAATACAACCTGCTGGATGAGGCTCTCGAAGGGTTTAAAGAAAACCGGTGGATCCGCAAGATGCTGAACCGGCCGATCTACCAGGGCGTCCAGCACGTGCAGTCGTTTTATTACAACGACACCATCAGGCTCCTCCGGCCGTATCATTTTCAAATCCGCTCCCGCCACGCGCTGACGTTTTCCCTGTTCCGCCTGTTTTCGATTTTCGTCTATGGCCGGTTCAAATGGAACAACTCCTTCGACCTCATTAAAAAATTCATCAGTGTGGAGCGATTCTTCATCCGAGGCATGGGACGCCTCGGCCTACTGTTGTCCGGAAGCTGCATCATGCTTTTTCAATTGAAGGAACCGGATGCCGTTCCTCCGGCCCCGCAAGCATGAACAAGAAACTGCTGTTATTCGCCTCCACCTTTCCCCGCTGGGAGAACGATGCCGAAATTCCCCGGTTCGTGTTTGAATTGGGACAGGAGCTTCGCCGCTACTTCGAAGTGTATGCGCTGGCGCCGCACACCCCCGGCGCGGCCCACTCCGAAAACCTCGACGGCATACACGTCATCCGCTTCCCTTATTTTTATCCGGAGGAAAAACAGTGCCTGGCCTATGGCACCGGCATGCTGGCCCGCTTGAAATCCAATCCCTGGGCCTACGCGCAGGTGCCCTCTTTTTTATTCTGCCAGTGGCTGGCCCTGCGCCGCACCGTCCGCCAATACGGCATCGACGTGGTCAACAGCCATTGGATGATCCCGCAGGGCTTCATCGCTTCACTGCTCCCCGCCCACCTTCCCTGCAAACAGGTGTTGACCATCCACGCGGCGGGATTGTTCGCCCTCAGGCGCCTGCCCCTCGGCAAAGCCATGGCCCGGCGGATCGTAAATCGATCCGACCTTATCTATTGCGTCAGCTCCTACAACCAGCAGGTCCTCGAACAACTGGTCCGGAAGAAGGTTGCCTGCCAAATTCTGCCGATGGGCATCGACACGTATTTTTATGAAGGACAGGGAGACCCAAAAGCGATCCGCGCGGAGTCGGGCCTGCCTCCCGGAAAAATAATTTTATACATCGGCAAGCTCAACGAAAAAAAAGGCGTTACCTACCTGCTCCAGGCTTTTCACACCCTTTCAAAAGAACGGGACGACTGCCATCTCGTTATCGTGGGAACCGGTTTGCTGGAAAAACCGCTCAAGCGTGAAACGAAACGATTGGAACTGGAGTCACAAGTCACGTTCGCCGGGCAACAGGGCAAGGAAGCCGTGCGCGATTATCTGCAGGCTTCCGATCTGGTGATGGTGCCGTCCATCATTGATTCCACCGGAGAAACGGAGGGCCTGCCGGTGGTCCTCCTGGAAGCGCTCGCTTCCGGCAAGCCAGTGGTGGCCACGCGCGTGGCGGGCGCGCCGGATGTGATCGTCGACGGTTACAACGGCTTCCTGGCCGAACCCCAAAACCCCGAGGACCTGGCGGACAAAATGAAACGGGCTCTCCTTTTCGACGCCGAATTCCTTTCGGACCAAGCCCGGGAATCCGTACAACCGTACGACTGGGAAATGATCGGCAAGGATTACCGCGACCGGATTCTGTCCCTCTTTGATTAGAACCTGATATTGTTCGAGGGACCTTTTCATAAGTGAGATACGCTCTCCTTATTCCCCTCCTTACCAAGGAGGGGATACAGGGGAGGTTATGATAACCTTATTCCTCGTTTTGTAGTTGCTCGATTTATCGGCGGAGAACCTCCGCTGGTCATATATACTGCCCCTCACCTTAATCCTCTCCCCATGAGGGGAGAGGAGATTTTAGGTCCAGCGTTACGCTGGCCTCACCCAGCCCGTCACCCTGTGGGTGCTCCCCGTGGGGAGAGGGTTTTTGGATGTTCGCTGAACCTGGGAAGACCGGGTTATGCAAGGTGCTTATCGCTCAAGGGATGACAACGGATTTCATTTGCCGCGAAACGCTTCATCAGCCTCGCGGTAAAAGCGTTCCGGTTCGTGGGAGTGCCGGGGTGAGAAATGAAATACTTTGAGTTGCTGGACCCCGGCTTCCTTTGCCAGCAGGCCCGCCTGCCGGGTGGTGAGGTGGCACCGTTCCCGCGCCCGATCTTCTTCTCCCACGATAAACGTGGATTCGCAAAACATCACATCCGCTCCTCGCACCAGCTCGACAATCCGCTGATTGTTTTCCGGCAAATAAACGGTATCCGTGATATAGGCGATTTTCTGTCCCGGGGTGATCGCCACCAGTTTCTTCTTTAACTCGCCGAGCGAATATTCCCGTGTCTCCTCCGAGCCATTGGAGCCTGCGGGAACCTGAACCGGAACGTCGTCGGACGCGTCCTCATAAATACTCTGCTTGAGTTTGTTAAGCCACGCGCCCGGCTCCAGCTGCATCGCCGCCAAGCCGTCCTTGTTGATGTTGACGTGGAATTTTTCCTTGAGCGCGAATCCCAGGCAAGGCACCCGGTGCTCCAGAATGGCGGTGAACACGGACAACGCCGGTTCGTCCAACAGCACGCCGTTTTCAAACGGTTCCTCTCGTTCATCGGTTTTTTGAAACCGGTCAATGGCGCGGAAAGCCGCTTTCCGTAACCGGCCGTGATGCACCTCAACCACTTCGAGGGTGAGAGACTCCTCGTACCGGTCCACCAGGTTCCACGTTATACCGGCGAGCTTGCCCTCAACATTGGCGATAAAATTTTCCGGGCCGTACAGGGTGATGGTCTTTCCGCGTCCGAAGACCACACGCAACAACCGGTCGAATCCGAAAATATGATCCATATGCGTATGGCTGACAAACACGTGCGACACCTTCAAGAGATCGGCGTTGGTGAGCGGCGACAGGTCCCCCAGATCGAACAGAAACGCCCGCTTCTCATACAGGAATTGAACGAACAGGCCGGGGTCTCCCAGTGGATCGTTTACCAGAGATGGATGTAAAATCGGTTTCATACGATAAGCCCCGCCTAGGCGGAAACGTTTTCCTTTAATAAATATGCTTCAATGAACCGGCCCAAGTCGCCGTCCAGCACCGCGTCGACGTTGCCCATTTCCACACCGGTGCGCAAATCCTTGGCCATCCGGTAAGGGTGCAGGACGTAGGATCGAATCTGGCTGCCCCATTCGATTCTCTTTTTTTCCTTTTCCTTGGCCTTTTTCTCCTCGTCCTTCTTTTCCATCTCCATCTCGTGGAGCCGAGACCGGAGCACCTTCATCGCCGACGCCTTGTTCTTGTGCTGGGAGCGTTCGTTCTGGCACTGCACGACGATGCCCGTCGGCTTGTGGGTGATGCGCACCGCGGAGTCGGTGGTGTTCACCCCCTGCCCGCCCGGCCCGGAGGCGCGGTAGACGTCGATCTTCAGATCGTCGTCACGGATTTCGACTTCGATATCCTCCGGTACTTCCGGATAAACGAACACCGACGCGAAGGACGTGTGCCGCCGCTTATTGGAATCGAACGGCGAGATGCGCACCAGCCGGTGCACCCCGATTTCCGCCTTCAGGTACCCATAGGCGTAATCGCCGGTGATGTTGACCGTGGCGCTTTTGATCCCGGCTTCCTCGCCGTACTGCATGTCCAGCACTTCCGTTTTATAGCCGTTACGCTCGCCCCAGCGGAGGTACATCCGCAACAGCATGTCGGCCCAGTCTTGGGACTCGGTCCCCCCGGCGCCGGAGTTGATGGCGAGAATCGCGTTGTTGCCGTCGCTTTCACCGGACAGCATGGCTTTCAGTTCGGCATCCCCCAGATTTTTTTCCAGGCCGGCGGCCAGGGCCTCGCATTCGCCCAGGAGGGAGTCGTCCGCTTCCTCGGCCAGCAGAGCCAGCATGGCCTCCAGGTCATCGTTTTCCTTGGCGAGATCTTTCCAGAGGTTGACACTGCGCTGAAAGTGGGCGCGTTGCTGTTGAATTTTCTGGGCGGCCTCGTTGTCGTTCCAGAAATCGGGACCGGCCACTTCTTTATCGAGCGCTTCGAGTTGTTTTAATTTGTCATCGACTTCAAAGAAACCCCCGGATGCGACCAATGCGCTGGGTGATGTCCTGTTGCTGTTTTTGCAGTTCCTCAATCATGAATCACTCCCTGACTAAATGGTTTTCAATTATATAAATTTTTTTAAGCCATCCCCGGAAGGGATCAAATCGAATTCCGGATCGGATAAAGAGGGTCTCCCAAGGGAGAGTTCCGGTTGTTCCGCCGGACCGCCTTAAAAAACTCCGACGCTTCAAAATCGTCTTGAAACACAGAACCGCCGGGCGGGATTGCGTTCCCGGCATCGATCATATCCATATTGTCGAGCCAGGACAAGTTGCGTTGCACCTTTTCCGGCAAGGCGGCGGCGTTTTGTCGGAGCTCTCCCGGCGCACCGCCCTCCTGAAGCGCCGCCACACAGACCGTGGCCACCCGGCCGGGATCCTCAAAAAACAAAATCCGCCGAAACACCGATTCCAGGGTTTTCCGGTCTCGCGGTTTCAGGCGGTTGCTTTTCCCGTACAGGTTGGTGGTCAGCAGGCCGTCCTCTTTCAGCGATTGGGCGATCTCCCGGTAAAATTCGACAGTCTTTAAATGGTACGGCACCGACCCGCTTTTGAAGGCGTCCAGAAATACCATGTCATATTCCCCGCTCCGCTGTTTGACGAACGCACGTCCGTCGCCAGGGTGCACCCGCAGGCGCGGATTTTCCGAAAAATCGAAATAGCGCCGGGCCAGCTCGATGACCCGGGAGTCCACTTCCACCACATCGATCTCGAGCTTCGGATACTCCCCCTGTAAAAACCGGGGAAGCGATCCCCCTCCCAGACCGATCATGAGAATCCGGGCGGGCTCCGGGTTCAACAACAAGGAGGCCAACAGCAGGCGCGTATAGATCAGGGCCAGGTCATCGGGGCGGTCGATGTCCATCCGGCTCTGCAGATAGAATCGGCCGCGTCCCTGAAACCACATTTCCCTCAGGTTTTCCCGCTCAATGACGAAAATATCATTGAAAGGGGTCCGGGTGCGGATCAGAATGTCATACGACTGGGATTTGGTTGTCATAAACCGGCTCCAGGGCGGTGTGAAGGGATCTCCCAACAACCCCCGGCCACACCTGAAATTAGCCTGTAAGAATCAAAAATACAAAAATTTTTAATTCGTCCGACACTTATGATATCATGACCTTAATAACCGTTTTTTGATATTTTCCCATAAACACAAGCGCCGGGATCCCTCCGGGCGCCCCGAATATCCCACAACTTCTTCTTATGATGGAGTCACGGAATGCCTAAAAGAGTTTTGAAACATAAAGTCGGGCTGGAGCACCACGGCATTAAAAACGTCAAGGAAATCTTCTGGAATCTGACCACCGCCGAACTCTACGAACATATAATAAGGAACCAGGAAGGAATTATTTCCCACTTGGGGCCCATTTGCGTCAAAACCGGAGAGCACACCGGACGTTCCCCCAACGACAAATTCATCGTGCAGGAACCCACCAGCCAGGACAACATCTGGTGGGGCAAGGTCAACAAACCTTTTCCGGTCGACAAATTCGACGCCCTGTACGCGCGGGTGCTGGCCTACATTCAGGGGAAAAATCTCTACGTGCAGGATTGCCTGGGGGGCTCCGACCCCACGTACCAGCTTCACATCCGGGTCATCACAGAGCACGCCTGGCAAAGCCTGTTCGCCCGCAACATGTTCATCCAGATTCAGGACCGGGAAAAACTGGAAAACCATATGCCCGCGTTCACCATTATCGGATTGCCCGGTTTCAAGGCGGTACCGGAAATCGACGGCACCAATTCCGAGACCTTCATCATCGTCGACTTCAGTAAACAGCTGGTCCTGATCGGCGGCACCAAGTACGCCGGCGAAATCAAAAAATCCGTATTCTCCATCCTCAATTACCTGTTGCCCCACAAGCACAATGTGCTGTCGATGCACTGCTCGGCGAACATCGGGGAAAAGGAGGACACCGCGGTCTTTTTCGGCCTGTCGGGAACCGGCAAGACCACCCTTTCGACCGACCCCAACCGCAAACTGATCGGGGACGATGAACATGGATGGAGTGAAGACGGCGTGTTCAATTTCGAGGGCGGCTGTTACGCCAAGGTGATCAAGCTCAACCCGGAAGCGGAACCGGAAATTTACCTGTGCACCCGGCGCTTCGGCACCCTGCTGGAAAATGTGGTCATGGACTACAACACACGCCGGCTGGATCTGGACGATTCAAGTTTCACGGAAAACACCCGCGCGGGCTATCCGCTTACGCATATCAGCAATTCGGTGCCCTCGCGGCGCGGCGGTCATCCCAAAAACGTGATTATGCTGACCTGCGACGCTTACGGCATCATGCCGCCGGTGGCCAAACTCACCCCCGAGCAGGCCAGGTACCATTTCATCTCGGGATACACCGCCAAGGTAGCCGGAACCGAGCGGGGAATGAGCCGCGAACCGTCGGCCATTTTCAGCACCTGTTTCGGGGCGCCTTTTATGGCTCTGCATCCGTCGGTCTACGCCAACCTGCTGGGTGAAAAAATCGCCGAACACAACGTCGACTGCTGGCTGGTCAACACCGGCTGGACGGGCGGACCTTACGGCGTCGGCAACCGGATGGAAATCGCCCATACCCGCGCCATGATCAATGCGATCCTTAACGGCAACCTGAAAAAAGTCAAACTGAGGACGGACCCGATTTTCGGCCTGCAGGTTCCCGAATCCTGCCCCGGCGTTCCGAAAGAAGTGCTCGACCCCAGGGCCACTTGGAAAAATCCCAAAGCCTACGATGAAAAGGCCCGCGAGCTGGCCGGGCAGTTCATCGAAAACTTCAAGGAATACGAGGACAGCGTCGGACCGGAAGTCATTGCCGCGGGACCGCAAATGCCCGCCAGCAAAAAGGCCGCGATCAAACAAATCAAGTAAGCCCTCTGGGGAAATAACGGACTGCAGTTTAGGGGCGAACGAGGTTTGTGGGCGCAATCCGGGGTTTTAGTGTTATCCGTGGCGATTCGCCCAGCGTGACGCTGGACCCAGCTTGGCCGGTACGTTATCAAGCATACACCTTTCTCTTCGCCGGCAGAGGTTGTAATTTTGTCCGTGGCGATTCGCCCAG
>Ga0255058_10001886_pt1 | contig 11699 bp, 11 predicted proteins | sample Cases_109_9_MG_FD_188637 | JGI IMG/M metagenome (GOLD analysis project Ga0255058, IMG submission 188637) | Seawater microbial communities from Amundsen Gulf, Northwest Territories, Canada - Cases_109_9 | ecosystem: Environmental > Aquatic > Marine > Gulf | place: Canada: Northwest Territories... | reverse complement strand
CTCAGCTCATCAATTTTCTATTTGTAACCATTACCGCGATCCTTTAGCAAAGGTAATGTAACACCTGGTGCAACCGCTGTGGCTTTACCGGCCTATGACGATTACGGTAATGTTATAGCAGCGATTAGTGTGGCAGCAATCGATCAACGTATGGATAAAGAACGAATAAAAAAAATAGCACGCATTCTTAAATCAGAATTGGAGATACACCCTTCATATCGGATAAAAAAAGAGTCTATGCCAAAAGGGATCAAAAATTATCAAATGCTCTTATCCGGTAAACTCAAGTAACTAAAAAAGACCCCTGTGGGAGCGACTTCCAGCCGCGAATTAAAACGATCGCGGCTGGAAACCGCTCCCGCAAAATCCAATACACTTGTTCTTCCCAGATAACCGGGTTATCAAAAAAGCAGCCCTATTTTTCATTCAACTTCAAAACTCAAACAGAAAGGGAGGTCATCATGAAAGGAAAAGAGACTTATTTAAAAGGAATTACAAGACGGACTTTTATTAAAGGTTTGGGTGCGGGTGCAGCTTTGACAATGGGGAGTGGCATTTTCCCTGCAATCTCCAAGTCAAAATTAGTGGGTAGCGTCCCACCTTGGAAGCTTGTTTGGAGCATCCCTTCACCTTTTCAAGGATTGGATCCTCACACAGCCGGGGATGATGCGCCGTATTCATTTAAAATGAATTTATATGGCCAACTTTACCGCTACCAGGACAGTCCTCCAAAAATAGTACCTTGGATAGCAAAAGGTTACGACGCGGATCCCGGCGGACAACAATTTACGGTTTATCTCAAAGAAGGGCTTAAGTTTCATGACGGCAATGAGATAACAGCGGAAGACGTCCGTTTCAGTGTGGAGAGGACCATTGAAATGAAAAAGCAGGTCGGAGGGACGCTATCGCCGATTCTTGCTAAAGATTCAGTGAAAGTTATCGATAAATATACTTGTCAATTTAATCTGCGAAGACCTAGCGGATATTTCATCGCCGCATTGCCGATGCTTGCCATCGTGAACTCCAAACTCCTCAGAAAGCATGATAAAGATGGGGATTATGGTGCAACATGGTTGACCGATCATGAGGCAGGCTCCGGTGCATATATGCTGAAAAAATGGGATTTTGCTAAAGGATGGGTTGGTGTTCAGTGGCCGGATTGGCCGGGAGGCTGGTCAGGAAATCATCTAAAAGAAATTGAGTTCAACACGATTATAGAAGTGTCAAGCAGGATTTCATCATTATTGAAAGGTCAATCCCATGCCCTCGAATTATTTGTACCCCCCGATCAAATTAAAAGACTAAAAGGGAATCCCAATGTTAACGTAATTCCCAATACGAGCTTAAGCACATTCTTTATTCGACTTAATTACACAAGACCGCCAACAAGCAATATTCACTACAGAAAAGCACTAAATTATGCTTTCCCTTACGATCCTTATATAGAAAAAGTCATGCATAATAATGTTGTACGTTCAGAGGGAGGTCCCCTGCCAAACAAGATGTGGGGACGGCCAGAAGGTTTGAAAATTTATAAAACTGACATGGAAAAAGCCAAAAAGGAATTGGCTATCGCCAAAAAGGAATTGCCTACCGAAGACTTCAATCGAGAAGTTACCGTTAAGGCTATTAAAGGATATGGCTCCACCAAACTCGCTGCTCTTTACCTCGCAGATGTAGCCGGAGAATTAGGGCTTAAATTCAAGGTGGTGGAAGAACCTTGGACCGTTCTTAGTAGCGCTGCCAGTAAAAAAGACACAACCCATGATATTTGGATGCATTGGCGCAATGCCCATATTGTGGATCCAGTCACATGGATCGGCCGGCTTTATACACCGGAATACCAAGGAACTTTTAGTGGCTCTACATACTATGATAATCCCGAGGTAACTCCGCTTTTAGTAAAAGCGGGTAGTATCGCGGCTCAAGATGAAAGAAAGAAGCTTTATGAGAAAGCTTGCAGTCTGATTGTGGAAGATGCTGCCGATATCTGGATTTCTAATGAAAAGCTGAACGGAGTTTTTACTTCTGATGTTCACGGTTGGCGGTATTGCGATGTCGCATTCGGTTGGGATGTTTACTCTATGTGGAGAGCGTAGTCTTCAAATTGGATATGGCTATCCGGCTAACTACCGGATAGCCCAATATTTGATTCAAGAGTAAGTATTTCAAATGAAGATAATTTCGTTTGTAATTAAACGTCTACTTGCAACAATTCCAACATTGTTCGGACTTCTAGTTCTCATTTTTACACTTTCGAGAATAATTCCAACAAGCCCTGTAATGGTGATTGCAGGCGAGTTTTCCACTCCCGCTCAAATCAAAGCTCTGGAAGTACGGTATGGCTTTGACCAGCCTTTACACATTCAATTTTTAAATTATTTGAAAAAGATTTATCGGGGTGATCTGGGGGTTTCTCTGCGGTCCAATCGCCCGGTAATTACCGAGTTAAAAAGGAGATTGCCACCTACCTTTGAATTGGTAATTACCGCAACAGCAATAGCTGTTTTATTGGGTGTTCCATTAGGTATTATCGCAGCTCTTAAAAGAAATTCATGGATTGATCATTTTTTGAGGGCCTTTACCGTTGCCGGGGTAGCCGTTGCGAGTTTTTGGTTAGGCATCATGCTTCAATTAGTATTTAGCCTGTATTTGCAAGCCTTCCCTTTGGGTGACCAGATGACAGGAGCGGTTCCACCCCATGTTACGGGATTTATGGTTATTGATTCCATACTGGCATTTGATGGAGCCCTGCTTTTAGATGCGATTCACCATCTTGTGCTGCCTGCGGTTACGCTTTGCATGCCGGGTTTGGCTTCTTTTGCCCGGTTTACAAGATCCGGGTTTTTAGGAGTATTGCAAAGTGATTATATCGTTTACAGCCAATCAATGGGTATACCGAAAAGAAAAATTATATACAAATATGCATTTAAAAATGCAATTGTTGCGACAGTAAGTCAGGTGGGACTCATTTTTGGGTTATTGCTGGCGAACACGGTAATTGTCGAATATATCTATTTTTGGCCGGGGCTTGGCGCCTATATGGTAGATGTGATGCTTTTTTTCGATTACGAAGGGATTTTAGGAACCACACTTTTTATCGGATTAGTTTTTTTGATAATTAATATCATTGTGGACGTCATTCAGGCATATCTAGATCCCAGGATTGTCGAAAAGCTGTGAGACCGAAATATGTGGTTCATAGTAAAAAAATTTCTTCACGATATATCCGGTACGATTGGGGCCGTTATCGTTCTATTGCTTATCGGTACTGCGATCCTCGCACCTATAATTGCGCCGTATCCTGAGGATGTGTCGAAAGCCCATATTATGACTCGACTTGAACCTCCAAGTTGGAATCATCCATTCGGAACAGATGACGCTGGAAGGGACGTGCTAAGCAGAGTCATTTTTGGTAGCCGCGTAACCATAAGCATAGTATTTTTCGCTACAACAATTTCGGCCATAATTGGAATACTTATTGGATTACTTGCCGGCTATTATTCAGGTTGGCCATCTGCTGGTGTCATGCGGATAGCCGATATATTTTTATCTTTACCACAGATTATTCTGGCTCTCGCCTTAGCGCAAGCCTTTGGTCCTGGCATACCGAACTTAATTATGGCTCTTTCCCTATCCTACTGGCCCCTATTTGCTAGAATTGTTTATGCGGAGACGATGACATTAAAAAACAGACTCTTTATTGAAACTACTATTGCAATAGGCGCAAACGACTTTAGAACACTAGGACTTCATATATTACCCAACCTCCTGCCTTCTATTATTGTTAGAACTACCATCGGTATGGGCACAACGATTTTGGTGGCAGCCACCTTAGGTTTTCTAGGTGTCGGCGCGCAACCCCCTACCCCGGAATGGGGAAAGATGGTAGCTGATGCTAGAGATTATTTGCCTGAGGCATGGTGGTTCGCTGCTTTCCCCGGGCTGGCAATATTAGTTGTTGTTATGGCATTTAATATGATGGGTGATGGCTTAAGAGACATTATTGACCCTAAATTAAGAAGATCAAGCAGAAAATAGCAAACTCAAGGAGCACCATAATTTGAATCTTTTGGAGTTAAAAGATTTAGAGGTTCACTTCATAACGGATCATGGTGTCGTTATGGCCATAGACAGGGTCAATCTTTCGATTGAAAAAGGTGAAATAGTGGGTCTAGTGGGAGAAAGCGGCTGTGGAAAGACTACGATAGGCAAATCTATACTCAGAGTTTTACCGGAGCCAGGTGGAAAGATTGTATCTGGAGCTGTTTTTTTTGATGAGAAGAACCTTCTATACCTTAGCGAGAAGGAGTTCAATTCAAAAGTCCGAGGTCGGGCAATTACAATCATTCCTCAGGATCCGAGTACATGCTTTAATCCAGTTTTTACTATCGGTTCTCAATTTCGGGATATCATAAAATACAAAGTAGATTCGGAACCGTATGACAATAAAAGGAATATAAAAGCACCTAAGAGACCAAAAATTCTAAAAAGTAAGGCGCGAAATAAAAAAATTGTTGAAATGCTTAGAAGTGTGCAGTTGTCCACACCAGAGAAACAAATTCACAAATATGCACACGAATTCAGTGGGGGACAACGTCAAAGAATAATGATCGCCATGGCCCTGGCTCCAAATCCAGCCTTGATAATTGCAGACGAAGCAACCACAGCTCTCGATGTGACAATAGAAGCTCAAATTTTAGTTCTATTAAGAAATCTCACAAAAGAATACCATTCTTCAGTACTTTTCATTACTCATGATTTAGGTGTTGCAAGTGAAATCTGCGATAGAATTACAGTTATGTATGCCGGGCAAATCATGGAGTCGGCACCGACAGAATCATTCTTTTCGTCTCCATGTCATCCCTACACAAGGGGTCTTCTAAATAGTCTGCCTAATCCAAAGGGAAACATTAAAACAATTAAAGGGGCAATACCACCCCTGATCAATCCTCCGAAAGGATGCCGTTTTTACCCCAGATGTCCACGAATATTACCAATATGCAAAGAAAAGTCGCCTGGGACAATAGAGATCACAACCGACCACTTTGTTCGGTGTTTTAACCACTTTGTGGATTGAAAAATTGATCACAAGCACCAAAGAAAATTCAAAACACAACCCTATTTTAAGTGTTCAAAATTTAAAAAAATATTTTCCTATAAGAAGCACTTTTTTGAAACGCCGAGTCGGATGGCTGAAAGCTGTTGATGGGGTGTCTTTTGATATATTTCCCGGTGAATTGATGGGCTTGGTAGGTGAAAGCGGCTGCGGCAAGTCAACTCTTGGGAAAACTATTTTAGGAATGTATAAACCTAATGAAGGTAAAATCTTATTTAAAGATAAGGATATTATCAAACTCTCTATTGATGAAAAGAGAAAGATGCGAAGAAAAATCCAATATGTCTATCAGGATGCGGCTGCTTCATTAGACAGTTGGTGGTCTGTCGGACGCTTGCTTAGAGAGCCGCTGGTTATACATACAACAATGACCCGCACAGAAATGGATGACAAGGTATTATATTTGTTAAACGCGGTAGGTCTTCGTCGTGAGGATTTGCACCGCTACCCTCATGAATTCAGTGGCGGCCAGCAACGGCGCCTGGGACTCGCCAGGATTTTAACGCTTAATCCCGAACTTATCATATTTGATGAACCAACAGCAGGATTAGATGTATCTGTACAGGCGAAGATACTGAAGCTACTGATTAATTTAAAAGAAAACTTCCAATTCACATACATTGTTATCTCTCATAACCTTAGTGTAGTCAGAATGATCTGCAATCGAATGGCTGTCATGTATTTAGGTAAAATCATGGAGATAAGCACAACTGAAACAATTTTCAATAAACCCGTACATCCATATACGAAAACCCTTATAGAAGCGATTCCACAAATCGGAGAAAGAAAAAAACATGATAATTTATTTTTAAAAGGTGAACCGCCTAGTCCAGAAAATATGCCGACAGGCTGCCGTTTTCAATCTCGGTGCCCATTCAAGAAAGATATATGCGAAAAGATAGAACCAGCCTTGCAGGAGGTAGAAACAGGCCACTTGGTAGCGTGCAATTTGTAATCGAATCACAAGTTAGAGGCTTCGCCCCAAATGGACAGCATTTGTCTACGGCATAGCCAGTATACTCTGACCTGCAGAGGACCAGGTTTTCATTGCTAGAATAAAGGCTAATTCTGGAATATGGGGCAATGCGAGATTTGAAAGAAAGGAATTTCAAAATGCCAAACCAAATAAAAAATAACAAAGGTACAGCTGATACCACAGGGGCGCTTAATAATATCCCTTCAAGCTATTTTTGGATAGACAATTTTAAATATCCAGAGGGAGTTCGGATCGCGGTTAACTTTACAATTGATTTTGATGCACAGCTGAATCGCCGACTTAGAAATGAGCCCATCATGGAGTTGACAAAGGGTGAATTCGGCGGGCGGGTTGGTATTTGGCGTATTTTGGATCTCTTTGACAAACATAAGGTGAAATTAACGATTTTTACCCCTGGCCGAATTTGCGAACTTTATCCGGATGCGTTGAAAGAAGCTGCCAAACTAGGTAACGAATTGGCAAATCATACCTGGGAGCATCGTGTGCCATCGGAATTTGATTTGGAGAAAGACCATCTTCTCAAAGCAACTGATGCGATTGAAAATGTTTGTCAAAAAAGACCAGTAGGTACAAGAAGCGGACACAAAATACCGTTGTTGAAACGGGAAGGGTATATTTATCAATCATTTAATTGTGCAGACGATATTCCTTATTACATCTGTGATGATAATCAAGATTGCATACTAAATCTGCCGCTCCATTTGGTTTTGGATGACGCCATGTATTTTAGCTTCGCCTGGTTTGGAAGCCCAAATGCAGGACAGCGATTGGAAGAGCCGGGCAAAGTATTGGATATCTGGCTATCTGCTTTTTCGCGCTTATACAAATCTGGAAGCTACATGAACATTGTCCTTCATCCTTTTGTATCTGGCCGGTCTCTCAGAATCGAGATGCTCGACCAATTGATTTTTGAAATGAAAAAGCGCCCGGGTGTATGGTTTCCTACCTGTGAAGAATTAGCTCAATACTGTATTTCGAACTTTGCTCCCTAGATTGAAAAAAGATATTGACGTTGTACGTTTAATAAAGACACATCAATATAGAGGAGAGAAATTATGCCATTCAAAGACGGTTATACTATTACAGATGAAAAAAGCATGAATGATGAAATAATAAAATGGCCCCAAAAGCAGCGCTGCGTGGCCACAATTGTTGTAGACTACAATATTCAAGCAGATCAAGATGGGATTGATATTAATGACATACAGAGACAAGTCGCTGAATACGGCAGAAAGATTGAGATTTGGAATCTACTAGATATTTTTGACAAATATGAGATGCGGGCAACATTTGCAACCCCTGCGATTATAGCAGAGAATTATAAAGAAAGTATGCGTGAAATTGTTCACAGAGGTCACGAAGTAGCCGCTCATGGGTATAAACGTGAAGATGTAAGTTTGTTGGAAAAGGCCGAAGAAAAAAGAAGGCTTGATCTAACAAGTAACATTATTGAAAAGATATCCGGACAGAAGCCTGTCGGATGGTTTTGCATGCCGCGCCAAAAAGATCCATTTGCCGGCGGAACACTTAGCCCTGATACAGCCGAACTTTTAATTGATGGAGGATATGAATACCTCGGAAATGGCATGGCTGATGATATTCCGCATTATTGGGTTACGAATTTTAAAACACGCCAAAATATTTTAACATTACCTTATTATTATCACTTCGACGATCAATTTTTTCTCATGTTTCCACCCCTCGGAATGGGATGCGGGCTTGAGAATTCAAAAGCGCTTCTACAAAACTGGAAGTTGGAATTTGATGCCACTTATAAGCGAGGGAGGTATTTTTCCATTTTTATTCATCCATATTTGATCCAGTGGGGGAATCGCTTAGAAATTCTCGAGAACATTTTGGCTTATATCAAAGGTTTTAATGATGTTTGGAACCCGACAGGAAGAGAAGTGACTCAATATTGGAAGGACACTTATCCTGCAAGTTCATTTCTGAAATTAAAAAAAAGCATATGGAAGGATTATCCGGGAAGTCTGAGTTGAATATTTATTCAGACTCAAGGCAATATCATTATGAGTATTAACTATACAGAACTGCATTTTAGGAAACGGAAATCACTATCGGCAGATTCAAAAGTATGTGCCGGATGTCGCACCTGTGAAATCATCTGTTCTTTATCCCATGAAGGATCTATTGATATTCAAAAGTCACGGATAATAGTAAAATCAAATTCTTTTAAGGGTTCCTTTACTCCAAGGTTTTGTCATCAATGTTCCGATTTTCCATGCTTTTACTCTTGTCCTGAAGCAGCAATTCACATTGATCCTGATTTAGGAATAGTTCTAATAGATGAAAAAAAATGTGTTGGCTGTCGTGAATGTGAAGAAGCATGTCCCTTCAAAATTATTCGGTATGACGAACAAAAAGAAAAAGCATTTAAATGTGACTTTTGCAATGGGGATCCAAAATGCGTCAGATGGTGTCCTGTAAATGCTCTGGGTATCATTAAGTTTGGAGGGGAGATCTAAAAATGGTTCTTTACGAACATGGCTGGACCGGAAAAATACTCCGAGTGGATTTAACCGAAAGGAAATGGAATGTTGAATCAACCTCAAAATATGCTGATCGGTTTATAGGAGGTATTGGAATAGGTTTAAAAATATTATGGGACGAAGTAGACCCTGAAATTAATTCTTTTAATCCTGGAAACAAGCTGGTCTTTGCCCCCGGACCTCTAACAGGCACACTGGCTCCGGGATCAGGAAGGTTTGAGATCGTATCGAAAAGTCCGCGTAGTTATCCAGTTGACACTGTGACAAGATCTGGAATGGGAGGTTTTTGGGGACCCGAGTTAAAATATGCAGGGTATGATGCCTTAATAATCCAAGGTAGAGCTGAAAATTGGATAAACCTATGGATTCATAATGAAAAAGTCAAATTCTTAGAAGCGAAGGACTATGTAGGAAACGATACCTATACGACGCAAAAAAAATTACATAAAGAGTTGGATCCAGAAGCAAGAATTCTATGTATAGGTCCAGCTGGCGAAAACCTGAGTAGACTAGCAGTGATTCTTTCAGAGACGAGTTTTGTATCTGGTAAATCAGGCTTCGGTGCAGTGATGGGTTCAAAGCTGTTAAAAGCTATCGCTGTTAGGGGGACAAAATCCTTGAAAATCTTTAATGCAGAGCGAATGATTGAAATTTCAAAAAGAGTGAGACAACTAAGCGCAAATAATCCCATGCGAGAATGGACATCAACGTTAATGCTCGATTCGGTAGACCGACAATCTTTTCTAAATAAGTATCGTAAGAAAAATATTGGTTGTTTTGGTTGTCACACATTATGTTTCGCTCATCTTAGTGTACCAGATGCTGGGGAGTCTCAATGTCACTGCATAGGATATTTTTACTATTCCGCTGCAACGAAATACTATGGTCATACATTAAAGAGAGACCAAGCAGTATTCGACAGTATCGTTTTGGCCAATAAATTAGGATTAGACCACTATGAATTTTATAGTATGATTAGATTTTTGGAAGATTTATATAATTCAGGAAACATCCGATCACAGGTAGACCTTCCTTTGGACCAATTTGGCAGTCGTGAGTTCGTCCAAAAACTTCTTGAAAATACTGCACTTCGAAAAGGCATAGGGGATCTTTTGGCTGAGGGATCGGCGAGGGTGGCAGACCAAATAGATAATGGTTGGAGTTATTGTTCTAAATATTTTCCCGCATATGGCTCAGCAGAGCATGAATCTCCAAGAAATAATCCAGGAGTTGCTCTTTTATGGGCGCTTGATAGCCGAGATCCAATTATTGATCAACACCCATACGCTCGTATTTCTTCTACCTTTCAAAAAAGGCCATTTCCTTATAGTCTTTCGCCGGAAGTCGCCAAGATGATGGCTAAAAAAATATATGGCTCAGAAAAAGCCATCGACCATACAACATTTGAGAAAAAGCCGGAGGCTATAATATACACTCAAAACAGATCGGCAGTCATTAACATGCTTGTTGTCTGTGATTGGGTCTACCCTATTGTGTTAAGCTATACATCTGGCGAGTATGGTGGAGGAGACACCACTTTAGAAAGCCAGCTTCTGACAGCGACTACCGGGCATGATGTAACTGAGAATGAGCTAAATCTTACTGGTGAAAGGGTTTGGAATCTTTCACGAGCAATAATGCTAAGAGAGGGGCGCACAAGAGAAAATGACACTTTAAATGAGACTTATTTCAGAAATTATGAGGGAGAAATTGCAATACCCAAGGAAGATTTTGAAAAAGCCAAAACCAACTATTATAGGCTGCGCGGATGGGATGAGGCTAAGGGATGGCCCACTTCTCAAAAATTAAATCAGCTCGGACTATCAGATGTTGCTGACATTTTACAGAAGGAAAAATTGATAAAATAGATTTCAATTTATACTAAAATCAATTTGAATTTTTAAATGATTATTATTAAACTAAATTCTTATCGAAGATTGTATATTAGGTATACGCAATCCACACTTCGACTGAATTGTATAAACAGGCTATTAATATAACTGTCACAAATCATTAAAAATATCACATTATCGAACCTAATCTTCACTTCGTTGATTTCGGTTAAAACCTCAACATATTGCGTTGGATTGAAATGGTAGATATCGCAGCACTTCTTGCCCAAGTGCTCGCTCAGACAAATCAGATTTTAATGCACAATTCTAATGGTATTCCTTTCGAAAATGAATAACCCGGAAGAGCTCAAAAGGCAATTTTAACGGTTCTTATCCGAAAAGGCCTCCGTCAAGAATTTTTGCGCAAGCTTTCAGAGATTTTCATTGCGTGGAATTTCTGACTATGATCACAAGCACGGCCATATTAAAGATGTGTATGAGGTGTTTTCGCACAACCTTTGCTCCTTTCAAAAATGATCTTATTTTTAAAGAGCCTTAACAAATTTTACAAAATCCGGACCTGTTGAGATTTTCGAAACTTTTTTATGGTTTCATTTTGTTGCAAGAGTGTGCAAAATAAAAAGGTCACCAACGGGATGAATTTTATTGATTATAACTTCAAACGGTATGAAACCGGTTTGCATGACACACCCCAATTTTGGCCCAAGGACGATGCCACCTGGATGCATTCATGAAGATCATTTTCAGTAGAAAAGGATTTGATTCCGCTTCCGGCGGAGCTCCAAGTCCTATGTTTCCTGATGGTAGATTGTTATCCCTTCCGATTCCGGACAGACGGTCGACAATTTGCTACAAAGATATCCGGTGGCATGAATATAATTTGGGCACCATTGTATCGGAACTGACGCGAGGTCGAATCCGTACAACTCAACGTGCGCATCTTGACCCCGACCTATACCGTAAAAGCCTGCTCCGTCACCGTGGGTGGAAACCGATATTTGGCCAGACCGGATCTGCCAGGGTCATCTTCGAAATCAAGGCATTAGAGAGGGTGATGTGCTTTTGTTCTTCGGGTTGTTTCAAAATGTAGTTTTCGAAGGTAAACGCTTGGTATGGGATAAAAGATCAAAAGCGCGCCATATTATTTGGGGGTGGCTCCAGGTGGATCATATTGTTCAAGTGGATACCTGCGATAGAAAAAAGCTTAAGTGGACTGCGTA
>Ga0255058_10001885_pt1 | contig 11703 bp, 12 predicted proteins | sample Cases_109_9_MG_FD_188637 | JGI IMG/M metagenome (GOLD analysis project Ga0255058, IMG submission 188637) | Seawater microbial communities from Amundsen Gulf, Northwest Territories, Canada - Cases_109_9 | ecosystem: Environmental > Aquatic > Marine > Gulf | place: Canada: Northwest Territories... | reverse complement strand
TAGTTTGCTTTGCTAACTCTGTGAGAATGAATTGCACAACTGAGGTTACAATATTTGTAAGAAGTAAGAGGCCAGAAACAAGAAGATAAACCTTATCCCCTTTTTGATTAAAAACAAAATCCCCCTTTTTCCCCCTTTCCAATATTCTCCTCTCCCCTTGTGGGAGAGGGTAGGGTGAGGGGGAAGCATTTATTTATTTATTAGTTTTTATTGTCCCAAGTCGTGCGGAACAACTAACCAATACTTCATTTATACAATCACAATATTCTGATTAGAGTGTGTATCTATTTCGCCTCTCTTCAGGTTAATATAAATATTATGGAAAATTTCTTTAATTAACATATTCATAGCTTAAAATGAGACTTCGTTGATGCTGAATATGGCGCTTAACATGGATATGACAACGGCTCCTATTGCACATCCCATTATCAGGATTAAGGCAGGTTCTACCAGAGATATCAATCTCTTTATCCTTTGTTCTATATCCGTATCCATAGTATCAGCTACTTTTATGAGCATCTCATCTAGTTTCCCTGTCTCTTCACCAACAGCAAGCAGGTGCTGTGCTATCCCGGGGAAAAACGACCTTGCGCTCAAAGGAGTTGTCAATCCCTTTCCGGCCTTTATGTCTGATTTCGCTTCGTCTATTATGTCTGATAAAAATGAATTTGAGAGTACGCCTTTTGAGATATCAATAGAGTTCAATAAAGAGACGCCGTTTTCAAGTAAAGTTCCCAACGTTCTTGCAAAACGAGATACTTCGATTCTCCATAATATATTCCCGAGTATGGGAATACCAAGCTTCTTTTTATCTATACTCGCCTGCACGCCAGCTTTTTTCCTTAACGATTTGAGCAGGAAGTATACGCCTATTAAGATGGCGGCAAATATCCAGCCATAACTTGTTAATATATTACTAAAGCTGATCATAACCTGTGTGGAAAGCGGTAAAGCAATACCCACTTCCTCAAATACTTTTGTAAATCTTGGCATTACAATCAGAATTAGCGCCCCTACAGATAAAATACCTGCAACAACCAGAAACAAAGGGTAAATGAGTGATGATGTTATTTCAGATTTTATCCTTTGCACTTTTTCCATAAAAATCCCCAGGCGTTCCAAGACCTTTGGCAATACACCACTCTCCTCCCCTGCACGAACCATATTTACGTAAACACCGGAAAAGATATCTGGAAACAGTGACAATGCGCCAGCAAGAGATTTGCCGCCCTTTACCTCCTCCAGAATATCTAAGATCATTCCCTTAAACTTCTTATTCTCCTGGGCATCTGAGAGTATCTTCAAGCTTCTGTCCAGTGAAATACCACTGTCAAGCAGTATACCAAGCTCCTGAGTAAAAAAGACAGTCGCCTTCTTTGCAGCACGATTCGAGAATATTCCAGCAACCCTTGAACCATCAACTTCTTCTTCTACCTTTAAGACGATGTAGCCGGACTTCTTCAGGTAATCTATCAACTCACCCCTGCTCGGGGATGATCTCTTACCTTCTACAACTGCACTTCCCTTTGCTAAAATGCGATATTTAAATGTACTCATTTTGGTCTACTCTCTTTTTCCATCATTGAGGGTTCCGGCTGGGTTAATTCACCCATTTCCTCAAGCGGGTTATTGTCCTTTTCACGTCTTTCAGTAACTTCCATATCACGCAAATCCCTAATTCCCGCTTTTCTTGGGTTTACCCGAGATACTTTTTCATTCTCTTTTTGTTGGCTACCGCCTTCCAGACCTGTATAGAGTTTAACAATAATCTCCTCTCCCTGCCAATCAAGTCTTATCTGGTCAGACTCTATGCTGGTAACCATGTATCCTTCTACTTCTTCTCCTTCCTCAACGTACAAAGTCTTTTTCCTACTAACTCCGGTCATTGGATTCTTTATCAATGCCTTTCTAATGTCCCCTGCAATCACAACTCCATGCAAGATAATCTTTTTTGGTTTCCTGGCTAATGTTTTTTTCTTCGGAGACCTTTTCTTTGCAGACTTAGCTAACTTCGGTATCACAGCCTTCACGACCCATTCCTTTCGCTGAGGAGAAAAGACATTCTTGGTTGATATAATAGTATAGTTTTCGCCTATCTGTTTTTCTTCTTCAGAAAAATCTTCATCAATAGATTTGATATCCGGGAGTGCATTATCTTCTTGAATATCAACTACTCTAGATAACTTTGCTTCGTCTATTGAGGGCATGAAGAAATATATTGAGACACTGATTATACTCAGTATTATCACAACACAGATGAAAGCAAAATTAATTATGTATAACAAATATTTTGACCCGGATAGAGTCTTCAGGGGAACCTGTATCTTTGATTTATCCTTGTCTTTAATCAAATTCGCTGTATCCATTATTTTATGTTGGGCATGTTCCAATGCCTTCCATATTTTACTCATAAATATATCCTCGTAAAATTAACTTTAGCTTACTTAACATTACTGTAAATTATCTCATGGAATTCAGCCTTGAGTTCTTGCAATTCCTTCTTTTCTTTTTCTAATTCCTCGACCAACCCTCTTGTTTCATACTCTTTATTCGATATATCCTTGACACCATTAGTTTGCAGATTGTCATGCTTTGTTAATTTAATCCCTTTATCGCTGATAAGACCATACACATCTTCAGTATGCTTCAGGTGGTTATACCCCTCTTTATAAATACTGGGCACTGACAATGTTTGTTTCTTTTGATCTTGTATCTCTTCCTCGTTTGAGGGCTCTTTCCTGTCGCCATTGGTCAGAGATATTTGCCCGGTCTCGAAATTGTCAGGATTTATGGTCTCTTGTATCGTTGTTGCCTTTTTCGTTGACTCTAAGCTACTTTCTTCCACGAAGGGAAGGGTCACCTCCTTTATCCGGCTTGTCTGAAAGATCTGGAAAACTACACTGCTTTTAAGTTTGGTCAAAACTAGATTTTTATAAGGATAAAACCAAAATAAACCTGCTAAAATGAGAAATACAGTTGATGTGACAATCCCCCACCTCAAAACAGGGAATTTTCTCTTTCCCTCAAAGTCAGCAATAACTTCCCTGACTATTCTGGGAGTAACTGGCCTTTGCTGGTATCCGTATCCGGTAATGAGCGCATTGTCGCATAGGATATTTAAAACTCGAGGGACTCCTTTGGCTTTCTTAACAATCCGTCTGAGGGCGCCTTTTGTGAAGACTGTGGTACTAACAGCGTTGGCTTTCGTTAATCGGTGCCGGATATAGGCCATACTCTCTTGCCGTGTAAGGGGAGAGAGTGTAGCACGAATTGTAATGCGCTGCTTGAGCTGACGGAGATTGCTTTGATCCAGCATTTTTTCAAATTCAGGTTGTCCTATCAGCAATATCTGAATTAGCTTGTCAGTAGAAGTCTCCAGATTAGAAAGCATACGGAGGCTTTCCAGGGTTTCAAGAGGCATGTTTTGTGCCTCATCGATTATGAGCACAAAATTATGTCCCTTTTTATATTCCTCTACAAATACCAGCAGTAAGCGGTTAACCATTTCAAAGATATCATCCGTCTCAGGACGAATGCCCAGTTCCTCATAAATAGTCTTAAGAAGGCCCCTGAAGGAGACATTGGAATTAAATATATAGTTAATTTTTAATCGCTGCGGGTCGATGTCTTTAAGATATGAGCGGAGTATGGTTGTCTTCCCTAAACCAACCTCTCCCGTGATTGCCAGGAACCCTTTCCTGTTTTCTATAGCGTAAACGATTGAGGCTAATGCTTCCTTATGCCCTGCACTTAAGAAGAGGAATGCCGGATCGGGTGTCACATTGAACGGTTCTTTTTTAAGTTGATAGAAGTTCAGGTACATTTCTTTATACTCCTTCGGTATTTATTATTTTGAGGGTAGATCCATTGCTTATGAATAATTTGTTAGATTCACACATTGTGATTTTATCACTTTTTATAAGTAATTGAAGCTGGTACAGATAGTTCGAATTGTTGCTTTACATCTTTATGCCTTCGTCCCCAGCTTTGCTATGGTAAAAAGTGTTATGGAGGCTGATACCCCTCTTGATATTTCAAAACCAGAACTTCTTAACTTAAGATCGTCTATGAAAATGAGCTTCTTTTTTTCATATTCAACATCATAAAGAAATTCTTGAAGTTTCTTAATCTTATCAATGTCATTAATCTCGACTTTTGCATAAACAAGCATTAAATGAGGCTTATCGCTTATAATCTCACCTTTTTGTGCAGAGCTTCTTGAGACTATTAGCCCGTTCTGCCTTGCAACACTCTTTATAAACTCCTGTAACTTTGCCTGGGCTAAATCCCCGGTTTTACATCGGAACAATCTATTCTCAATGGATTTGTAAGAATCCTTCAATTCGTTTAACTTCTTCTCGTATGAATCTTTCATACTAATGACGGTATTATATTTCACAAGCAAGTCCTTCTTTAAGGACAATTCTTCATCCATATTATTTGACTGAAAAAAAGAGCCGAAGGACAACCTGTCAAGGATTATTACTATAAGTATAACCATTGCAATACATGAAAAAATTATGGTTCTTTTGTTAAATTTATTTAGTAGCTGGCCCATCATCACCTTGTTCTCCCCTTTATCTTAAATTTCTCTTTACCGCTTTTGTCTTTGATAACAGAAGACGTAAAGCTTACGTGATTGAACTCAGGAGAGTTTTCTAACAACGTTAATACCTTTGTTCCTGATTTTCCAATCCCTTCTATCTCAAAATTGCCTTTTTTAAAAGATAATTGTTTAATCCATGTATCATCTGGAATAGCTCTCGTAATCGCAGCAAGTAAGTAGGTCCGATGTGATTTATTTTTGATAATATCATTTATTTTGCCGGTAGTTTTCATGACACTATTTATTTCATCTCTCAATCTGCTTGCTATCATTACCTCAGGATGCAGTTCTTCAAGTCTTGCATCAATTGCCATAATACTCTGCACCTTTTTGTGCTTTATGATACCGGGTAATATAAATACAAAAGCAAGGATTAACAATGAAAGCACACCCGCTAATGCTAATTGTGGAATATATCTTTTCCCCTTTACCTTTAAGACGTTAAATCTATCCAAACCCTCTGACAATCCGTTTAATGCCGCCCCAAGTGATTCCTTGCTTCTTTCCCAATATTCAACATTAATATTATCTTTATTAAGTTCAATTATGTCTCCATGTTCCCGGCCTAAAAATATTATGTCATCCGGTTTGTTTTCCCTGATCTTTTCCTTCAAAACATCTTCAGTTCTAACCAGGGCCGTATTCACAAGTGTTGAATCTACATATAGATTGAAAGTATATGAATCCTTACATTTCTCAATTACTGTCACCTTGTTATCATTAACAAGTGGGATATAGGATAGTGGTGAGATAATAACGCGATCAGGTTTGAGGTTTGCAGATTCTAATTTAGACATTATCTCATCTAGGTCTTCTTTCTTAATAGTAAAGAGAAAGGCTTTTTCACCATACTCAGAGGAATTTGAAGGATATATGTCATAATATACATCATCTTCAGAGAAAAGAATAAACCTATCGAGTTGGTAGGAAAGAGACTCCCTCAGCTCATTGATACTCGAGCCTGGCAACTCAATTTCCCTTACAATAGTCCTTTCTCTGGGCCACGATAATATAATATCTCTGCCCTGGAAGCCTCGAACACCTATTATTAATTTTAAATCCAAAGACTCCTTTAATAGAAAGTCCTTGATTACCATGCTTTCAAAGGCACATTTTATAAATTTCTGGGATGTCTTTGAAACAATCAAGTCATTCCCATGAATCGACAATCCAATACTCTTTGGGAAAAACATTTACTTAAATTGCCTCCTTACTTTAGTCCCTGACAGTGATTATAGGTTATTGGTATGCTCCGTACCTGCTCGACTGCGTCGTTCGCCAACCTGACGAACATTCTGGCGGGGGTGGGAAAGCTCGTCAAGCAGGGAGCTTCTATGGAAGCCTATCCGCCAAAAGCCACGTCGGACAAGAAGGCTTCCACTACAATTCTTGCTTCTTAATTCTGGCCTCTAGTATCTGCGGCAAAATATTTACCTTAATTCATACTTTGCTAACCCTGAAATTGAATCAACATAAACAATTGCCATTCTATCATTGCTTCCTATTAACTCCATCCTTGGACCTGTTCCTCTTCCGTTATCGAAGAATAAATACTTCGAAGCCTTATGACTATCGGTTTTTGTGGGTTTCAATATTATTTCAGACGGTAAGCTAAACAGTTGATTATCATCCCTTTTCAAGGTATTCTCTGTGCTGTCAACAGTAACAGTTATGTCTTTTTGTCCTAATACTGCATCCAGGTGTGCATTTCTCAGGAAGGTTACAACCTCAGAGGTGGCCTCCCTGAACCTTGCCGACTTTATTCCAGTCGTTACCCTTGGGATAGAAATTACAGCGCCAACTGTAATAATAACGAGTACGATTATTAATTCTATAAGCGTGAAGGCGCTGGGATTTCTACATTGTCTTGACATTATTCCCCAATCTTCTTAAAAGATAAATACCCCTTATTCGTCCAAACACCACCAAAAATAATTTCTGTAGAATAAATCTCTGCCCACCCATCCTTTAACGTAGTGTCCAGTTCTTCTGAAAGTTTAAGTGTCTTCATCTCCTTATCTTCCAATCTCACTACTACAGGTTGTATCGATCTGTCGCTGTTCTCGTGAAATTGAATCTTTACATAATTTATGTCTTCAGTTGGATTAATAATGCTCAATTGCATATCACCGTAAAAATACGGGAGGACATAGAGGAGTAAGTCTCTGATGGCAATATTTATCTGAGATGAAATAGCGCCATCAGTTACCGTTACAACCGTATCCCCCTCTTGCTTTCCAAGTATAGAGAAATTTATATATCCTGATCCATCTGTAACAGGATTGTCAAATATAACTGAAATTTTCTGCCTATCCTGGGGAATAATCTGTAACTTGTGCCCTTCAATAGGATTTCCATCTTCGTCTAAAGCCAATACATTTACGGACACAAGATCACTTACATCAAGTAAGATGTTTATGGGCGAAACAACAATCTGGTTTCCGCCAGATACAGCAGAGGTATTGTCTCCCGTTTCTTCCGCAAACGCTATGCTACACCATAAAAATGTTAGAATGGACAAATAACGGATAGTATATTTTACATACATGGGCAAATACCTCTTGATACACAATGTGTTCTCTAGAAAAATAGTATCACTATATACCCCGGAGTCAAGAAAATCTTGCGTTTGATATCCAACAACCATTTACTCTGGATAAACGGCATAAATCTTATACCCTCCATCACTCTTTCCAGCAATTAGCTTATATTCATACCCCATTTTTGAACCTCTGGGAACGGCATTGATTGTAACAAAGTCTGATTGGCCAATGGTTATATATGGTCTTATCTTTTCGAAGCTATCACCTATTATGCCAAGATCCCAGAATACCTGTCTCAACTCTTCGGAGGTTTTTATTGGACCAGTTTCTCCTATATATAACATTAGCTCATCAACCAACTCACCTGAAAGCCCAAGTACCGAACTGAGTATTTTCTTTGATGCAATATTTATATTAACCACAATCTGTTCGCCGCCGTATACTGTTATATCATTTCTTATACTCTCAAATATCTCCGGTGTTACTCCACGTACCAACACTAATTCTTCGATTGAAGAAAATGGAGCACCTTTGGTTTTATAGGGTTCCGGTAATGTCTCGTAATAATTATCCTCTGCACCATTAAGATGATTGAGATCGTCAGGGTCAATCCAATCCAGGATAGAGTCAACTATAACGTCAGCATCAAGTACGTCTATGCCCATTTGGGTAAAATATTCTATAAGGATTCCTTTATTTCCATCATTTATTCCATTAAGGTTGATCTTTCCATTTTCATCGTGTAAGTATACATCACAATAAATATTTCCTATTTGAATGGAATAAGGATTTTTATTAGGAACCCATTTTGTAATTTCCAGACTCTCCACATCCTGAGAATCAGTATCATCATCCTCAGTTGATCCAAGACCACCTTTTGTTGGAGGTTCGTCAGGAACAATTAATACACCATCCCCCAATTCATGTTGATCACTTATTGGTCCTGTTGTAGATTCGTTATCAGCCCCTGACAGTTTATTCAGGGCATAGAGCGTCGCCCCCCTGGCTGCATAGAGATTTTTCGTTCTTTCAGTACCTATAGACTTTAGTAAAACGGACAGCTTGGTATCTTTCGAAAATCCCAGTGCAACCATACTGAGTATGGCTATTGCCCACAAGACAAAGATTAATACATAACCATCACAGGAGCTATCGTTTCTCTGTTTTGTCCGTTTTTCGACATTAAGATTCTTATTGCCTTTGGTAGATTGTTTTTTAACCATGGATCTATCCAATCAAGATTATGCTTACTTAAAACTGTACTTTCGTCTTCGCCCTCCTGCAAATCAAGGAACTGAAATGCAATCTCTTCACATCCATCCATAATCGTTACCGCTTCAATATTATCAAACATTGTGTTGTTTTGATCTTTGAAGCTGCCTATATTTTCATCAGGAATAAACCTCTTTTCTTTATAATCCAATCTAGCCCCTTTATCATCTCTTTCCAAGTAATACAATACCGCCATTAATCCCAAACCATAACGCCTTTCAAGGGATATTGGCGTGACAAACATTATCTTATCTGAATCACCGCTAAATATTATCTCTTCTCCGGAACTCTCACTCCTCATAGAAGACACTTGCTGAGTAAAAAAATTCAATGCACTTTTTTCTCTATAGTTCTCTTCAAGCCACTTACTGCCTCTTTCCATCTGAAAGAAACCGCTTCTGACAGAAAAAGATACAATTAAAATCAATGCGGCTCCTATGGAAAGTGCGATTATGCATTCCAATAATGTAAAGGCCTCTTCACCTTTTCTCATTTTATGCCTACACTTGATATGTCAATACCATCAACTGTTACAGTATAAATATACACATCCTTATCCTGTTTGCTAAAGCTGGCGTCTTTCTTTTCTTTTATGCGCCAGTTAATACCCTTGTCCGATGTTTTGCCACTCAATACTCTTTCATCATTTCCCTGTGTAGAATTACCATCTAATAGTCCGAGAAATGTCTGTTCAGTCTTCATGATAGCAATATCCAGTCTTTCATCATAGTCGTTTACTTTTGCTCTCAGCATACTGGAATTACCCAATAGCCTTACAAACATCACCATTGATATACTCACTATAACAAGAGCAATGATAACCTCTAAAATGGTAAAGCCTCTATCGTTTTGTTTATTCTTAAACATATCTTACCTACTCTACCAAAGTTATTTACTGGCGACAACGTTATGTCAAAATAGGTTTAGAAGGCCTTCAAGACAACCCTCGCTCTGGACGGCCGCCAATATATGGTGAAGCTTCGAAATACCGTATTAAAGATTTTAAGCAAATCTCCTCCGAAGGGTTTGGCCAGTTGGGATGGTCCTGCCGTAGCCAAAGAATTGGACGCACCAGTTGCCGCCGTATGGAAGGTTTCGCACAAAGAAGGCATATAAATCTTCAACGCCAACTGCCTTCCCGCCAGAAAGCATTGGCGGACGTAAACGCTTGCTTCTGACTCACTGAATCCTCTTTTTCATCTTTGCTATCTGTTTCAACCTTTCCTTGAATTCTTTTGTTATCGTATCAGCTTCCGATGCGGTATTTATTATGTGAGGTGTAATTAGTATCATCACCTCGGTTTTTGATTTTGTTGAGTCAGTTGACTTGAATAGGTTACCAAGAATAGGGATATCACCTAAAAGAGGTACTTTCTTAATTGTCAACTTATTATCTATATCAATAATCCCACCCAGGTAAATCACATGGCCACTCTTAATAACCAAGGAAGTCTCAGTAACGCGTGTTGAGAAAGTAGGCGAATCTATAGATGAATCTTCTGTTGGTACAGAATCACTTATCTCTTGCTTAATATCCAGTGTAACCATGTCATTTTCACCAATACGTGGTGTTACTGTGAGGATTGTACCGGTATCCCGATATTGAATTTGATCTGTTACGTTACCACCAGTGCCTGTTACAGTACCACTCCTTATGGGTTCAGACGCACCTACTTGAATACTTGCTGTCTGTTCATCGCGAACAAGTAAGTGAGGTGATGATAATATCTCTACTGCTGTCTCACCAGCAAGCAAGGTTAATATGACATCGATGTCTCTATTAAAGGAGAAAAGTTTCGTCCCAATTCCCGTAAGAGTAGCTATATCTGTGGTTCCAGCTACAGGTAAAAGTGATACGCTAGCACCTTCCTTCGTTCTCCCTTTATTTCTGAAGAAATACTCTATCCCATGTGCCAGGGAATCGGTTAATGTAACCTCTGCAATTATGGCCTCTATGAGTACCTGTTGAGGCATAGCATCGAGGGTTTCAATGATAGCCCTGATACTCTGATAATCAATAGGCCGCGCTCTTATGATAACGGAATTCGTATTTCTATCGGCGATTATCTTCATGGATTCTGCTACTGCTCCACCTGGCGCTCCAACTGGCCCAGCACCTGGCTTGGCTGTTGGAGTGATCTTTTCCTTAAAAAGCTCTGTTAAAATAGGTACAGTTGTTTCCGCCTGTTCATGCTGCATCTTATAAACATACATTCTCAGTCTCTTCTCTTCAAGACGTACGTCTATGTTTGCTATCCAGGCATCAACCGATGAAAAAATCTCTGGTGAATTAGTTGCTACTAATATCTTGTTTGTATCCTTAAATGGGATAAAGGCTATGTCCATCTTTGGCCCCTTTGTCTTTGCGCCAAGCGTTTGAGCAACCAGATCCAGGTCTTTAGCAAGAGAGGTAGCATCAACATGTTTTATTTTATAAAATCTTAATGACTTTCCTGCAAAAAAGGGGACATCAAATGTCCTTATAATCTTTAACAACCTGTCCATATTTGTGATTTTTTCAGAAATAATAATTGCGTGGGTATCATTTGGAGCAATGACAAATCCTGCCTTGCTCAATAATCCCCTGAGGGTTGGAATTATAGTCTGAGGTGCCACGTGTTTTAATGGCACTATTTGTGTAATTACATCCCTGGTTTGCGCTTTCGTCACATCATCAACATTAACAACTCGTGATTCACTACGAGCCTCTTGTATAGGTACTACCTGAGCAACATTTCCATCTCTTACCAACGCAAAGCCATTTATGTTTAACATCGCCTGTGCAATATTTAAAAGCTCTTCCGTATAAAATTCACCCCTCGTCCGTAAGGTAATCAAGCCTGTGACCCTTTTATCCAGGGTATAATTTATATCCAATATATCCCCAAGAAGAACCTTCAAGACTTCCTTTATGTCCGCATTTTGAAAGTTAAAGGTTATGTCTGTTTCTTTACCTACAGGTACCCCTACTGTATATTGTTCAGTTTCGACCGCTTCTAACGGGTAACTAAATTCTTCTTTCGGAGGTTCAACCTTCTCCTCCTCAACCTTTTTCTCCTGTGGGGTTATCTCCCATTCCCATTTCCCTTTCTCGTCAACTTGTTGTTTTATTTCTTCATCGACAGCGGCAGTTGGTTTACTATCCGTACTGGGTACCGACTTACAACCAGCTTCAAATGTAAGTATAAGAGAAAATAATATTAATAAGAAATTTCTTATCATCTTTTCAGGCATATAAAAGGAATTTCATAATATAACGTAATAAAGACGTAGACTTAAATT
>Ga0255058_10001883_pt1 | contig 11704 bp, 9 predicted proteins | sample Cases_109_9_MG_FD_188637 | JGI IMG/M metagenome (GOLD analysis project Ga0255058, IMG submission 188637) | Seawater microbial communities from Amundsen Gulf, Northwest Territories, Canada - Cases_109_9 | ecosystem: Environmental > Aquatic > Marine > Gulf | place: Canada: Northwest Territories... | reverse complement strand
CAAGAACCTTTGCAAGTCCGTTTTCCTTCGCAGCATCAAAAGCCAGATTGAAAAGCGCGTTTTCCGACAGGAAACTTGCAAAGAATCCCTTGTCGCCGATTACGAGGTCGTTTGGCACAAATTCGTCGATGACAGGACCAATTGGTGCCGGATTGCGGAAAACAGGAACGCGGCCTATCCCGTCAAAGTTAGCATCCGGAAACGTGGCGCCGCCATTAACGCCGCCAAAGTTCCACTGACTGCTGCCTGTAAAAATGGTATTGAACCGGACATCCAGTCGTTTGAGCTCCGTACGGGAGATCTCTGCGACTTTGACTTCGAGCATCACCTGTTGTACGCCGCCAACGCTCATCAGGTTAATGACTTCGCCAACGCTTCTGTCTTCGCGTTTCGAACTGGCTTGCTCTAGATCAAATGTTTGTGATTCAACCGCCGCGGCGATCTGCGTGAAATAGCCTTCCGCTATCCGCAGTGCGGCATTCATGTTCGAAATATTCGAGATGCGGCCGGCGAGAACGAGGTTTCGTTGTGCGGAGTAAACCTCGATCTTGTCGTTCGGCAGCAGACGGTAAAGTTTCTCCTTCAGCGCCTGAAGATCGTGCGTTACTTCGACATTCAGAGTCCCGATCAGGGAGTCGTCTCTGTCCCACAGCAATACATTAGTGGTGCCGAGATCTTTACCTAGCACATAGAGCTGGGTGGATCGCAGGATCAGAATGTCTGCTACGTCGGGATTACCGACGGATACTCGCGACGCTGGCGCATTAAGCGCGATGACGCGTGATTTGTACAAGGGTACAGCGACTGAATTCTCGGCGCCGCCCCCTAGTCGGGTTAACTGGTTCTGGGCTACTGCCGGGTTGAGCCAGGTAAGAAGCATGAATACAAGTAACGTCATCCATGCATTACCGGAGTTAAATCGTGATTCACGCATTGTGTTTCACCTCGTTGTCTTGTTGTCCGAAATATCCGATTCCGGCTCAGGTCTTGGTCTTGGTCTTGCCGACAGAAGTACCGCGAATCACAATGACCTCCGTCGGAGGCGGCGGACGTTTCGTTGGCGTTCTTCTGACTACTCTTTTTTTCGGTGGCGCGGGAGGCGGCACGATCTCTTGTTCAAGTGGATTACGTAAGGTAAGTTGAATGGTGCCTTCCGTCCTCGCGCGGAAAAGCTCCTCGGCCTGTTTCGGCAGCATTTCCAGGGTGACCGCACGGACGATGACCGGCTCATTTTCTTCCGCGCTTGCCTGTTGATCTACTGCGAGGACTTTGATGTTTTTCAATATCGTCTCGGTTACCGCGCGTTTGCCAGAGACCTTGCGGGAGGCAAGGACATCGACTGTGTTGCCTGGCAACAGAAAACCGGCGACACCGACGACGTCGTCGACGCGCACGGTAACTGCCCGCATTTTTGCATCTACGAGTGCTGCGAGCGTGCTGCCGGCTGAGTGGGCACGAAATCGCTCGGCAACGAGTATCTCTCCACGCGAAATCTTAGTCGTCGACACTTGGCCCACTACTTGCTCGATGGTTGCGAAGAATCCCTCCGGCATTATTCCTTCGGGCATCTCGACCAACTTCAGGTGGCGTTCCTCAACCTTGGTTGCGAATGGTATTGGTACTGCTGCAGCCACGACTTGAGCCGAATTGTCCTTCGCTGCCTTATCAGGCATAACAATCGCGGCAATCCACTCGTTCGCTACAAAAGCGGCGCCGCCCGCCATCAGCAGAGATAGAAAAATTAGGAATACGCCCCTACGCTTTAACATGTTCTTGATCTCCTTATCAGGGCGAATTTCGCCCGGTTACCGGGGAATGTTCATCTACTGAGACGAAATAGTTATCCCAGGCCCAGCGCAGGTGATCGATGCTCACGTTGCGCGAGTTGTCTTCGTAAATTGCGTGATCGACAGCCATGCCGAGCAAGTCTCTCGGATGGCACGGTAAGAGTGATACTTGATTTCTTGCATGTAGTTCGTTGATCACATAGTCCAGGACCTGTGACTCGTACTCGACTTCGTATGCCGCACAGGCGTCACGCCAAATTTCTTCGTATTGCTCAACCGTTAGCGTGCCGAATTCAATCTTGTATCCGATTCGGCGAAGGAAGGCTTCGTCTGCTAGTTCCAGCGGATGAATATTCGTTGAGAATATAAGGACGACGTCGAATGGGACGGTGAAGTGCCGGCCGGATCCCAGGGTCAGGTAGTCCCGTTTTTCCTCCATCGGGACAATCCACCGATTGAACACCGCGACCGGAGATACTTTTTGCCGACCCATGTCATCGATAATGAACAAACCGTTGTTGGCTTTCAGTTGCAGCGGCGCCTCGTAAAGCCTTGTTGACGGTTCATAATTGATTTCGAGCATTTCGGCAGTCAGTTCCCCGCCGGTGATCGCCACCGGCCTCTCGCAAACGACGAATCGTGGATCGTGGCCTTTTTCAAGTTTCAAATTATCGCCGGTCGGCTTCAGGCGCAGTTGTTTGTGAATCAGAGGGTCGAATATCTGCACGACGGAATCGTCGATCGCAATGGAATGCGGTATTAGTGTGGGGTGACGAAACAATCGGCACAATCGCTGCGATATGAAAGTCTTGCCGGTACCGGCCGGGCCATAAAGAAATATCGCGCGACCCGAATTCAGGGCGGGACCGATCCGGTCCAGCATTTCATCCGCCAGCACCACATCGTCGAATGCCTTACACATTGCATCATGGGTCACCGAGCGACTGTGAATCGTCTGCGCGCGGGCGACCTGGGCGTAATTCTTCAACGGCACCGGAGCAGGTCCGAGATAGCCGCTGCGCATCATCGCATCCAGCGCGGTCACCCGTCCCCGTTCTGTCAGTGTGTAGGCAAGGCCTGCGGTACTCGCCTGGCCAGGTCGAACTTCGACTCGCGCCTCGGTTCGCATGAAATTCAGGATGCTTTCTATGATCGAGCCCGCAAGCGCGAGAATTGTAGAGAGTTCGCCGAGAGATAAGGTGCCCCGGTCAAACAGGTGTTTGGCAATCAAGTCCGCGACGAATGTTTCCGATAATCCGGTGTCGGACAGCCTGGTCGGTCGCGGCGCGAGTTTTGACGCTCGCATCAGCCCTAGCTGGTCCCATTCGTGATTCGTTAATACAGTTTCGCTAGTACTCATTCTGTCTATCCCAGCAATCGATCAGGCGAATAATCCATGTACCAGAGAGCGGCCATGGTTCCGACAGCGATCGCCGGCGCATACGGAATGTATGTAGCGCGGTTCTGGTGTTCCAATGAGCGCGAAACTGATGCCGCATGCCCTCCGATATCGGATGGGCTTGTGAATTGCGCGACATATGATTGCAGTGTAGGCCGCATGCGCTGCCAGACGATGACGGTTGTACCGAAGATGGCGCCAGCCATCATCGTAGCCATACCCGCGACTACCGCACCCCAGGGCCCGAGAATACAGCCGACAACCCCGAGCAATTTGACGTCACCTGCCCCCATGCCGCCCAATGCATAAACTGGTAGAAGCATGGCAATCCCGAGCGTAAACCCTCCGGCTGCCGTAATCAGCCCGTCGATGCCGCCGTTCATCGTGTGCAGTATCAGTGCCAGGCTTAATGCCGGCAGTAGCAGCAGGTTCGGTATGCGATGATTTGTTAAATCAGTAGCCACAGCAGCGACGAGGAGCACGAACAAAACCGCTCCAGCGGCAGTGCTGAGAAATTCATCGCTATAAGTCATCTCGATAAGAACGTAGCAACCGGTCCCAACAGGAATCCTGGGCCAGCGAGGCCGAAAATCGGCCCCGCATGGCACAAGATACTGATGTCGACCAAACGCATGCCTTACGGTGCCGGCAGGTAACCGGTTACCGTTGTAATTACGTTCTCTACAGACACGCCAAGGGCTGTGAAGGCGCCCGCAACAAGCGCTGTAATCAAACCAGCGGCGACCGCATACTCCACGATGGTCAAGCCATCTTCTTCGCATATAAACGTTTTGAGTTTCTCAATCACGATCTTTCTCCTATCTTTGTTTTCAAGTAGTCCTACTTCTTTTTGCCTCTGAAAAACCTGAATGCGTCGTCAATCAGAAAAAACAAAACGACAGTTGCAGGTCATTCCGGAGACACTGCAGACCATATTGGAAAACAGGAGCAGTGAATTAGTATTTTCTTGTTGACCATGAGAAACATTTTGCGGCAACCCCGCCAGTATTATGTTCATTCGAGATTTCGTATCTAAAACTGTGAATTCCATACAGTAGTTATGTCAATCAGACACAGCGAATTCCTGCGCGTCGTGTATCGTGGGGCCTGTTAGATGACAACAAGAAAGTCGCCTGAAGCGAACGCTTGTCAGGCGACGGTAGCGAGTACAAATAATAATAAGAAAGGACCGCTGTGGAACGACTCACGCTAATCTGGTTTGACCTGACGATTACCACTCGTCATGCAGAAATAGACCAAAACTTCCAGGACCATTTCGACATTCGACATTGTTCGAGTGCCAGTCATCTTGAAGAAGAACTGAAGACGGATTCCGCAATAGCGATTTGCTTTGAGTTTGATTACCCCGACCGGCCCGGAATGTCTCTGCTGCGCAACACCAAGGAACGATACCCACACATCCCCGTTTTGATGCTGACTTCGCAGCATTCCGAGCGGCTGGCCGTGTGGGCCTATCGAAATCGGGTGTTGGACTATCTGGTGTTGCCGGTATCGGAAAGTGACTTTCTTCGGTGCAAGGAACTGCTACAGGCAGTTCAAACAGCGGAGAACCGACAAGACAATCGCGCGATCATCGACCGCAAGTCGATGATGCCTGTCGAGATTCCGGTGGGCCAACGAACGGGCGGCGTAAGACTGGCGCCCGCTGTGCACTTTGTGCAGAAGTACTTTCGACGCAAGATTCGCAATGCAGATATTGCAGAGCGTTGCGGTATGAGTTCATATCATTTCAGCCACGCCTTTACCGAGACATTCTCGCTGACCTTCCAGGAGTTCGTGCTTCGATTTCGCATTTTCGAGGCTTGCAAGGAGCTTCAACATCCCAACGTTCCAGTGGCCAACGTCGCTTATTCTGTAGGCTTCAACGACCCATCGTATTTTGCACGGATGTTCCGGCGTTTTATAGGTGTATCGCCGTCGGCGTACTGCGAACAGACTAGCAGTGACGAAATCGACCGGCGAATCAGGGACCTGGCAAAAAGCCTGGAATTGCCCGAACTCAGGTCGAGGACATACGGATCCGAGCATGCCTCAATCGAAACTCGGGGCAAGAGGCGCGTGTCTATCAGATAAGGGCGGAACGGATTCAAAATGTCAGCAAGAGACAAATTGAGCAAAATCTATATTCGGTTAGTGAGTGTGGGATCTTCGCTGCGCGGAATCCGTCTGGCATTCACAAACATGTTGCTGGGGACCCTATTCCTTTTCTTCGCGATTGCCAACGCCAAAAGTTTTCTTGAAAATCCGCGACTGAGCGTCTTCTTGATCGTCGTCACCGAAACGATAGTCGCTGTTTTCCTGATCATAAGACGGGATCCGGACGAAACCGGGCATACGTGGCAGGCATGGATTACGACCACTTGCGGAACGCTTGCTCCATTCCTTCTTCGACCAATCGAAGCCACGGAGGATTTGCTGCTTGGTGAAATCCTGCAGATTACTGCATTCATCTTGCAAATTGCGGCGCTCTTGTATTTGAACAGGAGTTTCGGTCTTCTTCCTGCGCACCGCGGCGTAAAATCTGGCGGGCTCTACGGTTGGGTGAGGCACCCGCTTTACACTGCCTATGTGATTATGTTCCTGGGGTACTGGATCAACAATCAAAGCTTGAATAACGTCGCCGTCATTGTCGCAGGCGCCGCCTTTCTGGTGATGCGTATTCATTACGAAGAGGCCTTATTATTCAAGTACGCCGACTACACCCGTTATGCGAAGCGGATCCGTTGGCGACTCATACCATCCATCTGGTAAGTGAATTCCGACAGATAATCGGCAAAGGCAATCATAGATGAAATTCGGCTTCAAAGGAGGTTGCAGTGAGGGACAATAAACGTATCGTCTATGCCGCAGGAATGCTGGTATTGCTGCTTTCTTTAGCCAGTTTTATCGGCGCATGCGTCAGTCGGGATTTGGACTCGGTGCGTACGGCAAATGAAGGCCGGCAACCATTCCCAGGCGCTGCCCAGCGTGTAACGCCACACCTGAAGAGTCAATTCGAGTCGCTTGAGGCCAGGCAGTTTGTGCCTGTAATTATTCGCTTATCCGGGCAATCGGACTTGCGGATGGCGGGCAGAGTCATTGAAGCCACCGACAAGAGTGATCGCCGAGAAGCCGTAATTTCGCATCTGCGACAGCATGCCCTTGACACTCAAGGTGACGTTCTGAATGCCTTGTCCGAATTGCAAACCTCGGGACTCGCTCGCAATATCCAGCCACTTTGGGTGGTGAACGTGATCAGCGCGGAGGTCACGGCAGAGGCAATCGATTACCTGTTGCCGATCTCAGATATCGAATACATCACGGCAGATACGGAAGCGCCTCTTTTCTTGGCAACGACGACCCGGAGCGTAAGGCAAATAAATTCGCACGACGTATGGCTCCGACCGTCCGGCGCATACACGGGAGAAGGTGTCGTGGTCGCGGTCCTCGATAGCGGGGTCGATCTCGATCATCCGGATCTGGTGAAGCGTTTTTGGTTCAACCCGGCCGAAGATCTCGATGGTGACGGCAAGCTGACGAGATCAGATAACAACGGCCAGGACGACGATGCGAATGGTTTCGTAGACGATGTCGTTGGCTGGGATTTTGAGTCCGCGGATAACGACCCCAGTCCGAACTTGTTCGAGTCCGGACGAGGCAGGGGGCATGGCACTCACGTCGCGGGGATTATCGCAGGGGATGGAACCAACGGGGTTTCGACCGGAGTAGCGCCAGGCAGCAGCCTGATGATACTGAAGATCAATTCGCAGAGTTCGGTCTGGGCTGCAATGCAATATGCCGTCAGCAATGGTGCCGACATAATAAATATGAGTATGGGCTGGACGAATTCGTTGTCGCCGGATCTCAGCTCGTGGCGGGACGTCGTTGACAATCTGGTCGACGCCGGCGTCCTGGTAGTGACCGGTGCCGGCAATGGCGGGCAGGCTCCGTTGATACATGCGCCGGCCCCAAACGACATAACGACGCCCGGTCGCGTTCCGCGGGCGATGACGGTTGGCGCCGTAGCAGCACCGACAGATCTGGCCTGGGTGGATCCGATCGCACCATTTAGTTCAAGCGGCCCGACGAGTTGGCAGACGGTCGAACAGTTTCGTGATTATCCGTTTCCGCCAGGTCTCCTTAAGCCGGACATAACCGCACCTGGCGTTGCTATTAATTCGACGATGATTGGCGGCTCCTATCAGGTTAAGAGTGGCACCTCCATGGCAACTCCGCACGTATCGGGAACCGCCGCTTTGTTATTGGAACAGGATCCGGGCTTGTTACCCCACGAACTGGTTTTCATATTACGTGAGACGGCATGGCGAATCTTCGATCCGAATAATGTAAGGGGGTGGGGGAGAATCGACGCTTTAAGAGCAGTCAATCACGACTATGACAGTTCAGCCTATGACCTCGCTGTCAGTGAGGCAAATAAGCTCTGGTTGACCGAGAGTGTCTGGATCGATAATGATGGCGATGGACACCCCGATGAGCCGGTAGCCGGTATGACCAATCGCGTTTACGCGCGTATACGTAATATCGGCGGACAGTCGATTGGCAACACGGAAATCCGATTCTATTACACTGAAGCAGGAACAATCGGTAGGAACGGGTTTGCGGCCCAATACGGCGGAATCTCAGATAGCAGTGCTTTTCACCATATCGGCTCGTACTTTGTACCGGTCATCGGCTCTCGCGGTACAAGTCAGGACACCGTCATTGGCGCCGTCGACTGGTTCGTCCCAATATCAGATAACGGCACAAGCCATTGGAGTCTCGGCGTCAACGTCGTCGGACCAAATCCACCCAACAAAGAGGAATCGGATCGTACCAACAACGTTGCATTCACTAACCACTTCAATATCACGATATACCCCGGCGAGATATTCACGTTTCGATTCCTTATACATGGAGATCCAGGCAGCACTAACGAGCCGTTCGATCTGGAGGTGGTGCGCAGGACTCTGTCGCCGAATTTCGACGTACAACTTTCACTGGATGAGGTATCGGCAGAAAAATGGGTCGAAAGGATGCGTGGCTTTGAACCGGTAAGCCCCGCCGAGGTTGCCGAATTCCCGGCCGATGTAGGCAAATACATCAGCAAGAGCATGAAGTTGTTAGGCGACAGAGGTCAACTCGAGCGTATTGCCTTGACAGATGGGCGCCCCGTGCCGGCAAGGATCGTTATTCGCGCGCCGCAAATCGAGAGCCGCTATTACGAGCCGGCAGAACTGCAGAATCAATATCTTGTCATTAATACAGCTAATAGCAGCGGCATTTTCGGCGGCCTTGCACTCAGTATTTCCATAAACCCGAATGCGACACCGATCAAGAGCGTTATCTATACAGCAAAATAAGCCTGAGCTGTAGCGACACCGCAGGTCACGTATCAGCCTTTCTTGGCCCATAATTTTTGCCGAGACTAATGCCGGTTAGACAATATCTGTCGTCGTCGGTAGTGCGGGCTATCCTTCGGATCGACCTGAGTCCGAGTCTTCTGATCCGCCGGAGGGCGCATCTTCTGATCCGCCGGAGGGCGCATCTTCTGATCCGCCTGAGCGTGAATTCCAAACCCAACCTGCCAGGAATCCAATGATGCCGCCAACGGCTGCGAGCAAGGCCATAATGGCTTGCTCCGAATCAACCGCAGCACCGACGATACCGCCGAGCACCAAGCCAATAATTGTAAGCGAAATTATTTTGTTCTGCATGATCATTTTTCTCTCCCATCGGGCTTGCGATGATCTGCAGGAAAGTTGCGCGTCCGTGAAGCAGACCAACACAGGTGATCAATTGTGCCATCCGGGAAAGTCAAATTACAGGGAAATCGCCTGACATAATGCCTGCATACGACGAAGGGAAGCGTGCTTTTCTGCATCAACGTCCTGCCCGCATGTCGTATTTGCCGGCAATTTAAAGTCGAAACGAAAACACCAAATAAGCAAAAGGCGACGTCGCGCCGCTTGGATCAAGGGTCGACCAGCTCGCGCGGCCATAATCTCAGTGTAGGTCTTCCGGCATGACGCGGAGGCTACAAAATAATCCTAGCGTAAGACAAAAAAGTCCTAGTTCGGCCGAGCATATTTCGCGTATACATAGTGTCTGCGATAGTTCTTGCAAAGCAATGAATAGGACGACGAATTCACTCATGGACCAGGGTGGCATGCACTCAATTTTCGCAATATCAAATGGAACCCCTTCAGGATCACGCCCGATCCGCGTCTCCTCTCAAATCAAGGTCTCTTAATGGCTGATAACAACAAAGAAATCGATAAAACGGGCGTTTGGGAGGACGACGATCCTACCGCGGAGCTTGAGGCTATCCTTGAACCTGTTAGCGCGGAAATCGCGGCTGACAAAGTGGTCGAAGCGGATTCTGACGACAACATATCTGACTTTGCGGGGCATGACACCGAAGTCGGGGATGCCGATGGGGCTGTCATAAGTACGGAGGAGTTGCAGTTAGCTCATGAGAAACAGTCTCACATAGGCGAGTTGCTCAAGAAGCGTGATAAGGAAATTGAGTCGCTGAGATTGCGGCTGTCGGGCAAAGAGCAAACGCTAAAAGAGTTTGCCCAGCAGATTGCAGATGCAAAAAACAAAGAACAGGAATCGGAATCCGTCAATTCCAAACCAGCGCTCATCAATCATTACGAGCAAGATGTCGAAGAGTTGCGCAAGTCCAAAATTTCGTCTCGGAGCCAGCGTAAGACATCCTCTACCGATGCGTCTCGCGCTGATGCTAAGAGAGAGCGGCACGAGTTAGCGTTGTTGGTGCCTCTGAATGGCAAGGCATCGAGCGAGCACCCGATTGTCACAGGACGACTGAGCATGGGGAGCGGTCCGGACAATGACATCTGCATCAAGAGTGAATTTATCAGTCGCCACCATGCACAAATCGTCAGCAGTTCGACGGATTCCATTTTGCGAGATCTGAACAGTACCAACGGTACATATGTGAATTCCAAACGAATCAAGAGACATGCACTACGGAATGGCGATTCGATAACAATCGGCAGAAACCGCTTCAAGTATGTCGAACAAAACCCGGGCAGCTCCGACTTTAGGAAAGCTGCACTCAAAGAACATACGTGAAATGTTGAGGTAACGAGTAATGGCACAGAGCATCGCAACGGCACAGGGAAATGTTAGCTCGAGGAAGCGACCTCGCGGAAGCTGGAAAACGATTATCGCCGGGCTATGGTCGGCGGTGTCAATCAGGAAATTGAAATTTACACCAAGTACTTGGGGGCCTGAAAATCACTCGGCTTCCGACATCTCAGGGACTGTGAACATTGAAAAGATTTCCGCACGCCTCGCCGTACAAAACCGTGCGAAACTGGACGGCAAGTTTGATCAACCACCTTCAACAGAGGAGGGCGTGTCGGGAACTCAGAGGGAAATTGTTGCTTACTTCAAAAATTTGCAGAGAGGAGCGCAACATCAGATTGCTGATTTAGCTGAAGAGCTCCGCGAACTTGGCGAAGAGATTGACGTATTGGGAGTAAATGGCAGCGTCCGTGACATCCCATCGCGGTGCGAAAACGAGGTCCTCAGGCTCATCGCAGAGTCTCAATCACAGCTCAATTATATGGGAGAGCAAGAAACGCAAAAGCGACAACACTACGAGGCGTTGCACGACAAAAGCAAGCAAGACCAGGTAGCCGAGCGCCCGATGTCACCGGTCTTTCACTCGATATTCATGGCGTTCCTTGTCGGCATGGGAGCATTCGCCATTGCCAAGACTTCAGTGTCAGGATTTGGCAGTGCAAGTTTCGTCCCACCATCCTGGACGATCTTGATCTCATTGATGATTGTGCTTGCATCGTTTGTAATCGCACGCGCTGTCTCTCATTTAATAGACTCTGTCGGTCGATTGACGGGATGGCTAGGCGGTGCAATAGGTATTGCTCTTATCGGCGCGGTGGCGTCATTAGCTGCCTACTACATTGCGGCTGTCTCAAGCAATCCCGGAGTTGCCGTCCGCAACGTCGTCGACTCGATTCTGGCAAACCCGATCGCTATTGTTACCGATATCGCTGACTGGAATGGCTTCGGTATCGTTATCTCGGCTGGGTTATTGGCGTTTCTGGTTAGCTATCGGCCAGCTAGTTCCCACCGGGGCAACGGTGCCATGCAAAGCGCCATCTATCGTATACGCAAGCAACGTGATCGCCTGACCAAGCGGCTGCGGATGGAGATAAACGGGATTATCGATGAGGCAGATGTCGAGGCGACTGAATTGCCGAAGCGGCTGAAATCGAAAGTCAGAAAATATTCCCGCTTGGTGGACGAATCAAAGCGCATTCCAGAAAGCTTGAGCGACTATGACGTTGCCCTGGAGGATGGTTGCAACATCTTGTTGGATCGTTACCGAGCGGCCAACACGAATGCACGTAAAACAGAAGTGCCGATGAGTTTCTCAGAGCATATTTGCTTCAGACCTGAGCATGAACCGAATATCTCGATGTTCGAAAACGAGGAAGGTCGGCTGGAAGAACTTCAACAAGGAATC
>Ga0255058_10001882_pt1 | contig 11712 bp, 7 predicted proteins | sample Cases_109_9_MG_FD_188637 | JGI IMG/M metagenome (GOLD analysis project Ga0255058, IMG submission 188637) | Seawater microbial communities from Amundsen Gulf, Northwest Territories, Canada - Cases_109_9 | ecosystem: Environmental > Aquatic > Marine > Gulf | place: Canada: Northwest Territories... | reverse complement strand
CCCCAGCTCTTGTCGCGGGCCTCGATGACCAGGCGACTACCGGCCTCGCCGCGGAACAGACGGAAACCCACCTGCTCGAACTCGCCGACGCGGTAGACGCTCTGCAGGTCCGCCTGGAGCTGCTCCAGGTCCAGCACCTGGCCGGGGCGGGTCTTCACGCGGTTGCGGATGATCCTCGCGTCGACCCGCGAACCCGGCGCTACCTCGACCTCGTCGATGCGAGTCTCGCCGATGCCCCTGCGGTGCCCCGCGAGCCACTCGGCGAACTCCTTCTCGGGCACCGACAGCTCGCGCAGGCGATCGGACACGGCGCGAGCCGCCTGCTCGCCGATCACGACCGCCTCGGGGAAGCGGGCGAACGCCGTCGCGGGAATGTGGTCCATGTCGGGCTCGATCAGGATGTCGTCCTCGCCGAGAAGCGCGCGCTGCTCTTCGATGTTCTTGTCGGTCAACATGCTGATGGTCTGCAGGGCGATGCTGATGACCGAGTCTGTGTCTTCGTTGCTGGACAGCCGCGTCGTCACCTCGACGGCGATGATCCGTTCCGCTCCGAGCGCGCGCAGCACGTCGACGGGCAGATTGCGAACCAGCCCCCCATCGACAAGCGTACGGTCGTCGAGCTCGACCGGCGTGAACACGCCGGGGACCGCCATGCTGGCCCGCAACGCTTCGGCCAGGTCTCCGTCCTCGAGGACCACCATCTCGCCGGTGTCGAGATCGGTCGCCACCGCCCGGAACGGGATCGGCAGATCGTCGAAGTGCTCGGTGCCCGTGGCGGGCAGCGCCAGCCGGTGCAGCAGGAAGCCGAGCTTCTGCCCGGCCACGAGTCCCGCGGGGAGAATGAAGCCCTTGTCGCCGAGACCGAGCTCGAAGCGGAACAACGCCTCGGCGTCGTCCTGCTTGCGGCGGAACGAGGTGTTCTTGCGCGATGGCCGGTCGGTGAACACGTCGGCCCAATCGGTCTGCTCGAAAGTGAGCTGCAGGAATTCGGGAGAGTGGCCGCAGGCGTAGAGGCCGCCGACGGTGGCGCCTACGCTGGTTCCGACGACGAAGTCCACCGGCACGCGCAGCTCTTCGAGCACCCTCAGCACTCCGACGTGGGCTGCGCCGCGAGCCCCTCCGCCGCTGAGGGCGAGGCCGATGCGCGGGCGGCGTGACGAGGAGCCGCCCCCGGGTCCCGTGCCGGCGTCGTCGGCCCCGCGATGCGTACCGATGGCGGCGACCGAAAGGGTGGCCACGATCAGGCAGCGGGCTGCTCTGAATCGCCTTCTCATCGCCGGGCCGTAGATTACCCTGCCCTCTCCCGGGCGTCGACCGCGGGCGTTGTTCCGGCCGCCACGCCGGCTGGCGGGCCGGGAGAGCTGATCGTATATAGGGTTGCGTGGCGAGGGCACGGCTTGCCATCATGAACGGGGTGCGGCGACCAACGCTGCAAGAGGCGAGTCTCGTTGTCCGAACCTTTCGTTTCCCGGGGCCGGGTCGGCCTGCTGACGCTGCTGGCACTCCTGTCCGGTAGCTGCGCCCTGGCGTACGAAATCCTCTACATGCGGGCGTTGACGACGCTGCTGGGCGACATGCTGTACGTCCACTCGGCGTTGTTGAGCACCTTTCTCGTGGGCATCGGGCTGGGCGCCAAGCTGGCCCGCCGCGGCGTGCGGTGGCTGTGGGCCTTCGAGATCGCCACCGGCGTGTTCGCGCTCGGCTTTCCCTTCGTGATGGGCTGGATCAGCGACACGTCGCTTCTGGCCGCGGTGACCTCGAGCCCGGGGCTGACGATCCTGCTGACGATCCTGTTCCTGTCGATCCCCAGCCTGCTGATCGGCTTCAGCATCCCGCTGTTCTCCGCATACATCAAACAGCACGCCCCTGAGCACCTCGCTTTCCAGGGCGTCTACATCGCGTACAACCTGGGGGCGCTGCTGTCGATCCTGGCCGTCGAGTTCTTCCTGGTGCGGTCGTTCGGCGTTTCGCGGTCGCTGGCGACCATCGGCGCCATCAATCTGTTGAACGGGATCGTTCTGCTGGCGTTTCGCGAGGCCCCGTCCGAGCTTCCTCGGGAAATGCCGCGGACATTCTCGCGCCAGGTGGTCGTGGCGCTGGCCCTGGGCAGTATCGCCAGCGCGGCGTTCCAGATGTTCTTCCTCAAGTTGACCTACCTCGTCTTCCACCCACACCGCGAGAACTTCGCCATCGGGCTGTCGGTGACGATGCTGGGTATCTTCCTCGGCGCCTGGATCGCATCACGGGTGCGCGTTCGTTTCGAGACGTTCCTGGCCCTGGTGCCGGTGGTGCTGGGGTTGACTTACGTCCTCTACCTACCGATCCTCGATTTCTATCAGGGCACGACGCTGGCCTCACGGGGCTCCGAGCTCTCGGTGGTCGCCCACAAATTCGCATTCGGCTGCCTGTTCGCCCTGGGGCCGATGATCCTGTTCGGGACGCTGATTCCGTCGATCATGCGCCGGGAGACCGAGGTCGCCGGAGAGTCGGGCCACCTGTTGTGGGTGTCGAGCCTCGCCAATGCCGTGGGCTACCTGGCCTACGTGCTGCTCGGGCATCCGCTGCTGACGACCGACCTGCTGCTGGTGACGATCGGCGGCCTGTGCCTGGTGGCCAGCCTGCTCGCGGCCGGCATGCGCTGGTCTCGACCTCAAGCCGCCATCGCCGCGGCCAGCGTCGTACTGCTAGTGACGATGGCGGGCCTGTGGCAAGAGCGCAACTTCTACCTGGCCCCGTTGGTCGACACGCTGAAACCGCAACAGGAGGTCACCGTCTTTAAGAGCGGTGCCGAGAGCGCGACTCTGTTGCGTAGCGACAAGTACGAGTGGATCTCCTACAACGGGCATCCCAGCATCTACGTTCAGCGCGAGGGCGTGGTCACGTTGTCCGAGATGGTCAGCGGCGTGATACCGGCGTTGACGGCGCCGACTCTCGAGCGTGCGCTGGTGCTGGGGCTGGGCACCGGGATCACCGGGGGCACGACCGCGACGATCTTCGACCACACCGACATCGTCGAGATCAACAACGCCTTCTACAAGATGATGCCGCACCTCAGCCACGCCAACCTGGCGGTGGGCGAGAACCCCGCCGCGGAACTGCACCTGGCCGATGGCCGGGCGTTCTTCGTCGGCAAGGAGAACACGTACGACGCCATCGTCAACTCGATCCCGGCCCCGACCTACTACTCGGCGTCGAAGATCTACACGATGGAGTTCTACGCTCGGGTGGTCCGCGCGCTAAAGCCCGACGGCGTGTTCAGCTTGTGGCTGGCGCCGCCCAACATGTCCGAGGAGGGCGTGCTGACGGTGCTCTCCGCGCTGCGCGCCAACTTCGACTACTGCGACCTGCGGCTGGTCAGCAACGCCTACTACATGGCCACCTGTTCGAACGTTCCGGTAAAAACGCGTCCGTTCGGCGATTTGCCGGTCCGGCTGGACCTGATCGATCAACTGCAAGAGGCGTTGCCGGGTTTCGACCTGCGCGAGTTCTTCGAGGACATCCGTCTCAGCGACAACATCTTCGAGAGCTTCAACCCGGTCGTCGAGCAGGAGAACACCGACGATCACCCCGTCCTCGAGTTCATGGTCGTCCGCAACTTCCAGCTGGGATCGCTCGGCGGCGATCCGTTTCTCGACCATCAGGGCATGATGAACATCGACCCCGTTCGCCGCGAGGCACTGGATTCGTTGCGCCTTGCCCGGCGCGCCACGGTCTTCTACTGGCTCAGCTCGGCCTTCTATCCCAAGAACTTCCTTCCGCTGCTCAAAGCCGACCCGGTCGCCTGGAACCAGTGGCAACAGTGGTTCGGCCCCGCCGACACGGCCAGCCCCTAGCGGTCGCGCGGCGGGGGCAAGCAAGGCGAGACGATCATGGCACGTTGGGTGTATCGGCTACTTGCGGGAATGTTCGCGGTGCTGTTCCTGACCTCGGCGGCGCTGCAGTTGAACGATCCCGATCCGTGGGGCTGGGCGGTCCTCTACGTCGCCGCGGCCGCGGCCTGCATGGTTCCGCGTTCGTTCGGGTGGTCGTGGGTGTTGCCCTCGCTGGTCGGTGTGGTGTGCCTGGTCTGGGCCGGGCTGCTGGCGCCCGAAACGCTACCCCAGTTGCGTCTGGGGGATCTGGCCCGGACGATGAAGGCCGAGACGCCGGCCATCGAGTTGGGCCGGGAGATGCTGGGGCTGTTGATCGTCGCGGCCTGGATGACCGTGGTAGTCCTGGCCGGTCGGCGCGAAAAGAAACGGTCCGCGTAGATCCAGTCACGACGGGTCTTCCGTCGGCGTTCCCCGTCTCAGCGAGGCGGGTAACTCTTGAACATCTTGCGCGTGATCTTGTCGACCTTCTTGCGGATCTTGTTGTCGTTGCGCTCGCCGAAGGACTCCTCAGCCGCCGCCTGCCAGACGTTGCGGTTCGACGCGGCGTCGATCAGATCGACCATCAGCGTGCCGACGGTGAACTCCTGCGCCCGTGCGCTGACGATGCCCACCTCCCACGTCGGTGAGTAGACGTAGTTGGCGCCGGACGTGGCGCCGCTGAGCGAATAGGCGTGGGTGGCGACTTGCAGGTCGCCACCCTCCTCGACCTTGTGCAGCCCCTTTGCGGCCAGTTCGGCGTCGATCCTGCCCTCGAGGTACTCCTGCAACTCGGGGCTATTGGCGTCCATTCCCTTCGTCCACGAGTAGGTCTTGTAGACGGAGAAGTCCACCGAGGGGTCGTGCTCGACCTTGACGTCGGCGACGGACCACGATGCACCCGTCAAGAACACTCCAACAAGTGCCGCGACTGCGATCATCTTTGGCATTGGACCCTCCGTCGCCTTGCAATCGACCCACCGGAATCAGAGGTCGCTCCATTCTAGCCACAACGTGCGCCCATAGCGACAGCCGCCGGGCGAGGGATATCGTGGCGGCGGCATGAACGCAACGGGCCGGCGGCGGGCTCAGTAATCGAGGCTGGCGCCGTGGCGCTCCAGACAGTGCGTCAGCTTCTCCCCGATCAGGCGGCGAGCCAGCCCCAGATCGAGGGCCGCGGGATCGTCGAGCCCTTCGCACAGCTCGTCGAGAATCCGCTGCTGGATCCTGCCGGCCTCCTGGGCGACCGCATAGGGAATACTGCTGTACATCACCATCGAGTACCGTGACCGGTAGCGGTCCGGCATCTCCTGCTCGAGGCGGTGCTCGACCTGCTTGCGCAGCAGGAAGCGGTCCTCGCCGACGCTCTCACGCATCTCGACGAAATTTTCGAGAGCCATGTCGGCAATCGCCTCGGTATTGGGCTTTCGCTCCCGTTCGACCCGCTCGAACACGGCGGCCAGGTCGTCGTCGCCGTGCTCGTCGAGCAGGCGTGCAACGACCTCGCAGTCCTCGAAGCCCGAATTCATTCCCTGGCCGAAGAAGGGAACGATGGCGTGGGCCGCGTCCCCCAGCAGCAACGCCCGGCCCTCGAGGTACCACGGGTGGCAACGGACGGTGCCCAGCTTGCCGCAGGGACTGGCAAGAAAGGACCGTTCCAGGTCGGGAATCAACGGGGCCGCGTCGGGGAACTGCCGCCGGAACAGGTCGCGGACGCGTTCCTCGGTGTCCAGCGATTCGAAGCTCACGGGCCCGCTCTCCGGCATGTAAATGGTCGCGGTCAGGGTGCCGTCGAGATTGGGCAGCGCCATCAGCATGATCTCCCCTCGGGGCCAGATGTGCAACGCGTTGGTCTTGATGGTCCGTCCCTGCTCGACGGGGATCAGCAGCTCCTTGTAGTCGTGGCTCAGCAACTCGACGTTCTCGTCGTATCCGGGAGTTTGCATCAGCCGGGCGCGAACGACCGACGTCGCGCCATCGGTTCCGATCAGCAGCTCGGCGTCGACGGTGTCCGTTCCGGGCGTCGGTCCCGACGTGTCTGGCGTCCCGGCCGGCGACGCACCGAAAGTCAGCCGATTTCGGTCGAAGTCGATGTCCACCAGGGACTTCTCGAAGTGAAAGGTGACGCCGTTCTGCTCGGCCGCCGTCATCAGGAAACGGTTGAGCTCAGCGCGGGAGATCGAGTAGTTGCACTCGGACTCGTCCTTGCCGTAGGGCTGGTAGGCCAGCTCGTCGTCCAGCGGGTGGATCATGCGGCCGGTAACCGGTACCGTCAGCGACATCGCCCGCTCGCGAAGGCCGACCCGGTCCAACGCGCGGAGTCCCCGGGAGGTCAGCACCAGGTTGATCGAGCGACCGGAAACGGCGCGGCGACGACGCAGGTCACCGTTGCGTTCGTAGACGACGACCTTCCAACCGCGGCGAACAAGAAAGATCGACAGCAACGAGCCGACCAGTCCGCCGCCGACGATGACCGTGCTGCGCATACCAACCTCTGCCGGAGAGTCTAGCCCTGCACCGAATCATGCACCGTATCGCACGTGTGCTATCTTGCCTACCCGGCCCCACCGGCCGTTCCAATCGTCGACTCACGACATGACAGAGAAGCTCCAAGAACAACTCGCCGACGAACTCCACAACTTCCAGGAAATCGCACGCTATCTCAACCCCTCGCCGGGCGAGATTCCCTCACTGGAAGGCGTGGACATCGCCGGCCTGGCGATGCCCCTGCGCGACGTCATCGGCGGGGACCACATCCTGTATATCGATTTCGACCGGCGCTACGATCTCGAGCGGCGGATTGCCGAGGCCGAGCGGCTCGAGCACGACGATGTCGCCCTCCGCCTGCGCCGCCTGGAACATCGAGGCGGCATCCTGGTGGCGGACGTCTCGGGGCACCGAATGACCGACGCCTTGATCGGCGCCATGCTGCACCAGGCCTTCCTGCTGGGCGTGATCTACGAGCTGGACATGTACGGCGAGATCAGCACGCGGCTGTTCGAGCACATCAACACCCGCTTCTACCGCACCACCGCCGTCAACAAGTACTTCACGATGATCTACGGCGAGATCGCAAGCGAGGGCAAATTCCGTTTCCTGTCGGCCGGGCACCAGCCGCCCGCGGTTTTTTCCAGGGAATTCGGCCGCTTCATGAAGATCAGCGACGACCGGCTGATCTCGTTTCCGCCGGTGGGGATGCTGCCATCGAGCGCCGACCCCGACGAGAAGCGCTACCCCAGTCTGTACGCCTACAAGAAACGTTACGAGGTCAACGAGATCAACTTGCTCAATGTGGGCGACATCCTGCTGCTGCACACCGATGGTCTGACCGAACACGCCGGGGGGCGCTACTTCCCGCATCAGGTCGAGAAGCTGCTCACCGAGATGGGCCACGAACCGGCCGCGGAGATCTGCGCCAGGCTGGAAATGGACCTGCGCCAGGCCGCGGAGCCCGAAGACGACATCAGCGTCGTCGTGATCCGCAAGACCGCCTAGTGGAGGTCATTCGAGACAAACGATGTCGCAAATCGCCGCCGGGACGTAGCCGAGCCGCAGGGCCAGTCGCTTCGAGATCGGGTTGGCGGCGCTCCATTCGGGCCGAACACCCCGATCCAGGCAGTGGAGAATCAGCGTGGCGGCGGTGACTCGTGCCAGACCGTGACCACGGTGGTCGGGTGCGGTGGCGACGGCGATCTCGATGCGATTCCGCGAGAAAGCATACGAGGTCGCGGCGCTGACGACTCGCCCCTCCCGCATCGCGCAGAAACCGCTGCCCCTCTCGGCGAAGTCGACGGGATCGTCGAACACCTGCAACGCGTGCGGCTCGAGGGTCCGATCGAGCCGACGGGCGATTTCCGGGTCGATTCGCCGGATCGAGTACGTGGGGTCAACCGGGATGGCGTGGCTTCGGAGAGCGTCCCGGTCGAGAGCGTGGGTGCTGAACGTGCGCATCGGACGATCGGTGAGCCGATTACCCCATGTCTGGTGTACCAGGTTGCGCCAGCTCTGATCGTCGGGCAGCAACAGCTAGCAAGGAGCCGATACCGACTCGACGAGACCAGCGGCCTCGGGGACACCAGCATCGCCGCCGAAGATCGCGTAGCAACCGATGTCCAGCCGTGCGACCCGCGGGTCGGCCGGCTCGCCCACGAGCGCCCGCCCGAGATTCCCCTCCAGCACGGCGTCGATCACGGCACGCAGCGTCGAGTGGCTGGCGAACAGATCCCACAGTGTCATGGCCGGTTTTTGGGCCTCCTCAAGGGACACGGGCTACGATGCAACGCCGTCGAGGCAGTCCGGGGCCGGGGTGGAATAGCCTACGGGGCTCACCGCGGAGCATACCCGGGTTGACACCTCCGACGCATCCTCGTATACGAGCAGTACACGTGGGCTTGTGTCCGCCGAGTCCCGGTTCTTCGATCCGTCGTTTTCACGGAGGAGGGGTACCGTGATCCAGTCTCGTCGCATCGCTTGGCCTGTCATCGGTCTCGTCAGTCTCGCCATCTGTCTCGTTGCCACGCCGGGTTGGACCGCTGGAAAGCGCAACGACTCACAGCGCACCGAAGAAGCCGCTCGGGTGCTGGAACGCCTGCAAAGGGACGGAATCCAGCGCATCGTCACGGACTCCGCTCCGGTTCGACGTTTCGGGGAGCACGAGAGGCAGGGCTCCGATATCGTCCCGGATCGCGTGGTGGTCAAGTTGAAGGCCGACTTCGCGAAGCGGGCCTCGGCGTTACCCGAGTCCGAGCTTCCTCGAGGGCTCGAGGCCCTCGATCTGTTTCTAGAGTCTCACGGGATCGAGAAGGGCCACCACGTGGCCAAGGCCCGCGGGAAACCGTTCACCGGCGAGAAACTGGAAGCCTTCCGCAGGCACGGCATGGACCGCCTGTACGTGATGGAGTTGCCGAACCCGGACGAGGAGACCGTGCTCGAGCTGGTCGAGGAGCTCTCCCGGATGTCCTGGGTCGAGTACGCCGAACCTGCAACCTACGGCGAGCCGATGCTCGTACCAAACGACACTTTTTACTCCTCGCAGTGGGCCCACAACAACGTCGGTCAGCTGCCGGGAGCGGTTCCCGACGCCGACATGGACACCCAGGAAGCCTGGGACCTGACCACCGGCTCGGCGGCGGTGACGCTGGCCGTCGCGGACACCGGCGCCCTGATCACGCACCCCGACCTCGTGCCCAATCTCGTCCCCAACTGCGGCAACGCGCTGGGCAGCTGCTTCGACTTCGCCGACAACGACTTCGACCCCAGCCATTTCGGCGACACCCACGGCACAAACACCGCGGGGATCGCCGCCGCGCGCGCGCAGAACGCTGAGGGCATCGCCGGCACCTGCCAACGTTGCCAGCTCATGGTGCTCAAGGAGTGCAACGCCGCGGGCTGCACGTCCCTCGCCTTTCAGGACGCGATCGTCCACGCCGCCAACAACGGCGCCGTGGTGATCAGCATCTCCTTTTGCTTCGGTTTCAGCCAGGCCTGGGTCGATGCCGTCAACACGGCCCGCGACATGGGAACGTTGACCGTGGCATCGCTGGGAAACGGCACCTCGATACAGGCCTGTACACCGGCCACCGTACCCAACGCACTGGCGATCGGTGGGACGAACCGGACCGACGCGCGGATCTTCGCCCAGGGAACCCACCAGTTCATCACGGCGCCGGCCGAGGGCATCTTCTCGACGACGTTCAACGCGGGGGGCGTCGCGACGTACACCTCCGGCTTCGGTGGAACCTCGGCGTCGACGCCCCTTGTCGCCGGCATCATCGGACTGATCAACGCGCGCGACAGCGCCCTGCACGTCAACGAGGTGGAGGCCGTGCTCGCCCTGGGCGCCGACGACCAGGTCGGCCCCGCGGCTGACGACAAGCCAGGGTTCGACATCTCCTTCGGTCACGGCCGGGCCAACGCCCGCCGTTCGGTGGAGCTGGTGACCGAAGAGTGGATCAGCATTCGCGAGCCCCAGCACGTCTGCGGCGGACCGATCACGGTGGGTTATCACAATCCTGCCGGCTGCAACGGACAGATTGCCACGGTGAGCGGCAGCATCGGCGGCGACTCGGTCAGCGTGACCCTCAACCAGGTGACTGCCGGCGGCTACTGCGAGGCGACGGTGAACCTCAACTGGGCGCTGGTCGACCCGATCGACCTGGGTGACGCGTTCCTGACCATCGAGCACGGCGAGACCCTCACGGCCGTGAAGAACGCGGTGTCCGACGTTTCCGTCGCCGATTGCGTGCGCAACGTTTGTCACTGGAACGGGCTGACCCAGTGGGATTTCCGGGATCTGATGATCGGCGACTGTGACAACGACGGATCGTTCGATCCCGGCCACCTGATCCGGATCGCTCCGGCCTTCGCCAACATCGAGACCGAGCCGATGCGCGGCGCCGTGATGGTGCTGTCCTCCGATAGCCCGTACCTCGACTTCGTCGTGAACGCGGTGGGCTCGGTCGACGACCTGCCCCCTTTCACCGGTTTCACCTTCGACCCGGCGGTGGACCCGGTCTTCACGGTCCGCGTGCTGCCCGGAGCGCCTCCGAACAGCGAGGCCATCATCGACATCTCGTTCGTTTCACCGGATGGATGGCTCGGCGATCCCGACGGCGGTTGTTTGGACTTCGGGTTTACCAGCCAGATTACCGTGCCCCTCAATCGCGATACGGGCGCCGTGTTGCAGGAGTTCGATTTCGACGATGGCACGGCACAGGGGTGGACCAGCCCATTTCCTCACGGTAGCGGCACGCTGTCGGAGTGCAACAACGCGGTGTGGGACCAGAACGAGTGGCTCACCGTACCGACGACCGACAACCCGCACCAGGGCACCCATGCCATGCGCATGGGGAACGGCGTCGATTACGGTGATGCCATCGACGACGTGCTCCAGTCGCCGGTTCTGTCGGTGCCGTTGAACGGAGTGCTCGGATTTCACACCTGGGTCGACCTGGAGCCGGACGCTCCCGGGTCGACCTGGGACGGGATGACGGTCGAGAGCAAGCCGCTGGGCGCCGGGCTGTGGTCGCCGATGCCCGTCTCCCAGCTCGGTCAGTTCAACAGCGAACCGACGATCGCCAGCTGCACGCAGTTCAACAACGACACCTTCCCCTTCGGGCTCGTCGAGGGGGTTCCCATGATGACCGGGAACGGTGCCGTCGCCTCGCCCTTTGGTGACGCCTACGAGTACGAGCACTTCGTCGACCTGGCTCCGCTTGCGGGGCAGGATGGTCAGGTGCGCTTCCGTGTGGGTGCCGATTCCGCCTGCTGTGGTGGTGCCGGCGTCTGGATTGACACGGTGCGGATGTATGGCGGTTGGATCGCGGATAGCTGGCCGGGAATCGGTCCCGCCACGGTTTCCGGCTCGGATGCGGGATGCCCAACCTCGTTCGACATCTCGGGTGCGGTGGTAGCCGGCGCTGCAGGCTACAACCTCTACAAGTCGGGTACCTCATGCGCCGATGCGTTCATCAGTAGGATTGCAATCGCCACCTCCGCCACTCCGGCTTTCAGCGACACGACGGTCGTGCCCGAGGTCGGCAGCTTCTATGCCATCGAGGCGTTCGAGGGCGGAACCACCTGCCCCAGCGAACGGATCTGCATCGCCGGAGGGTGCTGCAGCACGCTGCCGGTCGACCCCAGCGGCCTACGGATCGACCGCGGGGGTAACGACGTGCTGGTCCAGTGGAACGAACCGGCCGTCGCCGTGACCACCTGGTTCCTGTACCACGACAGCGACCGCAACCCGGCGAACTGGGGGCCACCACGGATCGTGGACATCACGGATCAGGACCCCGCAACGGCGGAGATCCAGTTGTTCGCCAGCCTGCCCACACCGCCGTCGGGCAGCGTCACCTACGTCAAG
>Ga0255058_10001880_pt1 | contig 11714 bp, 13 predicted proteins | sample Cases_109_9_MG_FD_188637 | JGI IMG/M metagenome (GOLD analysis project Ga0255058, IMG submission 188637) | Seawater microbial communities from Amundsen Gulf, Northwest Territories, Canada - Cases_109_9 | ecosystem: Environmental > Aquatic > Marine > Gulf | place: Canada: Northwest Territories... | reverse complement strand
GCCGCCACCTCCTCAATATTCATGCCACCAGCTTGGCTTGCGATGAAGGCGATGCGCGATGTCACGCGATCGACGAGCGCAGAAAGATAGAGTTCGCGCGCAATCGTACAGCCATCCTGCACGTAAATGCGTCTGACGACGCGGCCGTCGGGACCCGTCTGCGCGGTGACAAGCGTATTGCCAAGCATCTGCTGGGCAAACTCTTGAACCTCATCCTTCGACTTGGCGAGGCGCACGCCGCCCTTCTCGCCCGCCGACGGCTCCTTGAAGCGGCCCTTGCCGCGCCCGCCCGCATGGATCTGCGCCTTAACGACCCAAAGGGGACCCGGTAGCTGCTCGGCCGCCTCAATCGCCTCGCGTGCCGAGAATGCCGGTGCCCCATCGGTTGTCGGAATGCCGAACTGCCTCAAGAGCTGCTTGGCCTGGTACTCGTGGATGTTCATCTTGCGCGCCCTATGCGTGAAGCTAGATTCGACGACTCAATGAGCTACGCACCGAGCTGCGGCGCAAACTTAATGCAGGTGTCGACAAGACCCTTCACCGATTCCACCGACTTGATGAACATCTTGCGCTCTGCCCCGTTGAGATCGATTTCGACCACCCGTTCGGCGCCACCCGCGCCGACGATTGCCGGTACGCCGATATAGAGGCCCTTGACGCCGTATTCGCCGTTTAGATAAACGGCACACGGTAGAATGCGCTTTTGATCCTTCAGGTAGCTCTCGGTCATCTGAATGGCCGCCGAGGCTGGCGCATAGTAGGCCGAACCCGTCTTCAAGAGTGCGACGATCTCTCCACCGCCTTTGCGCGTACGCTCCACGATTTCGTCGAGCCGCTCCTGACGCATCCAACCCATGCGCACTATATCGGGGAGGGGAATGCCAGCGACTGTGGAGTACCGCACCAGCGGCACCATATCGTCGCCGTGGCCACCAAGCACGAAAGCGAAGACATCCTCAATCGAGACGCCGAGCTCGTCGGCGATGAAGTGTCTAAAGCGCGCGGTATCGAGCACGCCTGCCATGCCAATCACCATGTTGCGCGGCATGCCGCAGGCGCGTTGCAGCGCCCATACCATGGCGTCGAGCGGGTTGGTGATGACGACGACGAAGGCGCTTGGGGCATATTTCTTGATGCCCGCGCCCACCTGCTCCATCACCTTGATGTTAATGCCGATGAGGTCGTCGCGGCTCATGCCGGGCTTGCGTGGAATACCGGCAGTTACGATGCATACGTCGGCACCTTCGATGTCCGCATAGGCGTTGGTGCCTTTGAGACGGCAATTGAAACTCTCCACCGAGCCGGAATGGGCGATGTCGAGCGCCTTGCCCTGTGGTAACCCCTCGGCAATGTCGAAGATAACGACATCACCAAGCTCCTTCATCCCGATGAGGTGGGCCAGCGTGCCCCCGATCATCCCTGCGCCGATCAAAGCAATTTTTGTGCGCGCCATACCGTGTTGGGCCCCCTCACTCCGATTTTTGGCTGTTTGGCACGGTGAAGTCCCGCAGCCCTTAAGACTTAACAACGCCAGCTCGAATGCCCGCGTCACAACTACGTTTAGACCACCGTTGCAAGCAGGAAAAGCCCAACCTCGGGCCGAGGTCGCCTAAGCCGAGAAGCTGGCGAAGCCGCGCTGTCAGTCCAAGATCACTCGGTTGCCGGCGTCCGGTCCCGCCGTTTGTCGGCCAAGTACGCGTCAGAGCGCATTTCCATAAGTCGCGAGGACGTGCGTTCGAAGGCATCTGCGCCAGGGCCGGCAGGATACAGCTCGGCCGGGTGGGCCGCGGCGGACGCGATCAGACAAATCCCATTATCGTAAAGCGTATCGATGAGGTTGATGAAGCGACGGGCCTCGTTCCGGTGTTCCGGTGTCATGAGGGGAATGCCGTCGATGAGAACCGTATGGTAGTGGTGAGCGATGTGCAGATAGTCGAGTGGTCCCAGAGGCAGCTCGCACAGATCACGGAAATCGAACCGTGAAATGCCCATCGAAGCCTTCGGCACGTTGACCTTACGGCCCTTGACCTCCAGCGCCTCGGCACGCGCGGGGTGTCCCCCCGTCAGCCGATCCCAATGGTCATCGAGCTCGGCCGCCGCGTGGGCGTCTGCTGGCGTAAAGTAGAGCGGCTGGCCGGCAAGCTTCTCCAACCGGTAGTCTTTGGCCGAGGCGAGCTCCACAACTTCCATATGGTCTTCAATCAGGTCGATAAAGGGAAGGAAGAGCTGCCTATTGAGCCCATCCTTATAGAGAGAGCGCGGATGGGCATTCGAAGTTGCGATCACAACATCACCGCGCTCGAAAAGCGTTTTGAACAGGCGGCCCAGGATCATTGCATCGGCAATGTCCATGACCTGCAGCTCATCGAAGCACAAGAGCCCGGACTGTAGCGCGATCTCTCTGGCGACGAACGGGATCGGATCACCGTCGACAGTGTGGCGGGCCGCATCGAGGCGTTCGTGCACGTCGGCCATGAACTCATGGAAGTGGCACCTCGTCTTCGGAGTGAAGTCGACGGTCTCGAAAAAGAGATCCATCAACATCGTCTTGCCGCGCCCAACGGAGCCATGAATGTAGAGCCCGCGCGGGGCGCCGTCGTTCGGCCGGGTAAAAATTGATAAAAGGCCCTTCCTCACAGGGCGCCATGCCACTAACCGTCGCGACAGCGCGTCGAGCGCAGCCGCAACCACTATCTGCTGAGGATCAGCAGTGATTTCGCCTGCAGCAACCCAGCCATGATATTGCTCGAGCAAGCCTTCGGTCATCTAATCCCGATCCCCTTAGTGTGGCGGACTGCGCCAAATCCAACGTGGAGGCGCAAGTGGACGCGACCGAATGTCACTACGGGCGTCACCGTCAAGTGCCACCCGACTTCAACTTTGCTTGCACGCTGCGAAATTGGAACATTCGTCATGCCATTAGCATATTTCGCAGTGCAAAAGGTTTGGGCGCGCCACGCGGCGCCCTGTTACAATGCGGCAGGCTGTTAGGCACCGGTTACCAGGTGTGAGAGCCAGTCGTTAAATGGCCCAGAACGGAGGTCCTCGTTATGAGCGAACGCCAGTTCTCGGGAGGAAACATTCGAAAACTGTGGCCGACGGAAACGAATAAGTTTCGCGACCACTTATTGCGGCTCGACAAGGAAAACCGCCGTATGCGCTTCGCACACGGCGTGTCCGACGCGTTTGTCGAAGATTATGCGGCACGCATGAGCGAGATGGGCGCACTTGTCTATGGATACTTCGTCGACGGCGAAGTGCGGGCCGCAGCGGAGCTGAAAAAGCTGGGAATTGCCTGGGGTCGGGAGGGCGAAGCCGCCTTTTCGGTCGAACAACCCTGGCAAGAGCAGGGAATTGGCACCGAGCTTATGGGGCGAGTTATCCGCGCCGCCCGCAATCGCGGTGTTCAGCACCTTTGCATCAGTTGTCTGGCGGAAAACGCAAAAATGCGCACCATCGCGGGCAAACATGAAGCGGAGCTACGTTTCGAATATGGCGAAGTCATCGGTGAGATTATACCTGAAGGTCCAAATTACTTCTCGCTGCTCGCCGAAGCGGTTGATGATCGTTTCGGGTACATGATGGCGGTGCTCGATCTGCAAAATCGAGTCGTCAAAGCCGCATGAATCCCGCTGACGCCATCTGAAAACGCGCTCAAAGTGATTGAGATGCGCAGAAAAGTTCTCGCGTTTGGGTGATGCAGAATCTGCAAATGAACGTGCAGCACACTCGAAACATGGGAAAAATGAGGATTTCACGCAACAGGTTCACTTGAATTTACTCTCTTGCAACTAATAAAATGCATTTAGAAGTCAACAAAATGTTCGAACTTGCACATGATTTTTTTATTGTTCGAGTGATTCGAACATCGAGAGAGATAGAGATAGAACCAGAAAGCGAGAAGACCAATGGCAAAGCGGGTAATGAAAAAGAAGACGAAGGTGAAAACGAAGGTAAAGGTGAAGCGGAAAGTGGCGGCTAAGAAGAAGCCCGCCGCTCGTAAAACCGCGAAGCGGAAGACGACCGCTCCCAAGACCGCGAAGCGGAAGACGACCGCTCGCAAGACGACAGCGCGTAAGGCAGTTCGCAAGACCGCCAAGAAGCCTGCACGTAAGACCGCAAAGAAGAAAAAGCGCGCTGCATAAAGCAGCCGAGTCGCGCAATCGGCTTCACCCGGAGCGCGTAACTTGGAAGGCGATAGCAGACCTTGTCAGTTCCGCGCCTTCATTCCTTGCAAGACCGGTGGCCGCTCAAGCGCCGCCGGTCTTTCTTTTTTGAAATCAGCACCTTAGCCGCCTAAGTGGACTAGATACGGCCTCGATACTTTGCCGATGGCATTGATAACGAGGACGCCGCTGTTGTCCTCCTGAGAGTGAGGCGCTCAATCCGGCGCATTGTTTTCTTCGGCGGTCGTAGCCATTGCGGCCCATGAAATGCCTGCGGTGCGACCCAATTTTATACCGTGATCTTGTTTTGTTTGGGCTTGGTTGCAGTCGGCCGTCAGGTGCAATTAAAAATTGCGGCCAAATAGTGCGAAAACCGGCTTACGACTTTCATGAATTGCAATGGAATGACCGCGAGCTACTGTCTACGAACAGTAGACGAATTAATTCAATACGCGTCTGCGGAACGTTCTAAAGGGGCAAACGCTGGAACCGGGAGGCTTTCAGATCCCTTTTTGTGCGCTGCATTTTGCACCGCACGTGAACCATCGCCCCTCTCAAACACGTCGCTCAACCATCAGCTTCTTGAGCTCTGCGATGGCTTTGGCCGGGTTCAAGCCCTTCGGACACGCCTTGGTGCAGTTCAAAATGGTGTGGCAGCGATAGAGCCGGAACGGGTCCTCAAGGGCGTCGAGGCGCTCGCCAGTGGCCTCGTCTCGCGAGTCGTTCACCCAGCGATAGGCCTGCAATAAGGCGGCAGGGCCCAAGTACCGGTCCGAATTCCACCAATAACTTGGGCACGAGGTCGAACAGCACGCGCACAGGATGCACTCGTAAAGCCCGTCGAGCTTCTGGCGATCCTCATGGCTCTGCTTCCACTCTTTGGGTGGCGCGGGCGTATCGGTCTTAAGCCACGGTTCAATCAGTTGGTGCTGCGCGTAGAAGTTGGTCATATCAGGGACGAGATCCTTGACGACTTGCATGTGCGGCAGCGGGTAGATTTTCACGGGCCCCTTGATGTCATCGTAGCCCTTGAGGCAGGCAAGCGTATTGATGCCATCAATGTTCATCGAGCATGAGCCGCAAATGCCCTCGCGGCAGGAGCGGCGGAAGGTAAGCGTCGCATCGATCTCGTTTTTGATCTTGATGAGGGCGTCGAGAACCATGGGGCCGCAGTTGCCACAATCCACCCAATAGGTGTCAACGCGTGGGTTGGCGCTATCGTCAGGATTCCAGCGATAGATTCGAAACTCCGTCCAGTCACCCTCAGAGCCTGGTGAATTCCACGTCTTTCCGGTCTCGACTTTGGAGTTCTTGGGAAGTGTCAGCTGAACCATGACCCGTGGCTTTCCTCTGCTGGCTGCGGGCGAATGCGCCTCTCCACATGCGGCTGTCGCGCTGCGGCTGTCAACGCCCGCAAGGCCCTGCAAATTGCGGTTCTTCGGCGCCCACCTATGTCCTTACCCCACACGATGCTTCTTCAGCTCACGCACCAGCTCAGTGAGCTTTGTCGCCACATCGGCGCCCGTCTCAACCGAGACCCTTAAGGTCGCGCGCGCTTGAATGACCTTGTTCAATCGCTCCTGCTGCTCTCCGAAACCGAAAAACAGCGTTTCAGGTGCATCGACCTCCCCATCCTCCACCGCCGACATCACGTCGACAGCATTTTGCGAGGCGAGCACCAGCATCGAGGCGACATCGTTGACAAGTTGCTGGAACAGCCGGGCGGCATCCGTTCCGACGCGCGGCCCATGCACGCCGAACTTCAAGGGCGAGGAGGCCGACGCACCCTCACCTGCGAACAGCTTCGGATTGCGTAGAAAACGGCGAAATATTTCCTGCAGTCCAAGACAGCACGTTTCCAGGTCGCGCAGCGCCATTGAAGCTTTGCGCTTCGCTTTGGCGCGGTCCGGCGTCTTTTCCTGAGCCGACCAGTTGATGGTGGCGATCGATGCGATGGCGCCAAGAGCCGCCAGCGCCGGCAATACAACAGTGAACGGGTCGGGCGCCATGCGCGTTTCACCCACGCTCTCAAATAGAGCGCCAGGTTTGTTGTTCTGGTTCTTTCCGGGTTTGCTCCGCGGCCGTGAAAATCGCCCTCGCATACCTACTTGCCCCGCGCATAGACCTCGTTGCGCCTCATGCGCCCTTGCCGCAAACAACGCAAGGGGGCGGGCCGCGCTCGCTCCAGCCGACGCTCGCCCAAATCCCGCACCACAGCCTCCGCCTCCAAGAGCCCCAGCTCACGGTCGTGCCCTGTTTTCGAGGCGTCATGCGACGAGCTTGGGCATGAACGAGAAATGAGGCCAAAAGTCTTGGGATTGCGCAGGACAGTGGTTTCAGGCGAGTTAGGTTGCAGTTGCGGCACCATCAGCCAATGCTGGCGTTCTCATGCCACTCAAAATGTACGAGCCACATGCCCCTTCCCAAGACGCCAGCACTAACTACCGACTGCGTTGTATTCGACGCGCAAGGCCGCGTGCTGCTCATCCGCCGCAAGAATCCGCCCTTTAAAGGCCAATACGCACTGCCAGGCGGCTTCGTCGATGTCGGCGAGACAGCTACGGACGCTTGCCGCCGCGAACTCAAAGAGGAGACAGGGATCGCAGCTCGGGCCCTAACCCTGGTCGGCGTCTACTCCGACCCTAATCGCGATCCGCGCGGCCACACGTGCTCGGTGGCGTTCCTAGCTCGCATCGACCACGCCGAGGCAAAGGCCGGTGACGACGCGGCGGCAACCGAATGGGTTGCGGATTGGCGATCCGTTACGCTGGCCTTCGACCACGCGCAGATCTTAGAAGATGCAGAACGCGCGCTGTCGCTAATGTGAAGCGCTAGGGTATGCCGAAAAGTTGTGGCACACCGGCATCGAGGCAGGTCTGCTGCACGCGAATGTCACTATACATGTACTGACAAAGGTTCTTCTTGTAGTTCGGATTGTTGCGGATCTTGGCCGCCGACGCTTTGAACCCCGACTTGCGTGCGACTTCTGCCAAGTACTGATCCTGACAATAGGGCGTGGCAATCCACTGGCCGCTCACGAGCTGACTTCCGCGGTTGCATTTAATGGCCGCGCTTGCCGGAGCTGCGAAGACAGCGGCAGCGAAGACGGCTGCGCAGCTTAAGCGCAGAGCAGCGGACATGGTCATGAGAACTTCCTCCAGTATCCAGCCCCCCGCAGTCTAATGCGAGCCTACTCAATGTATAATTGTATGCTTGGGTTGTCTTAGCGCAAGAGCATGAGCGCACACACGCTCATTCATCTTCGGGGAAAAATTTCAGCGTCCGCTTACAGCTGCTTTCCCACTCATTTTTCGTCATCCGAGTTTCTGAATCCCAATCCTTCATGCATGCCTCCAGGTCGGCGGCGGTCACGGGATCGTTTTTCTTAGCGTCTTCCAGGATGACCTCCGCCTCGTCCTTGGGCGCGGACTTGGATGCTGCGCCGCCAAAACTGGGCGCGACGCTACCACCGAGCAAGATAATCGCTGCAGCGAGGGCAAGAAGAGGAGAGGCAGTATGCTCTTTCATGACACAGCCCTAATTTGCGTTACGGGAGCTAGACACGCTATCGCGCATTTTAGCTCCGCTGATTGAGCACGACCATACACGCGGTAACGTATGGTTTCACGAAAATCGGGCAGGCGAATTTAAGCTAAATTGTTTGCATTCGTGCCGCTGGACGAGCGCAGAAAACGGCAAGGCGCTTGATGGGCACCAGCCTGCCCATGTACGGCGGACGACCAGTCAGCCCCCGAGTAAACTTTATCGATGCGATAAACTTTTCTTATCTGAACATCACGCGATTGCGATTTCTGTTGATCACTTCAAGCTGCTATATCCCAGTTACTAAGGCGGGCCGGCGGTCCGCCAGTTATTCAAGAGGAGGAAGTCATGAAGGTTTGGAGCAAGCCTGCAGTTCGCGAGCAGGAAGTTGGCCTTGAGGTCACCTCGTATCTTCCGGCCGAGATCGACATCATCTAACGTCGATCCAACGGACTAAGTTTAAAGCGGCAGCCAAGTCTCGGCTGCCGCTTTTTCTTTGTGCCCAACGAACTGCCATTTCACCGGCCGTGTTGAAGCTGTGATCGTCGAGGGGTCAGTACACGCGCGGCTTAGGCTCGATGTATTTGACCTCATTGGTCATGGTGTGCGTGTGAACCGGCCGATAGCCGAGCCGAACCGTCTTCGTGCCGTAGTCGGCCCAAGCGAGCGTGTGCTTCATCCAGTTGACGTCGTCGCGATCAGGGAAGTCTTCGCGTGCGTGCGCACCGCGGCTTTCCTCGCGATTTTCCGCACTTGCCACCGTTACCGCCGCTTGGGAAATCAAATTGTCGTATTCGAGCGTTTCGATGAGATCGGAGTTCCAAATGAGCGAACGGTCGGTAACGCGTATGTCGTCGGACGCTTTCCAGGTCTCGCCAATCTGGCGGACGCCTTCGGCCAGCACCGGACCGTCGCGGAAAACCGCGCAATGCGTTTGCATCGACTTCTGCATTTTGAGGCGCAGTTCGGCCGTGGCCGTGCCCCCCTTGGCATAGCGGAAGCGATCAAGACGAGAGAGCGCAAGGTCGGCTGCGTCACGCGTCAGCTCGGGCTGAGGGGTGCCCGGTTCGATGGTCTCGGCGCAGCGCAAACCCGCGGCCCGGCCGAAAACGACTAGGTCGATAAGCGAGTTGGAACCCAAACGGTTGGCCCCGTGGACCGAGACGCAGGCCGCCTCACCAATCGCCATGAGACCGGGAACGACGCGATTAGGGTCGCCATCGACGCTGGTGAGAACCTCGCCGTGGTAGTTCGTTGGGATACCGCCCATGTTGTAGTGCACGGTAGGCAGCACAGGGATGGGATGGCGGCGTAGATCGACACCGGCAAAGACCATTGCGCTTTCGGTGATGCCCGGCAGTCGCTCGGCCAAGATGTTTGGGTCGAGATGGTTGAGGTGCAGGTAAATATGGTCCCCGTCGTCCCCGTAACCGCGCCCTTCCCGGATCTCAATCGTCATCGACCGTGAGACGACGTCGCGCGAGGCGAGATCCTTGGCGTGTGGCGCATAACGCTCCATGAAGCGCTCGCCTTCACAGTTGGTGAGGTAGCCGCCTTCACCGCGCGCGCCTTCCGTAATGAGGACACCAGCACCATAGATGCCTGTGGGGTGGAACTGCACAAACTCCATATCTTGCAACGGCAGCCCAGCACGCAGCACCATGGCGTTGCCGTCGCCGGTGCAAATGTGTGCAGAGGTACACGAGAAGTAAGTGCGGCCGTAACCGCCTGTCGCCAGAATGGTCTTTGCGGCGCGAAACTGATGGATCGACCCGTCCTCAAGAGACAGGGCAATGACGCCACGGCAGGCGCCGTCCTGGTCCATTAGCAAATCGATGGCGAAGTACTCGATGAAAAACTCGGCCGAGTAGCGCAGCGACTGCCCATAGAGCGTGTGCAGCATGGCATGACCGGTGCGATCGGCCGCCGCACACGTGCGTTGCGCCGGCGGGCCTTCACCAAACTTGGTCGTCATGCCCCCGAACGGACGTTGATAGATGCGGCCGTCCTCGGTGCGGCTAAAAGGGACGCCGTAGTGCTCCAGCTCATAAACGGCGGCAGGCGCCTGGCGGCACAGGTATTCGATGGCGTCCTGGTCACCGAGCCAGTCGGCGCCCTTAACCGTATCGTACATGTGCCAGCGCCAGTCGTCGGGACCCATATTGCCCAGCGCTGCGGCGACTCCACCTTGCGCTGCAACCGTGTGCGAGCGTGTGGGAAACACTTTGGTGACACAGGCCGTCTTCAAACCCGCTTCCGCGCAACCGAGCGTTGCCCGCAACCCTGCCCCGCCAGCGCCGACAACGACCACGTCGTAGGTATGGTCGATGATGGGATAGGCTTTGCCGGCAACGCCAGGCGCCGTCTCGCTTGCTTTACCGTTTGTTCTTTTCTGACGCTTCTTCGCCATCCCACCTACGCCCCGAAGCTCAATTTCAGCACCGCAAAAATCGCAATCGCCGCCACAGCGAATGCAAACAAGGTGTTTGCCAGCAGCAGAAGCATCTTTACGCCCTCGCCGTGCACATAATCCTCAATGATGACTTGCATACCGATGCGCATATGTACGGCAACCGACAACACCAGAACGATGAGCGCGGTTGCGACGAGCGGATGCGAAAGCGTCGCTTTGACGCTTGCCAAGTCCGCGCCGGCGAGACTGGCGATCAGCCAGATGAGAAACGGCGCAAGGATCAAGTTGGCAACGGCTGTAAGGCGCTGCTTTAAGAAAAGGCCGACGCCTTCCCTGGCCGAGCCCAGGCCACGCGCGCGTTTGAGTGGGGTAATCATCGTCATAGCGAGAACCACCCCCGCTCGAAGGCTACATAGAGCCAAAGGCCCGCCGTCAGCATCACCGACAGGATAATCGTGCCCCACGACAGGAAATCGACGGTCGGTATGTCCAGGCCTGAACCGCTGTCCCAAACGAAGTGCCGGATGCCGCCAATCATGTGGTGGATCAGCGCCCAAGTGCAGCCAATAAGAACGATCACGCCGAGCCAGGTGGCGAAGAGGCCGTTGACGAACGCGAAATAGTCCGGGCCCGCAGCAGCCGCGAACAACCACCACGCGAGCAGGAGCGAGCCGAAGTAAAGCCCCACGCCGGTTATGCGATGCAGGATCGACATCACCATGTTGATGTGCAGGCGATAGATTTGCAGGTGCGGCGACAGCGGCCGCTGCTGCGGGTGCTGCTCGGAACGCCCTTCTGCCATCGGTATTGCCTCTTTGTTCAATCCGCATCGCGTTGTAGCGTGGTGAGGCACGGGCGGCAATTCGCCAAACGCCTCAGGGCAGCGCGCTTACAGACGCCCGTCGCAATCATCGTGGTAGCAGCACCCAAACGTCGAGGTCGAGGAGCACACCCTCTTCGTACTGTCCGTCCTCTCGCTTCAACGGGAAGTTGGCGCAATTGCGGTCCTTCACTGCGACGAGGCGGGTACGCAGGGCACCAACGTCATTGCGCCCCGGCAGCTCGGCCTTCTCCAACACCTCCGACCAAGCATAGACTGTGTCCCCGGCAAAGCACGGCGACACGTGCCGGCCGCCGTTGATCGCAGCCAGGTGGAACGCGTTAGCAAGTCCGTTGAAAGACAATGTGCGGGCAAGCGAGATGATGACGCCACCATAGACGATGCGCTTACCGAAGCGCCCCTTGGCCTCGGTGTGCTGGTTGAAGTGGACCTTGGCGGTGTTCTGGTAGAGCCGGGTTGCGATTTGATGCTCGGCTTCTTCGAGCGTCATGCCGTCGACGTGGTCGATGCGCTCGCCGGGCTCGTAATCACCCCAACGATAAGGTGAGCCGGCGAGATCGAAATTGTATTCGGCAATATCGAGGCGGGGCACAGCGCTGCCGATTTCGGCAGGGTCCACTCGTTTTGCCAGCTCGGGCACGATTGCCTCTGGCGCGGGCGAGGCTTTATCGCGTTTTCTCACCATGACCCAGCGGGTGTATTCCAGCACCACTTCATTGTTCTGGTTGCGGCCGGTCGAGCGGACGTAAAC
>Ga0255058_10001879_pt1 | contig 11721 bp, 11 predicted proteins | sample Cases_109_9_MG_FD_188637 | JGI IMG/M metagenome (GOLD analysis project Ga0255058, IMG submission 188637) | Seawater microbial communities from Amundsen Gulf, Northwest Territories, Canada - Cases_109_9 | ecosystem: Environmental > Aquatic > Marine > Gulf | place: Canada: Northwest Territories... | reverse complement strand
TCGTGCAGACCGAGGCGAGGGATATCTTGGTCCAGATTCGGCCGCCGAGGATCCCCATTAACAGCCCCCTCAAGGCACGCGTCCACAACGAGTCAAAACGCACGATCTGGCTGAAGACGCTCTGCGGTACCCCCTTCTATCAGGCGCGCAAGAAGCAGGACCAATGGGAGACGGCATATGGACTCGTCCCCAACGGCAGGTGCAAGACAGGCGCCATCGAGATTCGCGCCGGTAAGAATCAACCCTTCGTCGTCAAGACCCTGAGCAAGCTCTCCGACCCATCGGGGAAGTTAACCGAGCCGGGCACGTATCGATTCGAGCTAACCTACACCGACGGCGGCGAGAGCTTCCGTCATCACGATACGGTCTATTCGGCGGAGCTCGACGCCGTTTCGAATCGCTCCCGCAAATAGCGAATGATGTCAGCGTTCTCCTTCGAGCTCTAGGAAGCACACGCTAAACCATTCGCTCTCGTCACTCCACTGTCTCGTCAGCCGAAAACCCGCCGCACTTGCCAGCGCTTCGAACTTGTCGAGCTCGTACTTGTGTGAGTGCTCCGTGACGATGAACTCGCCCTTGGCGAAGGCCACGTCGGTGTTTCCGATGCGGGCCGTCTGCTCGACCTCGCTGATCAGTCGCATCTCGATCCGGCCTTCGCTCTCTACGTAGGGCGCATGGTGTCGAAACGCGGCTAGATCGAAGTTGGCTCCGGCTCGGTTCAGACGCTTGAGGATGTTGAGATTGAAAGCAGCCGTCACGCCGACGGAATCGTTGTAGGCGGCTTCGATGATCTTCGGGTCTTTCTGCCGGTCGATCCCAATCAGTAATCCTCCCCCCGGTCCTACGAGCTCGGCGACGCGCCCGAGGAAGCGCTCGGCCTCGTCGTGGGTGAAGTTGCCGATGGTGCTCCCAGGGAAGAACGCGACCGTCCGGGAGCTCGGGCGGTGAGGCCGCGGAAGCCTGAGGGGCTGTGTGTAGTCCGCACAGACAGCGAGGATTTCCATCTCCTCATACCTATCGGCAAATTGCTCTGCAGATGCCTCGAGCGCCTCGCGGCTGATGTCGATCAGCACACAGCCGCTCGGTTCGATCAGGGCGTCGAGCAGCTTCTGGGTCTTGAGGCCCACGCCGGACCCGAACTCCACCAATGTGGCATGGGCGCCGATCGCCTCAGCCATCTCGTGAACGCTTCGGTCGAGAATGCCGAGCTCGGTTCGTGTCGGGTAGTACTCGGGCAGCTCGGTGATCGCCTCGAAAAGCCGCGCCCCCAGCGCGTCATAGAAATACTTGCAGGGAAGCGATTTCGGGGAACGGCGGAGCCCCGCCACCGCTTCGGCTTTGATGTCTCCGAGCTTCGGATGAAGGTCGACGATGCGAATACGTTCCTTAGTGCCCAACGGCTCAAATGCGATCATCGGTCTTCAACCCTCGTCACGAGCTAGCCGGATGCCGCTGAGCTGCCAGCGCGCATCGGGGGGGAAAAAGTTTCGGTAAGTCTTTCGAGCATGACCCGCAGGAGTCGCGAAGCTGCTCCCGCGCAAAACATACTGGCCGCACATGAACTTGCCATTGTACTCGCCGATGGCGCCCTCGACAGGCTGGTAACGCGGGTACGGCGAATAGCTCGACGCCGTCCACTGCCAGCAAGCCCCGTAGATGCGAGGCTGGTACGCGTGTGTCCAAGGCTCTCGTCCACCTAGCGGTGTGTGCTCCGGATCAGTCGTCGAGACTTCCCACTCTGGTTCGGTCGGCAAGCGCACGCCGACCCACCGCGCGTAGGCATCGGCCTCGTAATAGCTGACGTGTGTCACCGGGTCACCGGAGCGCAGGGGCCCACGCCCATGAAGGGTGTAGACGCTCCAGCCATCGGGGCCGTTTTGCCAGTACAGAGGGGCACGCCGTCCGTGCTCCTGAACATCACTCCAACCCGCGCTCAGCCAAAGCTCTGGGCGCTCGTAGCCCCGGTCTTGGATGAACGCGAGATACTCTTGATTCGTGACCAGCCGCTTCGCAATTGCGAACGGGTGCAGGAGCACGTCGTGGACGGGGCCTTCGTTGTCGAAGTGAAAGGAGGCACCCGCAACCCCCATCGATGCCACGCCGCCCGGGTGGCTCGTCCACTGTAGCCCGGAGCCCGAAGCCGCTTCAGGATCGGACAGCTCGTTTGCGGAATACGCTGGGGAGGTTGGATTGCACGACAGGAGATGTTTGACGTCGGTAACGATGAGCTCCTGGTGTTGCTGTTCGTGATGGAGCCCGAGCTCGATACGCTTGGCCGTAGCATCGTCGACACCTTCGCCGAGCAACGACAGCACATGTTCGTCTACCCTGTTGCGGTACTCGGTGACTTCGTCGTGACTCGGACGGGTCAGCAGACCGCGTGAAGGTCGGTGATACTGCTCTCCAACTGCGTTGTAGTAGCTGTTGAACAGTGCCTCGAACGCCTCGGGCGAAAGACGCTCGACGCCCGCGGGTCGCAGGACGAATGTCTCGAAGAACCAAGTCGTGTGGGCCCGGTGCCACTTGGTCGGGCTCGCGTCGGGCATGCTCTGCACGCATTGGTCCTCGGCGGAGAGAGGCGCCGCTAGCGCTTCGGTCTGCGCTCGAACTCGTTCGAAATCGCTCGCAAGCCGCCCGGAGTGTATCTCGCCATTCATAGGTACCGCCTTGAACGGGTCAAGAGCGCCGGTGTTACCAAGAATCCGGGCAGGTGTCACGCGTTCTCGGACTCCTTCATGAACAGGTACGCCGCCGCCGCCATGAGCCTGCGGGGCATCAGACGCAGGGACCAAATGGTCAGACGGTTGAAGAGGCCACTGACCCTACTCGGCCTGCCGCGCACAAGACTGTCGAGCCCGAGGGCGGCCACGGGGCGGCTCTCCATCATGGTGAGCCTCTGATAGAGGGTTTTTCGCTGCCCGGCGACTTCGATGAACTCGGTCTTGGTGACGCCCGGAGAAAGCACGCTCACTTTGACGTTGGTGTTCCGAAGCTCGTAGTTGAGTGCTTCGCCGAAGTTCAACACGAACGCCTTCGCGGCCGAATAGGTCGCGTACGTGGGTGAGGGCTGGTACGCCCCGATCGAGGCGATCTGCAGAATCCAGCCCTCATCACGGGCTACCATGTCCCTGACGAAGAGCTTGGTCAGGTGCACCACGGTCATGATGTCGAGCTGAAGCATCGCCTGCTCGCGCTCCCAAGGGATCTCTGCGAACGATCCGAAAGTGCCATAGCCGGCATTGTTGATCAGGATGTCGACTTGCAAACCGCGTCGTTTGATCTCGTCGTAGAGCGTTTGCGGTGCCTCCGCGCGCCCGAGGTCCATCGTGATTACGTGTACCTCGACCCCGTGCTTGGCTTCCAACTCATCGGCGAGAGCACGCAACCGCTCTTCGCGTCGTGCGGTGAGGATGAGATTGGCGCCGCTCTCCGCGAGGATCGTGGCGAAGTCGACGCCTAACCCACTACTTGCCCCGGTCACGAGGGCCATCTTTCCTTGGAAATCGTTTTGGTTCATAGTGTGCTCCCTTGTGCTTCCAACGCCGCGCCAAAACCACGAAAGAGTGCGGCAAGCGCAGCGCATAACTCGACTTCAAAGTTGATCTGGAGGTGCCGTAGCTCGGGTCGATCGAGAGCTCGTTCCACCGCGGGCGAAGGATCGGACACCTGTCGGAGACCGACCACCAGAGCGTGCACGTGCAGAAGCAGCCGAGCCCCCTGCCCCGGCTCGAGCGTCGGGATCAGCCGTTCGAGCTCGATCCCCGTGCGACTCATTCTTCTGGCGAGAAACGCCTTGAACTCGAACGCGTCTTCCTCGCTGATGTTCCGCTCGAGCACCGCGTGTAAAAGCGCGAGCAAGCGCGTGAGTCGTGGACGTTCGACGAGCGTCTCCGTCAGCTCGAGGGCAAGCGCATCGGGGTCGATGAATGCATGGCGAGATAGTCGCTCCCCAACGGCCGCAAACCAAGCGTCCAGCAAGCGCTGCACGACCGCCAGGAAGAGACTCTCTTTGCTCGGGAAGTAAAGATAGAGCGTCCCTTTCGCGAGCCCGATCTCCTTGGCCAGCCGCGCCATGTGAAGCTCCGCGAATCGCTGCTCCGCAAAAAGCTCCTCCGCAGCATCAAGAATCTCATCCCGCCGCTCGGCCCGCGCCTCCACGCTCCGAGCTCTTTTCGTAGACCGCTTTGCCGTAGCTACCACCATAAATGACCCTCAGTCATATATAGCACTGACCCAGGGTCATTTGTCAAGACTGCCCCCTACCCCGGCGCCGGCGGCAGCAAGGTATCCCGCCCCTCCGGCACCCCCAGCACCGCCCGAAGCACCTTTTGCTCGACCGCGCGTTCGAGACGGACCGGCGTGGGGAGCCGAAGAAGGAGATTCACCGTGTTCTTATCGACGACCTCGTAGGTGATCCGCGGATCGACCAGCGGTGGATTCAGGCCGTGACGACGATACCGACGCGCGATGGAGCGGCGCACGTCCTCAAGGAAGTCTGCGCACGCTTCCTGCGCAATCGCGAGCGTTCGTTGCTCAATCTCGGCGAGGTCGCTATCGCGGTCCACCGGGATCTTTATGACGTGAAGCATGTATTCGCCGGCCAAGCTCTCGTTGAGCACGGGCGAAGTGATAAAGAGGCTGTTGGGAATGCTGATGGTTCGACCCGTACGCTGATGGCCCTGCCCCACTTCGAGCACCAATGTGCCCAGTAGGCCGTGATCGATCACGTCGCCGCGGATGCCCTCGATGTTGATCCGATCGCCGACTGCAAAAGCATTGGTGCTGACTCGGTAAAACGCACCCTGAACGCAGGCGAGGGTCTCTCTGGTCGCCCACACGATCGCCATAGCCAGCACCGCGAATGAGACCGCCAAGGCCTGAAGCTCTGCAGCCCAAATTGCCAAAATGCCGAAAGCTACGATGACATACGAGAACGCCCGGATTTGGGACGCCAAGCGCAATTGCAGCTGATCGTTCTTGGGAAGCCTGCGGCGAATGAACCGCACAGTGAGTTGGCGAAGGCCTAACACGGTGGCCAACAGCACCACGGTGGCAATGACGTCCCTCAGGAGCATTCGGTCCTGAAGAAAATCGGAGAAAGTTGAAGGCACTACATCACCTAACGGGCTCGAACAGACACCCCGTCACGCACACTGTCGCTTGGGTACGCGATGACCGTCTCGCCCTCTTCTACCCCAGAAACCACTTCGGTTTCCAGTCCATTGGTTTCTCCGAGCTGAACCTTGCGTATCACGGCTTCTCCATTCTCGACGACGAAGGTCGCCCACTCTTCCTCGTGGCGAAAGACTGCACTCGCAGGAACGCGGAGGACGTCATCGTTCTCCCAAACCGAGATGCGCGCTTCGACGCGATAGCCGTCGCCCAGGGTCGACCAAACCTCCCGAGGCTCATCGAGATCGATGATGACGTTCACTCTCTGCTCCTCGACGCCCAACGCCGAAAGCTTTGTGAACGCCGATGGCTCAACCACTCTGACGTGGGCGCGAAGCGGCCGCTTGCCTCCCCATCGCACGATTTCGGCGGTGGCCCCGGGCTGGATCCGCGTGGCGTCCTGACTGAGCACATCGATCACGATCTCGAGCGCGGCCGGGTCACCCACTTCGATGACCGGGGTCCCACCTTGAACGACGCCCTCACTTTGCTGGAGGATGTTCAGGACTTGGCCGTCGACAGGAGAGACGATTTCCATGTGATCGCTGTCCTCACCCTTCCCGCTCAACCTCAAGAGCGCCGATTGTGCCAGCTCGAGCTGGTGCTCGGCCACGCGACCTCCGAAATTCGCGGAGCGAAGGTCCTCTTTGCTTCGACGCTCATCGGAGAACGCACGTTCGGCATCGCTCAGCGCGAGCCCTCCTTGCTTCACGACCGCTCGCGCGCGCGCCGCCTCCTTCTGGGCAAAATCTAGGGCGACCCGCGCCCGGTTCACCGCAGCTTGCGCCTGAGCCCTCGCCGCCCGCGAGGCATCCACACGCGCTCGTGCCTCGGCCCGGGAGCGCTCGTTGAGCAGCGGTGGTGGTAGCGGTACCAGTCGCGCGAGAACCTGTCCGGCTTCGATCGCATCGCCGGCGTCGAGCTCGATTCGTCCGAGACTACCCGCAATGGGAGCCGAGATCAGATAGCGGTCGATGACGCGGGTTCGTCCATCTTCGTCGACGGTGACGACGAGGGGCCCTCGGGAAACGTCGGCGACTTCGACGTCGACCGGATTGGGGATCCAAGCCACCACGACGACCGCCACCGCGAACACCGCGGCGAGGCCTATCATCAACCAGCGGCCCCACTTCCTACGCGTCGAAGTCGTATTCATGCGTTATCACTCCCTATTCTCTCGTCTTGAGGACGCTGATGAGGTCCAGGCTATCCAGTCGCCTCCGAACGAGAAGCGCGCTGAGCACAGCAGAGACCAAGATGACCAAGATCGCAAACGCATAGGTCTGCTGTGAGATCATCATCGGGAGCCGGAACTGCTCGGGATCGGCCTGCGCCGCTACGATTGCCTGGGCGCCGAAGTCCCCGAGGACCATGCCAACGGGTATGCCCAGCATCACCTGGATCGCCTGCTCTCCCAGGAGAATCGCCGAGATCTCTCCGCGCGTGAGCCCCAACACACGAAGCGTGGCCAAATCGCGACTCCGGACCGAGAGGCTCACCCGAGCATTGTTGTACACGACCGCAACAGCGATGGCCGTCGCAAAAAGGGTCAGGATCAAGGTGACCACTTTCATCGTCTGGGCGGTCTGCTCCTCGAACTTTTCGAGCACGGTGCGCTTCCGAGCAATACTCTGCACGCGAGGAATCTCGGTCAGGCGTGACTGCAGCTCGACTTCGTGCATAGGGTCGACGCGCAGCAACACCGTATTCGACGAAGCGCCTTCCTGAAGGATGCGGTGAAGCTCGTGCTTTTGCATGTATCCCTGAATCCCAAACGACTCTTCGACGGTGCCCGCTACCCGCACCTGACGCGTGCTTCGGTCACCTTCCTTGAGCTCGATGTCTACGAAGTCTCCCGGCTGGACACCGAGAACATCGGCCAACACGCTGGTGACCAACACCCCCGTATGTGGCAAGTGGGCCGGCCGCGCATCTACCTCGTACAGGCGTCTCAGCTGCGAGTCACCTGGAATCCCGATGAGAACGGTATCGCGCCACCTCGGGCCGACCCGCATTCGGACGGGGATCTGACGCAAGCCTTCCACCCGCTCCACGCCAGGAAGGCTGCCAATGTAGCTCAGGCTCCCGTCGTCGACCTCGTCTGCGAAATTGACGGTGATGTCTTCGCGGAGCTTCTTGCCAAACTCCATATCGATGATCGGCTGCATCGCGTCCTCCCCGAAGCGCCCTAGGATCACGACGCTCATGGCAAAGGCGATGCCCAACGCGGAGAGAACCGTCCGCAAAGGGCGCCTCCAAATCTCGCGGAACACCATCATGGTCGTTTGCGCAACCCGCCCGATGACGGGAATCCGCTCGATGACCGAAGCATGGTATCGCGCAGGGGACGGAGGCCGCATCGCTTCGGCCGGCGGAAGCTGCACGGCTCGACGAACGGCGTAAGCAATTCCGACGACCGCAGCCCCGAGGCTCGCTAAAATCGCCTTGATACTCACCGGGAGGTCGACGCGGCTGCGAATCATCGGAAGCCGGAAGAACTGCGCGTACATATCGAGCATCCCGTTGCCCAACCACGCACCAAGAGCCACGCCAAACGCCGACCCGATCAGCACGATGACGCACACCATTTTCAGGTAGTGCAGCGCGATCGTGCGGTTGCCGTACCCGAGCGCCTTGATGATCGCGATCTGCGACCGTTGGAGCGTCACCAGCCTCGAAAAGACCACGTTCAACAGGAAAGCAGCGACCGCCAAGAAAATCCCGGGAAGAAAGATGACGAGGGTTTCGATCTGTTGGAGCTCACCTGTGAGCATCAAGTGCGACATCTGGTGCTCACGGGAGACGGCGCCGAGGCCTCCGTATGGTTTCAAGATGCCATCGACGGCGCTCAACACCGCATCTTCGTTTGCACCCGGCTCGAGCCTCACCACCAGGTCGTTGAACGCGCCCTCCATCCGGAAAGCCGCAGCGACTCCGTCCCGTGCCATCCATAGCGGCCCGTATCGTTTGTCGTCGACGACGATCGTCCCTGGCTCCACCGCGAAGACGAATTCGGGCGACAGCGCCAAGCCGACAACCACCAGATCGTGGAGCGTTCCGTTGAGAATCGCGGGTAGCGTCGAGCCGGGTGTGAGACCATGCGCTTGAGCGAAGGGCTCATTGACGAGAACCTCACTACTGCGTCCGGGTTCCGGAAGGCGCCCGGCTTTCAACAAGACATCGTTGAGCGGCGGACGCCCATGCATCGGGAGGGAGATGATCTCACCGCGCGCAGGCGTAATTAATCCGTCCATCGGAAGTAGAACTCGCTCGACGATCCGCGGATAGACTTTCGACACGCCAGACACATCCGCGACGCGATCGGCCACCGAGTCCGGTGCGCGCTTGAGCGATGCGAAAACATCCGCGAACCGGTAGTTGTCGTAATAGACCGCGCGGGACTGGCCGAGCGCTCGCCAGGCAGTCCGCAACGTGATGTAGCTAGCGACACCGATCCCCACAACCAACGCGATCGTAAGCGCCTGCCCCTTCAACCGAAGGAGGTCACGAAAGAGCTTTCGGTCGAGCAGATTCACCAGGTGAGGTCTTTCGGAGTGATCTTGGTTTCGTTCGTGTGGTCTCTATGAACTCTCCCGTCCGAGAGGGAAATGATCCGGTCGGCCATCGATGCGATGGGGGCGTGGTGGGTGATGACGGCAGTTGTGGTTCCTAGCGTGCGATTCACCTCGTCGATCACTTCGAGCACCTGGATGCCGGTCTTGAAATCGAGGGCGCCGGTGGGCTCATCGCAGAGCAAGATGTCCGGTTGCTTGGCAACCGCGCGCGCGATCGCGACGCGCTGCTGCTCACCACCGGAGAGCTGCGACGGAAAGTGATCCATGCGGTCTGTCAGACTGACCAGCTCGAGCGCGTCACGGGGGTCGAGCGGCTTTTCTGCGATCTCCGTGACCAACGCGACGTTCTCACGCGCGGTCAGGCTCGGGATCAGGTTGTAGAACTGAAATACGAAGCCCACGTGGTCGCGCCGAAATTGCGTGAGCTCTCGGTCGCCCGCGGCAGAGATATCGCGCCCCATGTACACCACGCGCCCCTCCGTCGGAACATCCAACCCTCCCAAGATGTTGAGCAAAGTCGACTTACCACTACCAGATGGGCCGAGTAGCACCATGAGCTCACCTTCGCGCAAACCGACGTTGACCCCGCGCAACGCGTGCACGTCGACGTCGCCCATGCGGTAGGTCTTCGTCACGTCGTGGGCGGCGAGTACGACTTCGTGTTCCTCGGACTCCGACATCGTGAGCTACGGTCTGTGACCTCCTTGCGTCCTATGTCAACCAAGGAGTATCACCACGCGTGGCCGTGGGTCGGCCCGGGAGGATCGAGATGCTCGTAGAATCGGAGTTCGAGAACACCACCCTCGGCCAGCAGACGTGGCGCTACCACGACTCGGGTCAAGGCCGCGCGGTTGTGCTGATCCACGGATTTCCCGACTTGCCTCATTCCTACGCCGCCATCGCAGCCGCGCTCAACGACGCGGGGTACCGAACGATCCTCCCCTACCTTCGCGGCTATCATCCCGACACGATCGTGCCCGGGCGCCGCTATGACGCAGTGAGCATCGCGGAAGACGCCATTGGCCTGCTCGACGCCCTAGAGGTGAGCTCGGCGGTGTTGGTGGGCCACGACTGGGGCGCATCGGTCGTCTGGGGCGCCGCGGCACTTGCGCCGGAGCGCGTCGACGCCATCGTCCCGATCGCCATCCCGCACCCGAAGACACTCAAGCCCAAAAATGCGCTCGAGGCCCTTGGCGTCCTGGTTCTCGCGCGACATTTCGTGTTCTTCAAGACGCCTTGGGCCGACGCCATGACGCGACGAAACGACTTCGCGTACATCGGCGCGCTCTATGAACGTTGGGCTCCCGATTGGAAAGGGCCGGAGCGCAACGCTGCCCTCGAGCGCATCAAGACGGCGTTTCGCGATCCCGCAGTGCTTGGAGGTTCGATCGACTACTACAGAGACCTCTCTACGCAGGTCGATCGTCGCCTGAGGGGAAAGGTTCGGAGCCGTGGGCTGCTGATCGCCGGCGGAAAGGATTTTGGTGGCCACATCGGTCCGTACAAGAAGTCGCAAGGGCTGCTCGAAGGCGGGGCGGAGCTTCTGGTCGTTCCCAACGCGGGTCATTGGCCCCACCGTGAGGAAGAGGCCCTCTTCATTGACCACCTGCTCGGATTCCTCGGGAAACTGCCCTGAAAACAGTGAATTCAGGGGTCTTGACGAAATTGGTTGACAGCCTCAACTATTTGGTTGCATCATACAACCAATGGAGATTCTCATGGAAAACGACCAAGTGCACGACGTTGTGAAAACCGGCTACGCGGAAATTGCTCGCCAAGGCGGTGGGTGTTGCGGCAGCGCCACCGCTAAGACGCACGCCGAAGCCGCATCACGCATTGGCTACACCAAGGAAGACGCGACCGGTACTGCCGCTGAGGCCAATCTAGGGCTCGGATGCGGCAACCCGACCGCGCTTGCCAGCCTCAAAGTCGGAGAGGTCGTCGTCGACCTGGGCTCTGGAGCGGGTTTCGACGCGCTCCTCTCCGCGGAAAAGCTCGGGCCAGAAGGCCGTTTCATCGGTGTCGATATGACCCCCGAAATGCTCGAACGCGCCCGCACCAACGCAGTCAACGCTGGATACGCGCGCACGGTGGAGTTTCGCGAAGGGCTCATCGAGAACCTTCCCGTTGCGTCGGAAACAGTGGACGTTGTGATGTCAAACTGCGTTGTCAACCTCAGCCCGGACAAAGCGCAGGTGTTTCGCGAGGCCTATAGAGTTCTCAAGCCAGGCGGGCGGCTCGCCGTCAGCGACATCATACTGAGCCAGCCGTTGCCGCCAGATGTGGCCGAGCTCGCCGCGAGCTGGATCGCGTGCGTAGGTGGAGCGTCAACCGAAGACGAGTACTTCGGTCACATTCGGGCCGCCGGTTTTGAAAACCTCGAGTACACCCGCGAACCGGCGGGCTTGATCATGACCGCGGACCTGCAAGACCCGCTCTGGAAGGCGGCGATCGAGCTCGTCGGTGAGGATCGCATCGAAGGACTGTCCGACACCGTGTTCAGCTACTCGATCACCGCCACGAAGCCATGAATGACGTGATCGACGACGTCATCGCGTTTTGCCGAATGTTCTCGGTCTTCGAGCGTGAGGAAATCTGTTGTGGCACGGTCACGCCCGCGCAGTGCGTGCTGCTTCAGACCCTCCGCTCAGGCGAGTGGGACGTCTCGAGCTTGGCATCTCACACCCGCGTGACCAAGGGCGCGATGACTCGGCTCATCGATGGGCTCGAAACGCGTGGCTGGGTTAGTCGACAGCAAAGCGACGAAGACGGTCGCCGATTCATCATTTCGCTCACGGCGGATGGAGAGAAGGAATCCATCCGACTCGCCAAGCTGACCGAAAAGAGCATCGAAACCATCCTCGCCAGCGTCCCCAAGGATGAGCGCGACAAAGTCATCCGAAGCCTCCACCTCCTCCGCCAAGCTGCAGAACGAACCCGCTCCCAACTAGACTGCTGTTGAGTGTGCGGATCT
>Ga0255058_10001878_pt1 | contig 11723 bp, 9 predicted proteins | sample Cases_109_9_MG_FD_188637 | JGI IMG/M metagenome (GOLD analysis project Ga0255058, IMG submission 188637) | Seawater microbial communities from Amundsen Gulf, Northwest Territories, Canada - Cases_109_9 | ecosystem: Environmental > Aquatic > Marine > Gulf | place: Canada: Northwest Territories... | reverse complement strand
TATTGGACTATGATCTTCTCCGTGAACACCAACCATAGAGGCAAGAATGAAATATGAATTGTGAGATTTTGCATAGGCTGCCAATTTAACCGTAGAAACAACATTTATGTTATACTGTACAATATCAAGATTTAGACCGAAATCCACATGTGCTGCTAAATGGATGACTACATCACAAAAAGGCAGTCCTTCAGGCAAAGGACCTCTAAAATCCCATACAAATTCTCGGCTAAATCCCTTCTCAGTTCTCACAAGATGGAAAACTTCGCAATGCGACTCTTCCAGCATTACAAGGAGATGCCTTCCTACAAAACCAGTAGAACCCGTAATTAAAACTCTCACTTTTGCTTTAATTGCTACAAAAAACTAAATCAGGCAATCCCACGTAATCCACTTGTCTTTTAGAATATCAATCTTTACTGTTTTACCAACTACAAGATCCAGATATTTTGGATGAAGTCCCAGTGCCGGACGTTTTACAACTATTTTATCAGCAGTAATTATCTCGCCCTTTTTAAGATCTGATGCAGCAACAAGACTCCTCCTTCCGATTCTATGATTTTCCTCTTCACCGTCACGCAATTTTTTTACCGAACATCCCAGAATTGATTCAGAATTTCTTATTGTTGCTACCAATTGCTTTAACTCATGAGGTTCTAAAGAAAATGGATGGTCCGGACCGAAATATTTCTTATCAAGTGTTATGTGTTTTTCGATAATTGAAGCACCAAGAGCAATAGCAAGGGCTGAAGAAAGAAAATCATTCGTATGGTCAGAAAAACCTATTACACAATCAAAGGCAGTCCTTAATGTATTCATGCACCTCATATTTATATCTTCATATTTTGCCGGATACTGGCTTACACAATGTAAAAGTGCATAATCATTACATCCGTTTTGCTCAAGCATATTAACCGCCATTTCTATATCTCCCAATCCACTATTTCCCGTTGACAAGAGAACAGGCTTTCCTGTCCTGGCAATTTTGGTCAGCATAGGGTAGTGAGTGATCTCATAAGATGCTATTTTATAAAATGGCACTTTTATAGATTCAAGTATATCAACCATGGATTCATCAAAAGGAGTACTGCAAAATGTGATTCCAATCTTATCGCAATATTCTTTTAATTGAAGGTGCCATTCCACTGGCATTTCAACCTTTTTTATTAGTTCATAGGGTGTTTCTCCCGGCTCACTGCGACCTTCCATCTCTGAAATTCTGGGTGTAAATTTTGAATAAATACCATCAGCAGTGTAAGATTGAAATTTTACGGCATCACAACCACATTCCCTGGCAACATCTATCAGTCTCCTGGCTGTATCCATGTCCTTGTTATGGTTAGAGCCGATTTCAGCAATTACATAACAGGGATAACCTTCTCCAATAATCTTACCAGCTAGTTTTATGTTTTTTTTCATCGAACTTCATTTATCCGGGAAAAAGACTATTATTTTTTCAGAGAAAGTACTTTCCTTAAAAAAGAGACATCATTAACAAAATCTTCCAGCCCATTTGATTGATTACGAGGTGTCTCAATTGTCATAAGCGCCCCTTCAGGAACAACAGAAAGAAAATCACCAAGATCAAAACTTCCCTTACCCAAGTTAAGATGGATGTCTATTTCAGAAGAATTATCACCATCTGACAAATGAAAGATCTTTGGCTTGAATTCCACAAACCCACGAATAATTTCCATCGTATCAATATTCAGTGAATTTGCGGCACATGCCGCATGGGCGAAATCGAGAATAAATGCATTTGAAAAACCGTCATCAACTGCTTGTCGAAACTGAGCAGGAGACCATCCGATACAAAGCTCTTTCTTCTGTCCAAATTTCGGCTTATTTTCAAGAGCAATCCTTTTTTCGTTTAATAGAGCTATCTGCCGCAAAGTTTCAGCAAATGATCCATTGTTTCCGCCATGAACAATTATGGTGTCTGCGCCCAGCGAATCTGCAAACAACTGTGCTTCTTTAAAATTACACTGATTAGCCTCCCACATATTAGCCTGGGCCAGATTAAATCCATGAAATGAATGGGGTGCATGGATCACAAAAGGGACATCTAAGGCCTTCCAAGCATTGATTGTCCCTTTATATGAACTTGGAATGATGTAAAGTTCAATGTAATCATAAAATCCCTCCTCTTGGATTCTCAAGGCATTATCTATTAAAGAAGTATCTGTTGAGTATAGTTTGAGTCCGATATTTAATTTAGAATTCATTTTATTTCAAACCTTTCAAGCACGTGAATCCATTTTATCTTTTAGAAGCGACTTCTGATAACCCTCATTTCTCTTAATATTTTTATTGATATCATTTAATTCAGGATACTTTGAGAGCAAATCCAGAGCATCATTCATATAAAATATTTCTCCATATTTATATAAATGCTTATAGACTTCAGCAACAAATATATAGTCTACTTTTTCATCAACGACCCACCGCATATATGAAATATCAACATGATTTGTGCAATTGTAAATCTTAAAAAGGTCAGGGTGGTTATATATATAGGATGTTACATGTTCTCTTTCACTTGGTTTTCTCGCGTCGCCCCAAACTCTTTCAAGCGTTTTAAAACTAAAAATCTCTGTATCCAAACCATCAGGATATGTTGGAGGCATTGTGTTACATACAAAATCATAATTTCCGTCAATGTATTGTGAGATAACTGAGTCCATTATTTTCGGATCTAACAATGGACAGTCAGGTGTCACCCTTACTATTGTCTCCACATCATATTCAATAGCTGTTTTATAAAATCTGTCAAGAACATCATCTTCGCTTCCTCTATAAAATTTTAGATCGTTATTTCTTGCAAAATTCACTATCGCATTATCTTTCTCTTTTGTAGTTGTAGCAATAACGATATTATTTACATATTTTGATTCCTTCACCCTCCTTACCAAATGGCCGATAAGGCTATCACCTTCAATAGTCATTAATGTCTTACCCGGCAACCTTGTAGAACCTAATCTCGCTTGTATAATTGCAGTAATATTCTTCATTATACCTGTCAGACCTGTAAAACCATCTTTTTGTCGGAAGACTCTTTTATTTTTATTATTATCTCCTGTACCCGCTTCCCTTCGTTAATAGATACCAAAGGTTCTTCATCTCCATTCATACACCTGAAGAAATGGAGAACCTCTTCCAGATACATATCATTAACATTAGCATTTAACCCCTCATAGTAGGCATGATATTCTTTGTCATTCTGGCCATATTGTTTCAGTACCCGCTCATTAATATCCCACACAAGCATCCCTTTTTCACCTATAATCTCACAACTCCTTCTATAGTTGGTCTGTAAATAATCAAGGTGTATCTGTGAATAAGCGCCATTTCTGTGATGCATTGTAATCTCAGCAAAGTCCTCAGTATCTATTTCTAAGCGACTAAGCTTCTTGCAGACTGCAAAAACTTCGTCGACTTCTCCGAGTAAATATCGTACATAGTCAATTTCATGGCTTGCGTCAAATACTATGCCGCCCCCTTCTTCTTCCTTTGAACCGTAACCCTTTCTGTAATCCTCGCTAGGACGCCAGTACGGCAAATAATAACCGGAAGAAGCTCTTAAAGAAAATATGTTTCCTATTACATCATTATCTATTAATTTCTTGATTTTTCTTAATTGTGGAGAAAACCTGATGTTATAGCCTATTACTACTGTCCTTTGTTTACTATCAGCCATGTTTATCAGGTCATCAATACCTGCAAGATTGCTTGATAATGGTTTTTCAATAAAGCAATGCATGCCTAGTTCCAAAAACTTTAACGCTTGCACAACATGGTAACTTGGGGGGGTACAGATGAAAGCTGCAGTATATTTATTTATGCTTAAAGCTTCTTCAATACCAGAAAAAGCCTTAATAGAGAATTCCTCTTTTACATCATTTAATTTCTTGTCGTTTATATCACACGCGATTATTTCTCCAGCGTTGATCGAAATTAAATTCCGTATATGTCTTTTACCGATTGAACCACAACCTACGACCAGTATCTTCATTTCATGTATTACCTGCTTTCGGGATGTTTCATTTTGTTCCAGGCATTAAGCTCTCTGATCATGTACTCCTGTGCCTCCCATAATTCAGCATCCGTAAGCTCTGAAAAATTCACTCTTATTTTTTCACCCTGTTCACCCAGGTTGATAATATACTCTTCCTCATCTATTATCTTACCTTGTTGCACAGCCATGTTATAAAACTCAGTACCAGGATATGGTGTCGCAAAAAATATAACTTCAGGGGCCAGGTCTATTTCTTTGCAAAAATCAATGGTTTCCTGAATAGTTTTTCTACTCTCACCAGGAGTTCCAATCATGAAAGAACAATCTGCCCATCCTAAATACTTTCTGGTTAATCTAATAGCAGTCTTCGCTTGCTCTACAGTAACTCCCTTCTTCATTATGTCCAACATCTTCTGGCTTCCTGATTCAATACCGTATCCTATCAAAACACACCCTGCATCAGACATTGTAGCAATTAAATCTTCGGTCACCAAATTAACCCTTCCAGCACACCCCCACGTAATAGTACCATTGAATTCTTTTTTTAATTTTTCACAAAAATCATAAATGAATTTTTTCTTTAAAACAAATTCGTCATCAACAAAATGGAAATACCTTACACCATATTTTTCGTATAATATAGCAAATTCCGCTATTATATTTTCTGGTGAGCGGTGTCTGTAACCAGCACCAATAAAGTCGTGATAACAGTAAGTACATTTATATGGACATCCACGAGTTCCAAATATATTCATTGATAGCGGAATCCCCTCATCAACACTCCCGTCAATCCACTTGTTTCTATTGGGTGCTCCTACCGGATTCTCCAGATAAATGTTCATAGGGAATAGGTCCCAGGAAGGCAAAGGCAAAGTGTTTAAGTCACGTATTGCATTTCTTGGTTTATTTTGATGAACATTTCCATCTTTATCTCTGAACCAGATACCGTCCACATTAGAAAGATCCTCACCTTCTTTCATTGCATTCAATAATTCAAGAATAGTTAATTCTCCTTCACCAATGCAAACTATGTCTGCCAGGGTCTTCTCAAGAATCATATGTGGAATTGAAGTGCCAACGCTTCCACCAACAACAATCTTATTATCAGGATGATATTTTTTCAATATTCCAATAAGCCATTTTACATAAGGATATACTGTAATAATTGCACCTATACCTACAACATCAAAGATTGAATCTTTTATCTTTTCTTCAACATTTTGTTTATCCCAGCGGTGGGCATTTATGTCCATAACCTCAACTTCATGTCCTTTTTCTTCTAGAACAGAAGCTATATATCCTAAGCCCAAAGGGAAAACATTTGGTTTTGCCCATTCCCGAATGGGTGGATTTACAAGTAATACTTTCATTTTATTTCTTTTTAATTATTCTGTAATTATATCCGTACGTATGTCTTGTAATTATGCCAGTCGTTTAAAACCGCTTGTGGCAGGGAGACCTTTCAAACATTTTTCAATATTACCTGCTTCTTTTGCTGCAAAGATTTCAGCAAAGGATCCATCCACTGCGTGTAGATAATCGTCTACATGTTGTTTATTATGTGCGTACATTGCGTAAAAAAGTGTGGAAGCCAAAAAACCTTTTTCAAGCATTAATTGAATAAAAAGAGTCTTCATCGCCATCGCATTATCATATTCAAAAGAAAAATGACTCAATGGAGGTATACCACCAATGTTTATATCCAAACCATTCTTAGACGAAAGGTTACGCCATCCTTCCTGCACCAGTTTACCAATAGTCATTAAATGATCACCAACGTTAGCACTTCGATGTTTATTAATAGTCGCCAAGGCTGCCGCCGGACCCGTACGTTCGGTCCACATGGTACTACTGATAAATGAGCTTTGAGCGGCATCCATCACATCCTCCTTGCCGATAATGGCGGCGATTGGAAATCCATTTCCCAGTGCCTTTGAATATACCGCTATATCCGGAGTGATACCAAAAAGCATATGTGCTCCGGCAGAATTCATTCTAAATCCTGCAGAAATTTCATCCATGACAAATACAGCACCAATTTCCGCAGCTAAAGCTTTCGCTCCTTCAAGAAAACCAGGTTTGGGCCAATTACTGCGGATTGGTTCCATTATAATAGCAGCTAAATCTTCTTTGTGCCGGGTTACAATTTCTTGCAGTTCCTCTAAATGGTTGTAACGAAATGGAAAGGCTGTACCAGTCAAGCCTTTCGGAACACCTCGAGGATCCAAACCTTGCAAGCAATGTTCACCCAATGCGTTTTCAGTACCTAAGTTAGCAGCTAAATACCAGTCGTGCCAACCGTGGTATCCACAAAAAGCAATTTTGTCCCTGCCGGTGTAAGCACGAGCAATCCGAACGGCAATAGCCATCGCTTCACCACCTGTTCTGGTCAAACGGACTTTTTCTGCCCATGGATGAATTTCACATAGTAAATCAGCAAGTTCCACTTCTTCTGTACAATTCAGAGAACTGCTTGATCCGGCATTGATTGCCTTATGAACGGCAGCATTTACATCATCATCTGCATACCCAAGTATATTGGCTCCGATTCCCGCGATACTCATGTCTATATAGCGGTTACCGTCTAAATCCCACACTTCAACGCCCTTTGCCTTGCTATAATAACCTGGCCAAACTCCAGGGGCAAACATATCGGGACGTTTTGAGAGTAACTGCGTCATGCCTGGAATTCGCTTCTTTGCCCTTTCCTGCATCTTTATGCTTTGAGAAATGCTCATTTTATTAACCATTAATTCTATTAAAAGACAATGCTCACCATTTCTTTACCGAAGTTACCATGTTTGTTACTTCATTAATGACTCTTTCAACATCACTATCGCTCATGGTTGGGTAGAGAGGGATTGAAAGACACTTTTGATAGTATTTTTCAGCGTTGGGACAATCACCCCATCCCGTCCCAAATTTTTCTTGATAATATGGCTGTGTGTGTACCGGTATATAGTGCACCTGCGTCAGAATTCCTCTCTTTTTAAGCTCAATCATAAATTGAGCACGTTCAATACCCTTACGAACAAAATCAATGAGAAGTACATATAGATGGAAATTACTGTCACAGTCTTTAGACTCAAAAGGCGTTTGAATCGATTCAATACTGCCAAAGGCATCATTATACATGTCTACTATTTCACGTCTGCGGTTACTAAAATCATGAAGTTTTTTTAACTGAGAGAGTCCGAGGGCACATTGGATATCTGTAATACGATAATTATATCCTAAATCCACCTGCTCATAGTACCAGGGATTTACCGATTGCGGATTTTCGATTGCAGATTGCAGACCGACAAAAGAAGAATTGCCAAAGGCCTGGTCTTTGTAAACAAATTCTCCTGGTGTATTTGTAATACCGTGAGATCGAAGTCGTTTCAGCTTTTTATATAATATCTCGTCGTTTGTCAGTACTGCACCTCCTTCACCAGTTGTAATGTGTTTAACGGGATGGAAACTCATAACTGTCATATCGGAAAAAGTACACGAGCCTACGTGTTTGCCTTTATAGAAAGAACCCAATGCATGACAGGCATCTTCTATAATAATAATTTTGTCATTGAACTCATTCTCCTTAGCCTTAACAATTCTATGTATATTCTCCATGTCACAACTCTGACCAGCGAAGTGAACCGGGATTACGGCCTTAGTTCTAGTAGTAATATTTTTCTTGATCTCCTCCGTAGTAGCATTGTAGGTCTTAGGATCAATATCTGCAAAGACTGGCTTTGCCGCACAATAGACAGCACAATTAGCTGAGGCCACGAAGGTATTTGGAGACGTTACTACCTCATCTCCTTCTTTTACTCCCGCCGCAAGGCACGCAATATGAAGAGCTGATGTCCCGGAATTTACGGTGACAGCATATTTGGCTCCACAGTATTCTGAAAGAGCCTTCTCAAACTCCTCCACTTTTGGCCCTTGCGTTATCATTTCTGAACGCAGTGCGCTTACAACAGATTGAATGTCATTTTCATCAATCCATTGTCTTCCATAAGGTATAATTGAAGATTGCTCATGGTTTTTAGAAATATTTCGCTTAATCTCATCAGGCAATTTACACCTGTAATCTTTGTAAAATGTCTCTATAGACTGATCTATGGTAGGCAATTTATAATCAAGCTTATTTTGTAGCTTTTCTATATTTAAAGTAAGTCTTTTCCCTCGTTTAGCTTTAAAATTAAATTCATCTATTGAGACAGGAGATATTAAATTTTCTTCAAACTTAAAGAATTCAGCAATTTTTTGAGCAAACTCGTATTTTGAGTATGTATCAGCACTCCCACAATTGTATACTCCACTTAAATCCTTCTGGATAGCGATATCAATTATCCTGGCAAACTCCAATGTATATACAGAAGAAAAATAGGCATCTTCAAAACCTTTTATATTTATATTTGCCCTAAGCTCGTCTAATATCCACTCACCAAGACTTTTTTTGTCCTGTATATTCCATCCAAAAATATTTGTCCTGAAAACAAGAGAATTATCTTTCTTTGCAATCTCCAGCTCACCCTCATATTTGGATTGACCATAATAATTTAGTGGGGTTATATTGTCATTCTCTGAAAAGTTTCCTTTAACTCCGTCATAGACGGCATCTGTTGATATATAAATCAACTTAACATCTTTATCAATGACGCTCTCAACAAGATATTTCGTTGATAATATATTTATTTTTCTAGCACTTTCTTGATCAATTTCACATTGATCTACATTAGTTAAGGAAGCACAATGTAAAACAATTGAAGGATTGAATTCACAAATGACTCTTTTTGTAGAATCTTTGCTGGTGATGTCACATTCCTCTGTACGGATTCCATTAATGATAACAGGGTGCGAATTGTACAGACCCAGGATTTCATACTTGTCTTTAAAGTAGTAAGCAAGATTGTTTCCCAATAATCCACTGACACCTGTAATTAATAATTTCGTTTTAGCTCTATTCATGACAAACAGCAATTGAAATTAGTTGATATTTCTTATTTATAATTTTCTTAACCTTCTATCTTTACATTAAAAAGTATTACTGAGGAACGTCTTCCATCGACCAGCGGCTCTCCTCGATACTATAGTCATTTGAGATTTGCTCTATTACCGATCTAAGTACTTCAATACTGATCTTTTGTGAGTTTTTATCAGAAGTATATTGAAAACCTTCCGGGCACAAGCGACCGCCATTATCAATCTCTGAAAGCCCCTTTCCATCAGACAGCATCTGCTTTATCACATAGCATTCATTATATTCTATGGTATTACGTCCTTCGTCTTCTCCAATTAAAGATTCGTGCATCTTCTCTCCAGGCCTAATCCCTATTACTTTAAGCGAACAATCAGGCGCTATGGCTTTTGCCAGATCTACAATACTCATAGATGGGATTCTAGGAACGAAGATTTCCGCACCATTTGCCAGTTCCAAAACCTTAACCACAAAATGTACACTTTGATCCAAAGTAATCCAGAAGCGTGTCATGCGCGTATCCGTAATAGGGAGCACACCCGTTTTTGCTCTCTCTTTAAAAAAAGGAATCACCGAACCCCGGCTGCCCACCACGTTGCCATAACGAACAACCGAAAAGATTGTCTTATCATGCCCTGCATACACATTAGCAGCAACAAATAATTTGTCTGCACACAGTTTTGTGGCTCCATATAGATTAATGGGATTACAGGCCTTGTCTGTAGATAAAGCAATGACCTTCTTAACTCTATTGAACAATGCAGCATTAATTACGTTCATTGCGCCTAATATATTAGTCTTAATAAATTCTTCTGGATTATATTCTGCTGCCGGCACTTGTTTTAGTGCGGCGGCATGTATGACATAATCTACACCATGGAAGGCCCGGTTAAGCCTTTCTTTATCCCGTACATCTCCAAGAAAATATCTTATACACGGATATTTTTTCATACTCCAACGCTGCGACATCTCAAACTGCTTAAGTTCATCCCTGCTAAAAATGATAAGCTTTTCCGGTTTATATTCTTCCAGGATAACCTGCACCATTTTTTTACCAAAAGAACCCGTACCGCCCGTAATTAAGATAGTTTTATTATTTAACATGACTATTTCCTTTTAAAGATTATTGTTTTTTAACCACTACACCGAAGTCATTTCAAAATTTAGCTCTGTCAATTCTTTTCTTTAATAGTGACTTTGTCTATCTTCTCATAAACGAGTGTACATGTTTTGCATTTACTAACCCCTTGCTCATCAAAATTAAGTTTCATTCCGCATTTACACATCCATCCTTCTATCCGTCCAGGATTGCCAATGATTAAAGCATAATCAGGAACATCCTTTGTAACCACTGCCCCTGCACCTATAAAGGCATATTGCCCTATTGTATTACCGCATATAATGGTGGCATTAGCACCGATGGTTGTGCCTTTCTTAACCAAAGTAGGACGTAATTCACTCAATCGAGGTATTGCTGACCGTGGGTTGAAGACATTTGTAAAGACCATAGAAGGCCCACAGAATACTTCGTCTTCTAAAGTAACACCTTCGTATATTGAGATATTATTTTGTATCTTACAACCATTTCCGATAGTAACATTTGGCCCTATAACCACATTCTGGCCAATTTTACAATCCTTGCCTATCTTAGAACCTTTTAAGACATGTGAAAAGTGCCAAATTTGTGTACCCGCACCAATATCACATCCTTCATCTACGTACGAGGACTCATGTAAAAAGTATTCTTGTTTCCCGGATTTGCTCAATTTACTGTTTTTCTTCAATGGAAATTTTTAGCCCGTCGTTACTCAAGGATTCCTGGGAGGTTTGAAGAATTTGAAGAACTTTTAGTCCCTCATTGCCATCAGTTTCAGGTACCTGATTATTCTCAATACATTCCAGAAAATGCTTACATTCGACTTTCAAAGGTTCTTCTTTTTTGATAGGAACCGTTTCTGCTTCGGCCTTACATGCCACTGGAATACGTTCTACCCACTTAATCTTGTGTGGATATAAAAGTAGTTTCTCTGTGCTTACGTCATCAAAAACCACCATTTTTTCGTCACCCACAACTACAAGTTTTTGTTCTTTGAAAGGGTGTAGCCAACTGACAAAGATGTGCGCTTTCACTCCACTTTTAAAACCCATAGTAGTCAAGGTAACATCAGGAATTTGTTTTTGTAAATAGCTTCCACCCGTAGCATAGATTGTTTCCGGAAATTCATTTAGAAGAAAGAGTATCACTGATATATCATGGGGAGCAAAGCTCCAGAGGATATTTTCTTCAGAACGGATTTTACCAATATTCAGCCGATTAGAATATATATATTGGATCTTTCCCAGTTCACCCGTGCTAACAAGCTCTTTAAGCTTCTTTATGGCAGGATGGTAACGGAGAATATGGCCTACCATAAGAATAAGCCCTTGTTTCTTAGCAAGGCGAACCAACTCTTCCCCCTGCTCAACCTTAAGAGCCAGGGGTTTTTCTACGAAGACATGCTTCTTGGAAAGTAGGGCTTCTTTGGCCATCTGATAATGGTAAGCGGCAGGCGTGGCAATGGCCACTGCTTTAAGTGAGGCATCATCGAGTAAATGGCTATATGAATCGGTAAATTTTACCCCGGAAAATTGTGATTCGTATTTATTGACCAATTCTTTATTTGCATCACATATAGTATGAAGAGCACCCAGTTCATAGAAGTCTCGAACCAAATTCTTACCCCAATAGCCAGCGCCCACAAC
>Ga0255058_10001877_pt1 | contig 11725 bp, 11 predicted proteins | sample Cases_109_9_MG_FD_188637 | JGI IMG/M metagenome (GOLD analysis project Ga0255058, IMG submission 188637) | Seawater microbial communities from Amundsen Gulf, Northwest Territories, Canada - Cases_109_9 | ecosystem: Environmental > Aquatic > Marine > Gulf | place: Canada: Northwest Territories... | reverse complement strand
CCAATAGACGACCCTTGCACAATCTGAGTGAAAATCGGGTTTGTGAGATAGTTATGTAGCTTTCTATTGCGTGTATCCATTAGGCAAGAAATGCTTGTCACACTATAGTATAGAATGAGCATTTTGCTCCATCCACACAAGTATGTCAGTATGAATCTCAGGTGTCCAAAAAGTGTCCATAATAGTCAAAAATAGCCATTTTTTCCAACAATAACAAATTTATTCAACAGTGCTTAAACCCTGTCAGAGTATTGAGATACATATTATTATTTGACTTATGAAAAGTTACTCTTTCGCCTTCGGGACGCCGAGGTCGGCCGTTCGAATCGGCTCGCCCCGATCAATTCTTAATAATAACAAATCCATTTATCCTCAACACCTGAGTATATATAATATATTTTATATTGATCCAGTCATTCCAAGAGAAAACCCAGGCTGTAATGTAACACATCTACTTCACGACAGAAGACCTGCAAGCTGGTGAAAGGTATATCACTGCGGTTGTTATGGGGCCATATCTCATCCAGATTTGGAAATTTACCACCAGCTCTTATCTGATAATATGCACATAAAAAAAGGGTAAGAATCGTAATGACTCTTACCCTTTTTAAAAAGAAAACATAAGGGCAATTAATTAATTGCCCCTACATACTATACTATTTCAAATACTTCTTAGAACTTCACTGTAGTCTGCAGCCATACCCAGTCTGTGTCGCTATCATTATTCAGCGTACCACCGACACCTCCATTAACGGAATCTTCAATGAAATCGTCAACAAAGTAGCGTGAATAACCACCAACAACACTAAAGTTCTTGAAGAGTTTGTACTTAAATACTAAATCAAGTTCCTGACCATAAGTATCATCCCTGTTCGTACTTGCAGCTTTTGCTTGTGCAGCAGAAAAACCTCCCCGAGGACCTCCACCAACAGTGTACCAAGAATCATTCTCTTCATTATTTTCGAAGAACCACAGGTCAGCCTTTAACAGAAGTTTCTTTGAAGGTTTGGCTGAAAACTCTATCTTATGAGCCTCTATGTTCTGCCACCCATGGAAGTCAATATAACCCAGCCTTGCGTGCCCTGTAGGGTAAAGCTGACTAAACGTTTCTGCATCTCGATCAGCAGTATCATCATCACCAGAGGCATATACAAATTTATAACCTATCCTTGGCGACCATGGTACGTTGCTGAACGTATATCCAGCGCCCCAGGCTCCGCCAAACGCATCTATGTCAGTCGAACGATAAGTAGTTGGCTCAACTCTTCCGAACTGCCACGCCTGCTCCAACGAAAAGTCAACGCCAGGCAACGATGGGATCTTCTTGCCAGCTATCCTCACACCGGCAGTATAACGCTGCTCACCAGCAGCACCAGGACCCCTTGATGCATCTGCATCTCTACTCCTATTTCTTATAATAAAATAAGGTTGAAGGTCAAGTCCATCTGTAACTCTAAAGTTAGAATATAAACCCCAGAATAACTCATCCATTTCGGCCAAGCCATCTTCTTCACCTGCGACACCACCTGTTTGATCTTCCTCAATACTAGCAGCGAAGACATCTACCCAGTTCTTATCTTTTTGCCACCTGATCCTGGCGCCATCATAAGACCTTGACTGATTTGCCCAGTTTAAGGTACCGATTAAACGATGCTCACCATAAAACCACTGCCACCTACCAATCTTTACACTAACGTTCTCAAGAACAGAGGATAAATCGCCAAGATTTCTTAATTCAACATAAGCTTCATTCAAGTCAACCCTTGCGAGGTTTCCTACAGTACCGTTACCAGCAAAACCTTCGACACCAAACGTACGTGAGTCCTGTAACTTTATGAATGCCCTTACGTTCTTGTTTACGTCTGCATCAAAAGAGAGCCTTATTCTCTGGAGCGTAAAATCGCTGGTTGCTGAATTTTTATTTCCTCCATTGTCATCCCTTAATTCAAACCTGTGCCTTATATTAAAACCAATCTTCAAACCCCTGGCCCCAGTAGTGACGTTACCGCCTCCATTTGATTCCAGCGCCTCTATCCTCTTAATGAGATCAGCGTACGCCACACCAGAACCGGCTGCCTGAGCCTTTGCATCCTGAATCCCTATCAACGCATACGCTGATGAGATTGCAAAAACTACTGCAAATGCAATAAAATAATTTCTCACTCTCAACATACTCTACCTCCCCCAAAAAAAATGAAAAAAATGTATGCAAATTCAACAAAACTGACCATTACTTCCACATTATCAAACATATAGATGTTAACGTAAGTAACGGTCACTAAAAACCTTATTGCTAATGACAAGCAAAACTTTAAACTATACTGTGTTAGAGTATCGCAATTTTGATGCCATCAAGTCGGTACAGGGTGAATGAATTTATACTACCCGCTTTCACATTCTCATGGATACCTGATACTTTCATCGATAGAAAGAGAGTCGCGAAGATGACGGAATTGTACAACTTTTCATTCATTTGTCAATAGATAATATATAAATTTTTAAAATAATTTATTACTGCATATAACCATTACACTTACAATGTACAATATATAGTACCCTGTTTTAATTTACAGAACACTCACTGTAGGCACTAACTAATAAACACCACACTATGGCAAGCAAAAACATAATAATCTTAAAATTCAATATCTTTATTTTTATGAATTTAACCTTTTTGTGGTACTACTAACACTGATTTCCTCAAATAAAACTGCAAATCGGATTAAGGAGCGTTTTTTAAGCCTTATTTCCAGAGACAAAAACGAAATATAATCCCCCTTTGATAAAGGGGGATTTAAACTTACGCAGGCTAAAGCCAGCGGCTACTTACCTCCGAGGCCTATTCCTAATTTTGATTCAATGTTATATACTCTTTCCAGCATATCATGTTGTGATCTGACGCGTGATAGCTGATTGACCATTGGAGCCCAGCCCCACCACCATGCATAGTCCCGCTGGCCATGTGCAACACCTTTGTAACCCTTTAGTGCATACCAGAACCATATATTACCATAATCTACCTCAGTCTGACTGGGTTACCGTCATCATGCACAAAGTTTGCATATACACCAAGGATTGGACTACAACAGGAACCTTACCTCTGGTTGTCTTAAACGCTTTAAGAACACCTTCACCAAGCAGCTTTACACCCGTTTGCCAGCGATCACATCACCCATAGGATAAGTGCCCCTGTTTTTGACATCAATCCATCCTTTTTCAAAACACTCTTCTACGAGGGCCTGGGCTTCATCACGTTTACGATATGCCGCAAACATATATTCATCAAGTGCCTCAAACCACAGTCTTGCAAATCGTCCACTATGACAGTTGCTGTAAAGCTCCACCCACCTTTCGAGTTTCTTCTTGTTCAGACCATCATAAAGATCTATCTTCTTGTTCAAATGTGGAATGGTAATGCCATAAGGATAATCCTTCATGCTTGATTTATATTCTACCTGTACGGGTGGGAATGTGCCCATTCGCCAACGTCCCCTGGATGTCACATTGTATCCCAATTTACCTGTAGTATTATTGTACATATGACAGGTCGGAGCACGCATTTCAGAAGCCACCTAGCTTAACATCATTCAGCCCCTTATCCAATGCCCATGTGTCACCCTCCACGCTGTAAATAACACCCATCTTCGAGTCTTTGTAAGTCTCAGCACCGGATGGTCAGCGCCCATGTGGCATGAATAACATGCCTCAGGTTTTCTTGCCTCTTCAGCACTGAAACGGTGTCGCGTATGGCAGCCGTCGCATCTCTCCATTGCAGGATGACACCGGTCGCAGCCTATGAACGAATAACCTCCACCCTTTCTAAAGCCTTCGATATACCATGGCACAACAACGTTTGATATCCATGATTCCCTGTGACTCGGCCTTCCATCCGCAATCTCAGATGCAAACTCTTCTACCTGCTACCTATGACATTTTTTACAGGTGTCATCCAGCAACGGGTAAAAACAGCTCATCATGACTTTCACCATGACAGAAGTCACATGTTACCTGTTCTATCTTTATACCTGCAGCTTCCTCAATCGCCCTTGTCTTTTCTGCAAATTCAGGACTTCTCCTAGGCTTGCATGAGTTGAACCCTCCCAGGACCTGACAATACCCGGGGTTACCTCATCATGGCAGCCCATACAATCTCCTGAAGCATAATCATCAAAAAGGGCTTTGAAAGCGCTTAAATCTGGCCTTATATAATGATTCTTCGGACTCCAGTACATATGGAGCGGCACCGGCTGGTAACAATCAGCCCAAGGGCCACTACCCTTCTCCAAACCAACCCAGTTTTCAAATCCTTTTTGACCTTTCGCAGTAGGAAAAACCAATCTTTCCTGAGATGGATTCACAGATCCCTGCGCTACGACGCCAATTCTGAAATGATTCATATAGCCCCTATTACTTTCACTCTGGAATTGTTAATTCTTACAAAGTAACATGTAAAAGCATAAGCCGCCTACATACATAAACAGGGTTTATTTAAAGCTGAAAAAAAGGGCGAGTCCAAAGAGATATTTGAGATAATGGTTAGTTTTTTTGCGCTTTCTTATCGAAAAACTCTTTACGCATTTCGTGCCTTTTTGGGATATGGCAGTTACCGCATATGTTAAAGTCAAAGGAAATCTTGGATAGCTTTTGCCCCTGTTCAATATCGTATTCTTCATCTCTCACGCCCTGCATCAAGTAAGCGTACACCTCTCCAGGGCCATGACACGCTTCACAGCCAACACCTTCCGCTGCGTAGATTCCCTTATCTTCCCGGTAACCGGTAGTGTGGCATTTGTAACACTGCTTCTTATAATTCTCATCACCTGCTTTATAATCCGGTTCTTTCTGTATTCTCTCAAAAGTCTTAAATTTTGTATTGCTCCACCTTTTGACGTGATCCGGATGCATATCACCTTTCTCGTGGCATTCAACACATTCATCGTTTCCTACATAAAGTTGATACTGCCCTGTAGGACCAAAGAAACTTTCCCTTCGCAACCTTACTTCCTCCTCAGGATTCAAAACCTTAAGACGTTTCCACATCTTTATAAACTCATCGGCAGAATAACGGCCCTCTTCCATCGCATCCCGATCCGCATACATATGCTCATGCGCAGGTTCCGTCTCAAGAGCCCTGCCATTTCCACCATGACATACTGTACACCCATATACATCGTAAGGGATAGGAAGATCTTTCGGATGCAATTTTACCAACTTCTCTTCATCAATATGACATGTCATACACCTGTCTACTCGCTGACCGCTCTCCTGATTACTCCAAAGGCCCTCTCCCTTAAGCAGTATCTGCTTTATCTCCAGCTTCTTACCCTTTAAGGCTTCATTCTCCTGTATCTCGGCCCTCTGACACTGTTTCCACTCAGGGTTAAACTCTTTACAGAACCACACTGCAGAAACTCCCAAGAGCAGGATAGATATCGTGAGCAGCCATATTAATTTGACGTGAGGACCCATATTTAAATGTTTATAGCATTACCAAAAATTTGAAGAGATAAGATGTATTTAACGTCAAACACATATCTTAAGAAAATCTTGATAGGAATTAATAACATAATTGCAAACAAACTCATAAAAATGTAGTATCTAACTACGCCTAAAGTTTTATATAAATTTTTAAATATAAACTGCGGTAATATCACGAAAACACCAAAATATATAATAAAAAACGCAAATCCGCCTGCGATATGGAAATTTACCATTTCTACTATAGGCAACTCCTTCATGACAGATTTATCTTCCCATGGCCAGTAAAATATTCTAGCCGGTCCCCTGAAAAACTGGCCGATAATAATAAGTACATACCACATCGCAAAACCAAAACCAAAAACTGATATTGCCACCGGCCTATCTCTAAAAGTATACCTGCCAATAGCACCTTCCTTATTCGGGTCGATAAAAGGAACAAGTATTAAGCCTACAAGTAAAATACTGGGAAGAATAACACCTGCTAACCATGGATCGAAAAATATAAGCAGTTCCTGAAGCCCTATGAAGTACCATGGAGCTCTCTCATCGATGGGTGTGTCAGCAGGGTTTGCCAGTTCTTTTAATGGTGCATTCATAAAAAGAGACCACACCATTATTATGAACGTAAATATAAGTCCGGCAATAAATTCTATTCCGACAGAATCACGGAGATGTTTAACGGTATAGTCCTGCTCTTTTTGTGTCAGGGTCTCGAAACCTTCCTTGAACACGTGTGAGCTTGGTAACTTCCCCAGCCAAACATCCTTGTCTTCCCAAGGGCCCTTTTTGCCCTTTTCCCTTGATCCTTCTTCTAATTCAGCCATTCTATTTTCCCTGTATGAATGAAAATATTGTCTGCAAAGTTTCGTACTGTATAATTTAAAGTGGCCCTGAAACCCCTCCAGCCCTTCTTATGCGCCAGAAATGAAAACCCATTAACCCCGCTATTCCAAGAGGTATTGCTATTGCGTGCAAAAGATAAAACCTTAATAAAGTAGGCTGACCAACCGATGTACCGCCCAGCAGAATAGAATTCACATCGCCGCCTGGAGGTAATATTGCAAATGGCCCCTTTGCCCCTAATACAGGAGCATTTGCTCCCATACTGGTTCCTATAGTAACTCCCCAGTAAGCCAGCTGATCCCATGGAAGCAGATACCCTGTGAAACTTGCAAGCATCGTCATTACTAACAGAATTACCCCTACAATCCAGTTCAATTCCCTTGGTGGCTTATATGCCGCTGTTAAGAAGACACGCAACATGTGAAGGCCAACAAACAACACCATTAGATGGGCCGTCCACCTATGCATGTTTCTTATAAGGACGCCAAACGGCACAATGTATCGCATGTCCTCCATATTTGCATGAGCCGAGTTCACATCCGGGTTATAATAGATCATTAAGAACGCACCGGTACATGCAAGTAATGAGAAGAAAAAGACACTAAGACCACCAAGGCAAAAGGTATAAGTTACTATCCTCCTCCCACCCACACTCATATTATATGGGGTCAACTGCATGAGCTTCGCAATCCCGCGCATTAAGCTGTTGAATGGAGACAAAGGCCTGAATTCACCAAATATGAGATCTCCGAATACAGCTTTCCAGACCTGCGTCTTTTTTACAGCGTCCGGTACAAGATCTACTTTCTTACCTTCTTCTTTGTTCTCCATAATTGACCTTTTTTCGCCTTATTTCGATTAAATTGCTATTTTACTTCGCTCATCAAAACAAACAACATAACTCTATGCCATTCCATTATTTATGTCAGACCTGCAAAATGAAATCAATGCCGACTATATTTCCTTTATCTACAACCAGGCGCCCATCATCACTCATAGAGATATGAGCACGATCCAAAGGCCTTGGCGGAGGCCCGGCAAAATTTACTCCATTCTTATAAAACTGTCCTCCGTGACAAGCGCATTTAAATATTTGTTGCTCCTCAAGCCATCTAGGCTGACACGACAAATGTGTACATTCTGCTATTAATGCGTAAATCCCTTCTTTTTCTCTGACAATCCATACCTTGCGTGAACTTATGAGTGTTACAGAGCCCATAGGATAGTCTTCAGGTCTGCCTGCTTTGAATATACTTGAAGGTTCATAGGAGACTCTGGGGATTAAAAAACGGACAGTAGCGAAAGCCCACATAGAAACAAGCCCACAGAACGCTACCCAAGCTGTCCAGAAAAGGCCTCTTCTGGTCGCTGTCGGCGTATGTGTTAGAAGTGATTCGGGTTCGTAACTCTCGTCGTTAAAGAAATCAACGTGTGCCATAATTAAAACTCGACTATTAATTCAAAATTTAAATAAGGCAATTACCCTATCTCTTTTAAAGAAAAACATATTACATGTTTCTCTCCAAAAGTCAAGGGTTTACATTGTATTTAGTTGACAATCAGAACTTTGATATGAAAAAAGCTTCGGAGGGGATTTATACCTTTACTTATTAAAAAACAAAAAAAAGCCTGATTTCCTCCCCCCCCCAAATCCGAAATCAGAACAAGTCTTATGCTCGACTTGCAAACACTATATAAATTATTGGACTAATGTCAAGTACTTTTTAACTTTATTTTATTATGTTTTTATTAAACGTTTTTTAAACTACTTTTTTTAAGTAAATCCATCAATTTTACTGAAAACCTCGCTTATTTTAGCACTAGCTGGCCTCTAAAACCACACCCCGTGAGCAACTTAAAGCCAATCATGCAGAAAAAACTAAAGGCTCTGAAGAACTATATTTAAAATTTTTTCAATATCAACTCTTTTTTATCTTGTTGTCAAGGCAAATAGAAAATGTCAATAAATAAGTCAAGTTTAGCATAAGTTAGCAAGGAGATGAGGTAAAAACAATATGATGTTGTGTAACGGAAGGAGGTCGCCCACCTGCCAGCCCGACATTACCCATCGCCATTCTGGCGGGAACGAATCATTCGGGCAGACAGGCTGACAAAGCTGAGCTTAGCTCTGCTGGAGTTATACAACATTAAAACACTTGAATTCAAAACAAAGAAATTGTAGACTTTTTATATCAATCGACAAGCAAGAGGCTATCTTTTCAAGAATTTTATTGTAATGATTTCTGAAATATTGATACTAAAATTAAGGAGGGATATGATGAAAAAAGTCGTGATTGTATTAAATATAGTTGTTTTATCAATAATATTCTCTTTTTATGGGTGTGGTACTGCTGATCAAACGAATAGTGGTTTAGATAGTGATTCCTCAACTACCCCATCATCCGGGGCAACAACACACATTGTTGAGATGACTGGTGATTATGAGTTTGTTCCCTCTTCATTAACGATTAAGCAGGGTGACAGTGTGAAATGGATTTTGGTCGAAAAGGAACACGAAGTAGCAAGTGGGACAGTAATTGAAACGAAAGACGGAAGGGAGGGTGTACCTGATGGCCTCTGGGACTCAGACACTCTAAGGACAGCGAAGGAGAGCTTTACCTATACTTTTAACTCTACCGGCACGTTTCCTTATTACTGTGATTCTCATGTTGATTTGGGGATGATAGGGACGATTACGGTTGAATAATTTCCTCATGAAGAATATCAATACGTGATTCGACACAGCCGACGGGACAAGTACCACAATCTTCAATTTACTACATTATTAATTATTATCTCAAGCTTCTTAATTCAATGACATTAGTCTCGCAAGGAAGGTAATGAGGGGCGATAACAGAAAGGTGGGGGGGCAAATATTATGTTGCATAGCAAATTTGCTGCATTGAACCTTGTCAAGACAGCGATGATCCCGTTTCTCATTCTTTCTTGTATATCGTTCGCTGGATGTGGCAAAACGGATAAAGAAGTGGACACGGATAAAGTGGGCACGTTAATCCAATGGCTTAAGGATGAAGACAGGAGTATCCGGCAGATGGCGGCAGAGGAGCTGGGGGAGATAAAGGATACCCGTGCGGTTAAACCCCTGATAGCTGCATTGAAGGATAATGACAGAAGTGTACGGTCGAGTGCAGCAGAGGCGCTGGGGAGGATAAAGGATGCCCGCGCAGTTAGACCCTTGATTGCTGAATTGAAGGATGTTAACAGCAGTGTCCAGCATGATGCGGCAGGGGCACTGGGAGAGATAGGCGCACCTGCAGTTGAACCCTTGATTGCCGCACTGAAGGACAATAACAGTAGTGTCCGGCAGAGGGCAGCAGTGGCACTGGGGGAGATAAAGGATGCCCGCGCAGTTGAACCCTTGATTGCTGAATTAAAGGATGTTAACAGCGGCGCCCGGGATGATGCGGCAAGGGCACTGGGGAAGATAAAGGATGCCCGAGCAGTTGAACCCTTGATCGCTGAACTGAATGATGTTAACGGCGCTGTCCGGCGGGATGCAGCAGTGGCACTGGGGGAGATAAAGGATGCCCGCGCAGTTGAACCCTTGATTGTGGCACTGAATGATAATAACAGTACTGTCCGGTGGAGTGCAGCATGGGCGTTGGGGGAGATAAAAGACGTCCGCGCAGTTGGACCCTTAATTGATGCACTGGAGGATGATGACAACGGTGTCCGGCGGGAGGCAATACAAGCGATGGAGAAGATAGAGGAAACAGAGGGGACGGATAAAAATCAACGATGGTAAACATCGTTGTCTATTAGAAAAAGTTAAAAGTTCCTAAAGTTTGAAATGAGCTAAAGTTGCGGCAAAAAATAATTTTTTAACTTTAGGCACTTTAGTTCACTTAAGACACTTCAAACTTGGTGCGCTATGCCAACCCATTCAAATCAATAACTTTTTCTTGTACAATATCGGCTTCTGACTTTCCAGCCTCTGTTCCAATGATTTCCGATTTTGTCTTTTCCTGAATACTGAACTGCATCTCAAATAGTTTTTTATACAGTCCTCCATTTGCAAGAAGTTCATGGTGGAGCCCCGTTTCAACGATTCTCCCCTTATCGAGCACCACGATTAAATCCGCGTGCAATATGGTTGACAGCCGATGAGCGATAACGAATGTTGTGCGGTTTTCTACAAGCCTGTAGATGGCTTTCTGAATGAGTTGTTCCGTCTCTGTATCCACAGATGAGGTAGCTTCATCCAGTATGAGGATGCGTGGATTGGCAAGGATGGCACGGGCAATAGCAATGCGCTGTTTCTGACCTCCGGAAAGTTTTACACCGCGTTCTCCTATCATAGAGTCATATCCATTCGGCAACGCTTCGATAAAATCATGCGCATTTGCAGCAAGAGCGGCGCTTTTAATTTCTTTATCAGGCGCCTCAGATCTGGCATAAGCAATGTTTGCCTTCATGGTGTCATTGAAAAGAAATGGATCCTGGAGCACCATGGCCATTTGCTTACGGAGGGAATGGAGTTTGATACGTTTAATATCATAACCGTCAATGTAGATATCCCCTTTTGTGGGATCGTAAAACCTGGGAATCAGTTTTGTGAGGGTGGTCTTACCACTACCACTGGGACCAACCATCGCAATCATCTGGCCAGGCCGGGCAGTTATGTTGATATCGGTAAGGACTTCAGTGTCCTGGTTATACATGAAGTTGACATGCCTGAATTCCACGACTCCATTTACCTGTGGCAAATCAACAGCGTCAGGGCTATCTTTTATATCGCTTGGTGTGTCAAGTACCTCAAAGATTCGTTCGGTTGAAACAATGGCGCGTTGTACCTGGTTGTAAAAACGGGTTAAACCTGTAATAGGGCCGTACATCATCTGGAGATAAGGGAAGAATATCACAAAGGTACCAACGGAAAGTTGTCCCTGCAAAACCTTATATCCGCCTAAGCAGATAACGACTACCGCCCCAATCTCAGTGATAAAGTCGATAACGGGTCTTAAGGTAGAAGCCAATCGTAATATCCGGATGTTCAGGTTGAAGTTTTCGTAGTTCCTCTTCTGAAAACGTTCCAATTCTTCAGTTTCTTTTGCAAATCCCGCAATAACCTTAATACCTGAGATATTATCCTGAACCAGGGAATTAAGTTCTGCTGTCTTGTCCCTTAAAGAACGAAAGGCTCTTCTGATCCTTTTACCAAAGTTATAAGTGCAAAGGGAGATAAAGGGGCAAACTATCAGTGCAATACTGGTAAGCTGCCAGTCGAGCCTTACGCAAAAATAGATTATCCAGCCAAATTTGAACATATCGGTAATAAAGGTAATAATTGGGCCAACGATTGCCTGCTCGAGTGCATTGACGTCATTCATAAGACGGCTCATAATAGTGCCGGTTTTATTATTTTCAAAATAGGCGAGAG
>Ga0255058_10001876_pt1 | contig 11727 bp, 10 predicted proteins | sample Cases_109_9_MG_FD_188637 | JGI IMG/M metagenome (GOLD analysis project Ga0255058, IMG submission 188637) | Seawater microbial communities from Amundsen Gulf, Northwest Territories, Canada - Cases_109_9 | ecosystem: Environmental > Aquatic > Marine > Gulf | place: Canada: Northwest Territories... | reverse complement strand
TTTCTTTTCGATCTTTTCCCATACGCCTATATAGTCGTCCATGTCCTCGGGTGGCATGCGTTGGGGAAGGTCTTCGCGTTCTAATTCAAAGCTCGTTCCCACCGGGAGAGCATCCAGTTCTTTCTTGAGCGCCTCTGCTTCTAAAGCTCTCTCCTGGACTCGTTGCTTAAAGTCTTCCAGATCCGGATCAGCATCTTCAGGTAGCGCATCAAGCAGATCGGTGGGCATCTGGAGATCGGTTAATACAATCAGGTCCGCCGATGTTTCTTGAGCCTGAGCAAATTCAAAGGCGGTTAACGCTTCACCGCTGTCACTGTTCACAAATATCGGAGAACCATCAACGTCTTCCTTCTTTTCAAAGGATCCAAGAAACCTCTCTCCACCTTCAATGTCATCCGGAATGTCGTCTAAATGAAATGTGGCCCCTACGGGAAGCTCGTCCAGGGTGTTTTCCAATTTAACGGATCGACTCCTACGCTCGTCAGGTGTGGCCGCGGGAGCTGTGCGTGACAACTCTGAAGTGGAGAGAGTGAGCTGAGTGATCTCACCACCATCGTCAAAGGTGACAACGGCATTTTCCCCGCCGTCTTCGAGTGCATACAGGACACCTTCTAGATTTCCGAACCAGACCGCCTTATCAACATCGGCCTCAGTCCAAGGCTCTGCTGCTTCAGCGGCCGCATCAGGTGTAGGCGGTATTTCTGTAGGGGCGGCTCCAGGTCTGGGTATCCCTAATCGTGTACCGATCTCCTCCAACTGCATCCGGATCGGTCCAGATTGATCAATGGGAAGGCCAGTGCCGGGATCTTGACCCTGCCCAAAGAGGAAATCCCGGTAGTCGATTGCATAATCTATCTCTTCCTTTGATTCCAGGGCGTCGAGTACGGCCTTTGCCTCGTCCATTGCAGCTAGACGGTTTTTCTCTTCGGGGGTCATGCGAGGTGTGTCGGGCGGCGTGGGCGCGTCGGCTTCAAGGATCTCAAGGACCGAGGGGATGCCCAACCGTGAAGCGATCTCATCTATATTCGCGCGCACATCGACGGAGGAACCTCCCGGACCAGCAGGAATGGCCATGAACTCACCCGGATCCGGAACGTCACCCTGGCCGAAGCGAAAGTCTCTATAATCCTTCGCATATTGGATCAGTTCCGGGATTTCGGTCGGTAAGTTGCCGATATACTCGCTGGCCTGTCTTATACCTTCGAGGTTTTTCTCAAAGAGTGCTTCTGGAGTGGCCCCTGGTTCTGGTGTTGGACGAAGCGTAGGTCGCCCCGGTGTCATCGCGTCAACGATCCCCTGTATATCCTCGGGACTGACTGGACCCGCTCCCTCTCGGATGAGTCGACTATCTTCGTATTGCTCTCGAAAAGCTTCCAAGTACTCCTGTTGGGCTTCTTCGGCGGAGGGATTCTCAGCGACGGGCAAGCCGAGAAATTCCCTGACCCCTGGGGTTATTCCAGTAATGAGAGACCAACCCTCGGGTAAGGCACCTTCATCAATTCGCTCTATATCGTCTTGATGAACATCAACATAAACAACTTGCTTCCCATCCAGGCCCCGACCTTCAAAGAGGTCCCCTGACAGTCTCGTTTCCAACCCTGCTGAGTTGATGGCATAAACGAGTTCCTCGACCTTGGGATTCAGGGGGAGATCGCCTCCGATTTTATCGGTAACCTTGTCGGGCAGCGGACCCCACTTCTCTGTGAGTTCCTCGGTACGAGCTTGTCGTGCTTGTTCTTCATCCTGTTTCTCCGCTTGCGCCTGGGCTTCGGGTACAGACGTCTGTACTCCAGCGAGTATTCTTTCAGCTTCCTCTCTCATCCAGTCTTGTGCGAGCTGCTTGGCTTCCGCTTCCGTGGCAACTATGGGAGAGGTAAAGCGATCATCGGCAAATCCATCTGTGACCTGGCTCTGAAATTGTCCGTTGACTTCCATCACCGTCGTATTGAACTGTGTTTTTTTCCGTGCCTCTATTTCCGGGAGGACCTCCTTGGCTGCTTCTTCGGGGGTAATTGCTCTGTCGCCGGTCCGCCAGTCTGGAGCAGCTCCCTCCGGAGGAAGCACTTCCACTTCAGGGGCAGCGGGAGGAGGAGGAGCTCCTGGTGGCCCTCCTGGTGGTCCTGGTGGCTCTCCGGGTGCTTCGAATGGTGGAGGCGGTGGCTCTCCGGGTGGTGCTGGCGTGACGGATTCACCCGTCAGCGCCCTCAATGTGGCGGCAGCAGCACCTGGGATAGCGAAGGCAGCCGCTTCGGTCATTAACTGTCTCCAAGCCTTCTTGCCTTCCCCTGTGAGAACTTGGCCGATCACGGTGGGTTGTCCTTCGCCCAGGCCGACCACACGCCTTGTCTCTTCTCCAACGCGCTCTTCGAAAATCTCAGGAATGACTCCATGCCAACCAGCTTTGTCCCTGACTATTACCAGCAGATCATCGAGCTTCTTGTTTGGATTAAGCCTCAACCACCTAGCCGCCACAGCTTCTTTCAGATGCCTGATTTGAGCTCCACCAGGAAGGTGGGCGAGTGCCCCACCAGTTCGCTCGGACCCCATTTCAATGAAATGGTCGCCTACGGTCTTGATCAAAGCGGGAAAAAAGTCATCACCCTTATCCAAGAAGAGAAGATCGTCCCCTTGGACAGTGAACTCAGGGGTCATTCTCTCTGCCGCACCACCGAGGAAATACCCACCAAATATGCCTGTAGCCGTAGTTTGAGCGGCAACTCCAGCTGTAACCGCCATTACCTTTCTTCGCAAGGATCTGGCAACGGCTTTTCTCGCTGCGGTGCGCATAAAACCCTGAACGCCTTCTAACCCGACTTTCTTGACTACGTTATAGATTCCCCCGGTGGTGATAAATTCAATGGCAAAACCAGGAATGAAAGAAGCCATTTCCGCTACGTCTGCCCACCAAGTGGTGCCGCGACGCTCTCTCTCTCTCTGTTCAGTGTCAAAATCAACTAATCTCTGCCACTGAGCTTCTGTCGCTGTTCCAGCTTCAACGCGCTGCGCAGCGAGAAGAAGGTCCACAGCTTCAGCTCCTTCGATCCAGCCACCAGCAAACGGAAGTCTTATTCCTATTCCCTTAACAGTTGCGATCTCATCAAAAATATCCCAGATATCGATTTTTCCTACACGATCTCTGATGCCCTGCTTGAGCTTCTCCATCTCGGCTTCATCGGCCACCGTCCTGGACTCCAGACCTCGAAACTCAAGGTATCCCAACCGTATTTCTTCAGGAGTCGCTATCGGGGTGGTCACACGACCAGGTAAGGGGAACCGTTTAGGAAATTCCGATTTGGGGCCAGAGATCTGTCGATAGGTGTTGAAGGTGCTCAGCTCATCCTTCAGCTCATCCAGCGATTTGCCAGCAGTAGCAGCTCGGTCAATCGTTTCGGCAATTTTTTGGTCGTTCCACTCTAAACCAAGCGCCCGCGTACGCTGTCCGGGAGCCATTTTCTTGTAACCCTCAAAATCCTGAGCGGCGTGCGGAGCATCTTCCCATCGGCCACCCTGGTAATCCTTCTCGAGCTGGTAGTAAAAGCGTCGGCCCGACTCGGTATCGAAGGCATAGCGTTTACCAGGAGTTCTTCCATCCTCGATGACAGGTGCGCTGAAATTGAAGTTTCCGAGTTCCTCTCCAACGCGCATCGTCGGGCTGAATCCTGACTCCAGCTTCGGAGTAATGGGCTCTAAGCCAGCCCTTGCTTCCCTGGATTTGGCGACGTCATAAGGAACCCGACCTTCAGGGGGCCATGAAGCGGGAACACCCGGTCCAAGCGGCCCTGCTGCAGCCCTTTCAGGAGCTGTGGGAAGCTCCCCGAATCCAGTGGGAACTGCCGGGATCTCGGCAGGGGGCTTTGTCAGGCTCCCAGGAAGTAATGATGCTGGAGGTGCGACTGGCTGGCCCGGAGCTGGTATCTCAGCCTTTGGGATAGCAGCAGCCGGGAGATGACCTGTGAGGTCATTTCGAATGTCCCAAATGTCAGCCTTGGCGGTCTGATCAATAGTGAGTGGATCCAGTATTTGCCGAAGATCAGTGTTTGTATATTGAGGTTGGAAAACGCGATCCCAAATGTCAGCCTTGGCGGTCTGATCTATAGTGAGCGGATCCAGGAGCCCCCTGAGAAGATCCTGCCGACTGGCTTCATGTGCTCTTTGGGGTAAGCCTACTCGTCCCGGTTCTGTCGGGGTTGACTTCCCTTCGTCTTCTTGCGGCATATTAGATCAGAGGCTCTCAGGAAGATATGGGTTCGGCTCCCGCACAGCAACGTATCCCTCTGGCTCAGGTCCTCCGATTTCCGGGTTCCTATCCAAGTAGGTGTTGATAATATTCCTGGTCTCTTGGTCAAACAGAGGCGACTCCATTAGTGGTCGTAGGATCTCTCGGGTGGTTAAACCACCCCGCAAGTCTGCAAGGATCTGGAAAGGGAGCATCGCAAAGACTTCCTGGTAGCGACCATCTTTGAACACCATGGTAGCTGTTTTCGATTGCCATCTGGAAATATCTGCTTTACCAGTAAAGAACGGCAGGTTCGTTTTTGGGTTAATGACAAAATCCACCTGTCCGGTCTTGCTGCCACGCCTGACCATAGCCAGTTGTCCTGACGGTTCGTGCCTTACCGATCCGTAGGTAATATTCTCAGTCGCTCCAGCAGTTCCACCAGCTCCTCCACCCATGCCAAGCGTCCTGGCGGCTGTGTAGGCTTTTATGTCCTGCAAATGCTGAGGACTTCGATCTTTTGGCTCCAGTCGGACGGCATCGATGAATCTTTTAGCCAGAGGTACTTCGGGTTTGTCAGTCGAAATGGATTCAAAAACGGAATAACGTGCAGCTTGCTTTTGCAACGCCTGGGGCCATGACTTCATGGGTAGCACTTCTCCATTCTCACCAAGGATGCTACCTGGGTTCATCTGCTCAGACCTGCGTATGCCACTCTCAAGATCGCGCAGCAGAGTTTCTCCCATCTCCGGACGATTCTCCCTGAGATCCGGGAAGATGAACGCAAGATCTCTGTCGAGTTTGTCGTTGTCCAGACCTGGGTGCATCCCGGTTCCTGTGGAAGCCGCGATATAGAGATTCCAGGCTTCGGGGATGTTCGCCATATCCTCAAAAGTCTCTGTGATATCCGTGGTGTTGGATTGGATTGCTGCCAGTCCAGTCAGCGCCCGTTTGACCTCCAGGGCGACATTATCGTCGAATTGATCCGTTGGCATGGCTCCAAATTGTGGAGCGTAACGGCCTCCCGAAATGTAGGGAAATTCTTCCGGGGGGGGGAAAGCTGCTGATGCGCCAGCAAGGGAGAAATCAGGTTGGGATATTCCGAGTGCTGTTTCCCTGGGGAAAATGGTCCCCGGAATCGTTTCGGCTCCTCGGAGGGGTTCCCCTCGATCCGCAGCCAGGAGTTGCCCTTCTGTGGCTGGCCTGGCTCCCTCCCCACCTGGCATTGCTGCTCGAAGAGCTGCAACGGACATTGCTTCCGGGGATGAGCCTGAGCCTTGACCCCTTTGGCTGATATCCCCAAGCCCCCCGCCAACTGTTCCACCGTCGCCGCCACCGCCACCGCCACCAGCTCCACCGCCGGCTGCCCCGATCACATCAGCTGCGGACATACCTTTTCCACCAAGCCCTACCATTAGCTCTTGCAGCCTTTCCTCAAACTCTCCTGATTCCGGGCCGCGCCTCGTGAATGGATTGACGAACTTAAGGAACTGCATGGCCGGGTTTTCCTTCTTCCCAGCGGCCTTCGGCTTGTCATCGATCATCCCGAACAGCTCGCTGGCCCCGTCATAGATGCGAGAACCCTCTTGGAGGCTCTTTTCAGCGGCCGCTCGATGCCGCGCTCTAGCGTCCGTGGATAAACTTGTATCCTCCGCGGCCTCTGCGCTGGCTTCGGCCTGCGCGCGCTGGCCCGCAGCCATGCTGAACATGGTTTCAATGGTTTTGAGCTTGTAGTCTTTATCGGCTTGGTTGGCTGCAGCGATCTCTCCGCGCTTCTTACCAAAGCCTCCGAGAAAGGTAACGACGTTACTTACATCATATGCGTCAGCCATTATTTACCTCCCATGAGCGAACCCATCATCCCGCCGAAGCCCTGGCCTCCCTGCACCTGAGAGAGATTGGTCAATCCTGCACCGCCCTGCATGGCCGTTCCGAGAGAACCGATTCCCGCCTGAGTGCCAAAGACACCCAAACTGGCAAGACGGGCAAGACTCTCCTGGAACAGTTGAGGACCCAGGCTCCCCACTGTACCGGCCTCAGCCCTGGCAAGATCCCCCCGGGCCTGTTCAAGAGTACCACCACGGGGCAAACTCCTCTCAATGGACCCTCTAGCCTGCCCAAACTGCTGCCTGATCCCCTGGATCTGAGGGGCCAGGGCTTGGGTCGTCGCCTCCGGATCCCCGCTGACCAGCTGGCGGTACTTCTGGATCGGGATGGTGCGAGCTGGCTCGGTCTGCCTCTCCAGCTTCTCCGACAGGCCCAACGCCCTCTCTGTCGATTCGGTTAATGCCGCTTCAGCCGCTCTCCCTGAACTTTTTTTACCCATCGAGCCCTCCCTTTGCCAAAAATTTGGCCTCAGTTTCCTTAAATTGTTCCTTGGTCTGAGTTGCCACTAGCCCATCAACGGTTTCTCCGTGATAACTGGTGAAATCTGGAATCGTGGCGACATAGTTGAATCCCAGGCTTTGGGCAAAGCGTTGCGCCAGGACGTTGGGCTTCGGAGTCAATCCAAAGATCAAATCGAACCCCTGATCCGTAGGCATATGCTGTGCATCGAACTCGATACCCTCTATCAGCAGCTTCCAGGGAAAGCGGAACCACTGAGAGCAACCGATCATTCCAAAGGTCTGGGTGGTCTTCTGATTCCAGTACTTTCGGAAGAAAGCAAAGGAGCCACTACCCTTGAGCATGGAATCGGTGCGGACTATATCGCTGATCCAACAGAAGCCGTGGTACTCGTTGGTCTTGATATCCACACAGATGCTCAGGAGGGTGTGAGGGTACATTCCCATGAACTCCACGAAGTCGGCCTTGCTGAGTTCGGTTTCGTGCATGACCTCCCGGTAGATCCCGCCTTCCTGGAGGTGGTAGTACAACCTCTCCAGCATATTGTCGGGAAAGAGCTTCTTGTTGAAGGCGTAAGGGTACATCCCGTAGCGTTCATTCTCAGCGACTTGCGGTTCCAATAATCCAAGAGTCATGTTTTATCCCCCCCTACCCCCAGGGCTCCAGAAAATTCAACATTTTTTTTCAACCAAACCTCCTACCTCCATTCTACCCACCACTTCAAGGCTCACTGCCCTCTGGAGCCTTCGTGAACTTGTCTGTGTCCGGATCATAGGCGTAGTCAAGCCAGGGACTGTCTTCATCGGGACCCGCCTCGATCTCATCCAATCTTTCGGTAACATCAAGAACCTGTTCCGGTCTATCAGGCCATGGTCGCCCACAGCTCAGCTGGCTGAAGATACAAAAGCCAATAAATTCTTCGGCTGCATTCTTTAGAGGAAGGTCTCTATTGTATTCACAGTAGGTGCTTTTTCTTCGCATTAGGTGTACTCAATGATCTGAAATTTGCCGTCGATCGAGGGACCGCTTGCATCCCTGGCGTGCGTGACAGTTGTGGAATTGGTTAACTTGACGAAGGTCGAGACAATCTGACCATCCTGAACATCGGGAGTGGTTGTAGAATTAATTTTTGAGGGATTGCTCTGCAGTGGCTGGACATAGCTCCTGGATACATCCACCGCAGGAATGGCTACTGACGCGGAAGTCAAGCCAACGTTAATTCTTAATGAAAGCTGGAAATAATCAACGCTGATAGAAGTCGGCGCATCCGGCTGGAGATACTCCACGACATAGCCCTTAAAGCGTAAGAATACAAAGGCGCTCCCAGGCACGGCGTTTCTAGTCACCGTGACAGTTGTGGAATTGGTTAACTTGACGAAGCAAGAGCTAAATCTTCCATCTCCCTCATTTACGGCTAACCCGCCTGTGAATCTCGGTGAAGGCATGACGGCAGATGGCATAACGTAGGTCTTGGATACATCCACCGCAGGAATGGTTGCCGAATTAGTTGTCTGCGCCGACGACAGGTTGATGTTGACAAAGAACACTGAGATCGCAAGAGAAGACATTATAAAAACTCCACCACAGTAAAGTGGACATTGATATCAATCCCGCCAACAATCCCTCGATTCACGAGTACCGCAGTTGCAGTTCCTCCAGAATCAGGAAGGGCAGTACCACTAGCAGGCGGCAGCTTTGGATCCCCGCGAAATTCAAAAGTGAACTGCCATGTTTCAAATTTGAAATTGAATCCCCCGATGGTTGAGTCCAGGACTTCGATTCCACGAACGACAATGAAAGCCCTGCCCGAATCGACAGGTCCGACGAGAATCGCAATTTGCGGGCCGAAGGGGGACTGGCCGGCCATGGGATGTATGTAGTCATTGATGCTCACAAGAAGCGACGAGCCACCACCGGCCACCGCAAGAGGCTCAGGCAAAGTTGAAAGTCCGCTTTGAACCGAGCCCGACGGAAAAGTTTCAACGATCCGAGGATCATCCGTGCTCATAGATACTCCACCACGGTAAAATGCACATCAATAATATTTCCGCCTGGGCTAAACCGAAGAATAGTGACTTGGGTCGCAATACCTCCACCTGCAGGAACGCTAGCGAAGTTTAAGGTAACGTGCCATCTGGGTAGGTTCATCCCTGGATTTGTGGTAGCAAAAACCTCGATGCCCCTGAAGATAATGAAACTCCTATCCGTATCGACAGCACTGATAGGGACACCTAATCCACCTGTCGCTGGGCCCATAGTACCGATGTAATCATTTATGCTCACGTCAGCTGTCGCACCGCCGCCAGGGATTACAGTGGGAGCAGGATCAGGCACAGTTCCAATTCCTCTTTCATTAATTTGATGAGGGAAAGTTTGAACCATGCGATCTATAGGACTCATGCGTTCTCCATCTCCGCAGGGCTGAAGGTGATCGAGATAGCGTTTACAGTTTCGGCGGCAGATTCGACGACCCACTCTGACCCTGGTCGGATATGCAATCTCCAGACCTCTGTGTTGCCTCCTCGTAGTTTCCCATTCAATGCTGTTTTGGATGCGCGCCAGAAGTGTTTATTGGCCGTAGCTTCTCCTGCCGGCCGAACCTTCAAATCGTATCCAGTATCAAAAATCGTGAAATTACACACGATGATCGTGAGCTGGAGCGCAGTTCTGCCAGCGGTGATCTCATAAAGCTCGGTGAGCGCAACCGGAACTTCTAGTTGCGCGGGAGCTGGATAAAAAACGTCGCCTACAGCCATTAGAATCCACCCGAAAATCCGGAACTGTACCCAGACCCAGGGCCTGCTGTGGTAGGAGGTGGACAGACCTCCGGTGCTCCTGAGTTGAATAGTTGTGAAGTGCTGATCGTCAGCGCAATCACATCAGCTGTAGTAGCTTCGGCCTCTATGACGTATTCTTCTCTAGGCTTTAAGGCGAATCCCCAGAACTCGCTATTCCCTCCAAAGAGCGGCCTACCGAAGAAAACATTGCCCTTTTCTCGGAAGAATTGACTGTTATCTATGTCCGCCCCACCTGGCCTTACCTTAAGAGTGTAGCCAACAGAAAGGGCGGTAAATCCACAGGCGACTATCGTTAACTGTAGGCCAGCCGTTCCGGTTTGAATTGTGGCGATCGTCGTCAACCCGAGCGGGATGGTGGCTTGAATGATGTTGAGATACTCAACAAAGACAGGGCCTCCTTCTGCTGCCAGGCTTGGTGGACAAATTCCCACTTAAAATACTCCTGATACTAACGTATGAATTTCATGGGGATTGGCCCACCGCCAGGCACCAGTCGCCGCATTGTTGGTCGTCAGGAATCGACTGTTCACAGCCTCTTCCGAGGAGCCAGCGTTACCATCATTGGAAATGTTCATGGTGCGCCGATCAAAACCCCGGCCGATGTTGAACCGCGAATTGGCTCGGACGTTCAAGGGAGTGTTGGGTTGGTCGCGCAGCTCCGGAGGCTTCGCCAGGAAGTTCTCGTCAACGTAGTTCTTTGTGGCTAGATCCTGGGGCTGACTAGGGTCAGCGGCATTTTCGGCCTTGTTCCCACCCAGGTTGATAACGTCCGCGTGAATGTGTGACCCTCGATTCCCTCCAAGAGAGTCCAAGCGGTTCTGCACATCTCGCAGAACAAAGTTGAGGAAATCCCAATCTCCTTCATTGACCTGAAAGTTACCAGCGGTTTCATTTGGCATCTGTACTCCTTCTAGGCGGCCGCTTCACGGCCTGAGATAAGTCTCGCTCGTTCGTAACCGCGCTCTCCTGCAAGGGGATGCCACTCCACATCCGATTGGTCGAACCAGATCTTGAATGGACTCGGTGAGGTAAAGACGAAGCGGAATAGCTGACCCTTCAGGCCAGCGGGAAGGCGCAGCAGCTCCCTCTCCCATCCTGACGCCGGATCAGTCAGGAAGGTCAGAGTATGGTCAGGAGTTGCGAGTCCGGGTTCATCCACATAGATCTGCAGGGTGATGATCGTGGCTCCCTCTGAAGCGATCCACATGCGCCGAATGAACTTGAATCGGGTGTAGTTAAAGTCCAGCTCGTAGGTGTCCCAACGGGTGACGTCGAGTGGATCCCTGAGAAATTCGAAGTTGTGATTGTAGTAGGAATAAGGTCCACCCTCGAACGTCAGGCGAACCAGCTTTCCGATCGTATCCACATCCAGGGAAATGATTTCGATCTGCCGGCCAGTTGTGGTGATAACAGGAGATTGAGTCACGACCCCATCGACCTCCACGTTCACAGTCACGGGGTTACCCTGAGTGTCGATATCGAGGATGAGCTGTCGCAGCCGCTTGTCTCCCGGCCAGCTCTCTGAGGTCCATTCCGTTTGACCTGTTCCACCTGCCCCACCTGTGAGGGACTTGGGTTCAACTATTGTCTCAACATCGTGCTTGTAGTAGATGAACTCCGTGGCTGCAGCCGTTTCCAGTTTGAAGCGAATCAGCGTGCCTTTGGTGTCCTTCGGGAAGGATAGGTAAACCTTCTGCTGGCCGGTTGTATTCACCGTGAATGGGGTCAGGTCCACTCCGTCGACCTCTGGAGTCACCGTCACATCGGCACTATTGGTGTCGATCTCCAACATGAACTGGACAAAGAACTTCTCGGTAGGTACGCCGACCTCGTCCCAGGGAGTCTGCATCCTGGTGGTCGATTCCAGGGAGTTGTCGAGCCAGTCGAAAACGTGAGCGTAGACCTTCACCGGGACGGTTGCCGAGGTGGACTCCACCAGGATGCGGGCGATCTTACAGTCCGTGTCAAAGGGCATCGACAGGACGCGCCTCTCCCGGCCGGTAGTCGATAAACCTGGAAACGTCTTTGCGGGAGAACTGATCTGGGTTGAGCTCCCGTCGCAGAACACACTGATATCGGCTGACACCCCATTGGTGTCCAGTTCGATAATCAACTCCCGGAGGTACTTCCGCTTGGGGTTACCGTAATCGTCCCAATCGGTAGCGGTCTTGATCATAACTCTCGGCTCTTGCCAGAAGTTATAGATCACCTTGTAGAAGCGCATCCGGACACCGCCGTTGTCGCCTGTCAGAGCGATTGAGCAGTTCCGTGCAAACGTACCGATCCCGCCATTGACCGGGAAGTGGATCTGCTCCCTGGTCGCTGTATTGAGGGTTCCCAGGACTACGCTGGTTTCCCCGTTGTTGA
>Ga0255058_10001875_pt1 | contig 11728 bp, 11 predicted proteins | sample Cases_109_9_MG_FD_188637 | JGI IMG/M metagenome (GOLD analysis project Ga0255058, IMG submission 188637) | Seawater microbial communities from Amundsen Gulf, Northwest Territories, Canada - Cases_109_9 | ecosystem: Environmental > Aquatic > Marine > Gulf | place: Canada: Northwest Territories... | reverse complement strand
CGATAAATTCTAAGCGCTCATTAGTGCGATTTTGGGATTTGACAGAAGCCGCGTGAAAGACATTTATTCTTTGAACAAGGGGATCGATATAATTTTTTGAAAGCCTCCTAAAAACTTTTCCAAATATGCTTGAGATACGTCCACCATCGACTTTTCCGCTGCCCATCGGCGCGTTAGGGTCGATCTTCCAGACTTCGTTGATGTCATCTTCACCATCTGCCCCTTCGGCCGTAAGGTATTGGACTAATGGAGAATCGGAGGCACCCAGATCAGCATCGCTTAGAGCCTTTTCTACTTCTTCAATTATATCTTCGATATCAGCTGGTCCTGCCAATAGAAATCCCTTCAAGTCCCTCGATTATAAACAAATAAAATAATGTCAGCAACGTGGTTTACCTATACAAGCTGATGGGAGTAGATTGATCAATTAGCCACTTCCGCTTCTTCTCTATCTAATTCGTCGCCTAGCTGATGAATATATATCTTTCTTATTATCCGAGAATCCAGTATCGGTCTCGACTTTTTATCGATCAGCGGAATATTGTTTTCACTGGCCGAAATAGTGAAAATGTCATGGTCTCTTATACCCATAACTCTACTCTTTTGAATGCTCATTCTTAAAAATAATATTCCGGGAAGCATGATCATGATCCGTGCCCAAGCTTTTATATATGTTGCCATCCGGACAAAATGAAAGCGTCTTAAAGCTCCCAAGAAATTTCTTATATCCTCTTTTAAATAATTTCTAGTAAAAGAAAGGGCCGGCCTGATCGACAAATTCTTTAAGGCAAACCTGATCCGGTTTCCTACTAATAGATATAATTTAAAATCATATGATCTCGCTTTCATAGAAGCGTTAAATTTATGGTAAACGATCGCCTTAGGAGCGAGATAGATCTTTAGGCCCCTTATTCTTGCCCGAAACGACCAATCGCTGTCCTCGTAATAAAATTTGTACGCCTTATCAAGCGGACCAACTTCTTCTAATGCACTGCGACTGAGCAGCACAGCCCCAAAGCAGGCAGAAAAAACCTCTTCAATGTTATCGAATTGACCTATATCGAGATGGCCGATGTAATTATCGCTTCCCCAGCCACTTGAACTTACCCTGTTTCCAATCGCATTGATAAAATTGGGAAGATCATATAAACGAAGTTTTGGTATCACGGCCCCGACTTTCGGTTTTTCGTCAGCCATCTTCACCAACTCTTGGATACAGCCTTTTTCCAGTTTCGTATCATTGTTAACTAAAAAGATATAATCGCCTTTTGACGCAGCTATTCCGATATTGTTACCTTCTGCAAAGCCATTGTTCTTCCCATTGGAGACAATATTTACATCAGGCCAATATTCCTTGGTCCAATCGATGGATCCATCACCGGAACCGTTATCGACAAGAATTATCTCGAGATTATCAAGCCCTTGCTCCTCTATCGATTCAAAAAGTTCTTCCAAATGATGTTTGCCATTGAAATTGACGACGACGATCGAAACCAGGGAATCTAAATCTCTATTTTCGTTAACGACATCTTTCCCTAAAAAGAGTCCCTTATCTCTATCTATTAATAATCCGGAGTTAACGAGAAGTTTTAGAGCAGTTTCTAAATAGATAGTCGATACGGGGTTAGCCCCTAGAAGCTCATCATAGATAGCCTTCTCATCCTTTTGATGAGCTGCCATCCAGACTTCGGCCATGAGCTTATCGGTCTTAATAGAGGCGCCAGAGTCGTTTTCAAAGAACACCTCGTCACCATCTTTTTTTATTCGATATTTGTCGTTTCTAATAAAGGTTGGCATCATAATAGTCGATCAAGGCTCGCCTTGATTACTGCCTCGCACTTATCATTACGCCGACAAAAATCATTATCGTGCCTGCCCAGCGCCACATATTGATCTCTTCGTGGAAAATGTATTTCGTTAGAAAGAGCATTCCCACAAAAGTAAGTCCGAGAAATGGATAGGCGAAACTTAATTCGACGTTTGAAAGAACGATCATCCAAAGAATAGCCGAGAACGCATAGAAAGAAAGCCCGGTAAGGATTATCGGAGATGTTGCCATCTTTGAGAGCATCGACATTAGTCCGGGTTTTCCGATCCCGTCCATGCCAAACTTAAGAAAAACTTGACCGGTCATCGCCAGTGCTATAGTAAGTAAAATTAGCGGGACAGCTTTCATAACTTTTTAAACCTCATTTTCTTTTTCAATTATATCGCATTCAAGTAACGCAATTTTTTGAGCCAAGGTCTTGTTCTCCTCCGACATCCTCGATATTACTAATGAAAAATGTAGAAGTAGGGCAACAATAAACAACAAACCGACCAGAAACAGGGCTGCCGGCGGATAATATATCCCTACAGACTCGGCCAAGAAATCGAGAAGCCCCCTGGAGACAGACACGACCATCATGAGGCCGGCGACCCCAAGCCAGAGAAGAGAATATCGCTCCAACAGTTTCTTCCTCCTTATTAACTCAATAATAATAACAAATAAAAAAATCGAAAAAACAAGCGAGAAAATATGCGTTCTAAGCATCAGGCAACCTCTCTTCCCTTATCAGGCTTTTCTCTAAGAAGACTTATTGATATCGCTAGAACTACCTTGACCATATAGTATATAGCCTTTGACCAGGTAATAGAAGATTTTCCCCTCTGTCGCTTTTTCATGCCGGCCGGTACTTCGGTGATCGTGAGCCCGGCAAAGTACAGCTGGGGGATAACTTCGACTTCCGGATAGTCTGCCGGATAATTATTTGCGCAAAACTCTATCGCTCTCCTGCTTAATACCCTGAATCCGGATGTTGAGTCAGTTATTTTTTGGTGAACAACCATTGAGACGATCCTCGAAAAAATGACCATCCCCATCCGCCTCGCAAGTGGGGTGAAGTATTCATTGTCCTCCAAATAACGGGAGCCAATCACCAAATCCCAGCTGCCACTTTTAGCAACGCTTATCATCTTTGGAAGAGACTTTGCCGAATGTTGTCCATCGCCGTCAAACTGAACGGCGAAAGCATAGCCTTTTTCATAAGCATATTTGTATCCGGTCTGTACGGCTCCGCCAATTCCAATATTAAAGGGAAGTTTTAAAAGTCTGCACCCAAGGTCGAGCGCCACTTCCTTGGTTCTATCGGTCGAACCGTCATCGACGACTAAAATATCCACATCGGATAAGTTTTCTCTTAAATCCAAAACAGCGGCCGTCAGGTTATCAGCTTCGTTATAGGACGGCATAATTATAAGTAGCGAGTGAGAATCGTCATATTTCTTTTGCTCATTCATTATTTTCATCTTACCTTTACCAGTCACACTTATCTTGTAATTAACCAATATGTCTTGGGGCTAAGCCTAATTTCCCCGGGATTATAATTCTTCGACAAGTTCAAGGTAGGCTAATAATGCCAAGTCTCCCCTCAGTAACCGTAAAAAGTATCGTCAGCGATAGTTAGCGAAGAATCTCCTACCAATCGGCTGACTCTTCCATATCTACTTTCTAAGCTCGTCGCTCTACCTTCTCTTTATCGTCACCTTATCAAGCGCTGGATCATTTTCCAATATAACCTAAATAATACATTTATTATACTGATAGCCCCATTATTTATCCCCGGAAAATCGATCTTATCTGTAAACATGGAAACTATGACTCTGTCACTTACTTTTCTAAGTCCGGCGACTCTTAACTTTTTTTCCTTTAAACGGCTCCGAGCCCCTATGACCTCAATATAACTTCTCATTTTTAATCTCCCCCATCCACCGAAAATGGATGCGGCTATCATAGAAAGTTCAAACAAGATCGCGGGTGGAATCAACAATAGCTTGGTGCGCCTTTCAAGATTAGTAATCATCATCATCAGGCGATTTCTCTCGAGAAAAAAGAACTTTTGTTTCCCCTTAGAAAACTCATATTTGTGCCACACAACAGAATCGGGAACAAAGATGACCTTGTATCCGGCAAGCCTTATCCGCCAACTTAGATCGGTATCTTCCAAGTACATATAATAATCCTCATCGAAAGTCCCTACCTCTTCGATCACTTCTCTTTTGACCAGCATCGCCGCCCCCGATGCGAACGCTACCTCTTTTATCTCATTAAACGCTCCGTTGTCAATCTTTTTATAATCACCGGACCAGCTAAGGCCGATATAGTGGGTCACACCGCCAGAAGAATTGATGATGGGGGGATTGCTTCCAAGTACAAGTAACTTTGACATACATGCGCCGACCTGGGGATCCTTGGCTGCATCAATAAGCTTTTCCAGCCAGTCTTCTTCCACTTCGGTATCATAGTTCAAGTAAACGATATATCGGCCGCCTGATATCTCGGTGCCTTGATTACACGCCTTTGCGAAACCAAGATTACTCTCATTCAATACAAGCTTTACGTTCCCGTACTCGTTTATCAATTGTACAGACTCATCATCTGATGAATTATCGACGACGATTATCTCCAGATCCTCGTAGGTCTGGGATTGTATGGAGTCAAGGCAGCCGGCAATGTGCTCAATACCATTATAATTGACGATAATTATTGAGGCTAAACTCGAGCTGGCGGCCTGTGGAAGTTTAACGAGTTTTTCCGTCGGCTCTCTTTGCGACTTGCTTATAGACGTCTCGAAATCTTTCTGCAACGATCTCCCATGTATAGTTCTGTTGAAACTTCTTATAACCACTCTCTGCCAAACGACTGCTATATCTCTTATCTTGAATGAGTTCGAGGATCGCCCCGGTTAATTCCTGTTTATCTTTATAGTCAACAAGCAGGCCATTCATATTCTCGTCAATAACAGTCGGTACCGCCCCGCTTCGACAACCGATGACCGGCTTCTTTGCGGCCCACGCCTCAATATAGGTTATTCCGAACGATTCATACCCGGACGGGGATGCCAATAAATCTGAAGCGGCAAGAATATCGGCTTTCTCCCTTTCATCAAACCCGGTAATGAGGATCACTTTTTTTTGACGATCTTTATCGAGCTTTGAAATGATATCATCTATGGTGCTGCTATAATTCGTTCTAGCTCCGGCGATGATCAGACTGGCGTCGGGTATTTTGTCCCAGACCGGGGCCATTGATTCTACTAATGTCTCAATGCCTTTATGGCCGCCTTGCTGTCCCAAAAAAGTGACGACGGGATTTCCGTTTAATCCATACTTTTTCTTCAAATCTGATCCGTCAGCGTTTTCGTAGAGATCCGAATCTATTCCCACCCCGATGACATGTATCTTCTTTGGTTCTATCCCTTTTTCGATAAGATACTCTTTTTCATATGTCGAATAGGCGATATATGCGTCAGCGTTTCTAATCGCTTTATATATATTCTTTCTTTTAAAGCCCCATTTGTCCTCCGGATGCAACCCGCCAATAAGAACCAACGGTATCTTTTTTAACCTTTTTATCGCTCCCGCATAATGCATGTGCATAAGCGGAAATGACGATGCTGAGACCACATCAGCATCCGCTTTTATTATCTCGGGGATGATCCCCGGAAGGATCGGCCCGCTGTAGAGAGTCCTCGCCCAATGATTAAATGGAAGCCTGGGGCGATAAAGGGCTTTTTGGGCGAGATTGAAGAACGGCGCTGTCTTGTTAAAGACCTTGAGGCGCTTAACGCTTACTCCGTTAATTTCTTCTTCCCCCGGGGCCATCGTCTTTTGGCCAAAGGTATTGAAGACCTCGCAGTTATATCCATTTGTAGTAAGCACCCTGACTTCATCTCCATAATATTCAACCAATTTCTCAGAGATATTTTGGACTAAAAATTCAGTCCCACCGATAGCCGGGGCGTAACCTTGGACTAAGTGGAGTACTCTCAACCCCCCTCACCCTTTATCTTTCTTCTTCCGGCCCCAAGCGATCTTTTTATCGTCGGGATCAGGCCATCACTTTTTAAGCTGACCCTTACCTTGTCAGCTAAATTTCTTTCGTCACCCTTTCCTAAAGAGATCATCTCGTGCCCATCGATCGTATCGACCGCTTTTAAAACAGACTCTCTTGCCGTCTTATTTGATCTGTCTTTTGCGATCTTAGGGTCTTTAGCCCAATCGATAAGCGGTTGAACTACTTTGTCCCAGCGCAACTCAGCTGCCAGCTTCTTGGCTGAATCCTTCATCGTCTCTCTTAAATCTTCGTTACTCAGTACCTCGATGACCTTAGCTGCCAGTGCCTGCCTGTCTTTGATCGGCACGGAATAACCACAGCCGGCCGATTCGATAATTCTTCCAAATTCATCTCCCTTTGAAACGATTACCGGAAGGCCAGCCCAGATAAAATCCACAACCCGTGTTCGGTGAGAAAGATCTGTCTCTAGCGACTTCTTGTGGGTAGTAACAGCCAGGTCAGACTCTAAATACCAGTTTGCCCTCTCCTCATAAGGCTGCCAATCGACAAGAAAAACACTGCTGTCGATAAGTCCCAGTTCCTGTGCCCTCTTTACGGTTTTCTTAAATTCATCATCGGGCGCATGCGATCTAGGGTGAACGCCTCCCAAGATCACAAGTTTTGCGTTTTGGATTTCTTTTAAAATGATGGGGAGAGCCTCTATTAAAGTCACCGCATCAAACCAGGGATAGATGCCACTAAACCAGAGAATAACCTTATCATCGGTCCCGACGATCTTTCCTCTCATAACATTACTACTGTGGACAGCAGGTTCGCTGCTTACGCCATAAGGGACCATACCCAGTATATCCTCATGAAAAGTCAGGGGATTGATCCTCCCAAGAACATTCAGTACCCCCAAATAATAGTACCTTTGCCTTTCATTAGCACAGAAGAAGTAATCTCCTCTTTTTAAAATAGGTACAACGGATCTCAGGTAGCCATCATAATCAAGTACACTGTTATCGCTCTCATCTTGCAGGCCAAGATTCTCGATCAAAACGGGATCATATAGATCTACCGCCGTCGGCTGGCTAATATCGGCGGTCTTTGGGTAAGCTCTCGATAAGCCGCCATGTACTTGGGGAAGTATAACCGCATCCTTATCCCTAATCGCTTCGCCTAATCCGTTTAGGCTCCATGGCTCTATCTTAATATCTGAACTACTCCGCTCAAATGATTCCGACGGGACAAATAACGTTACATCAAGACCGGCCCTGTCTATAGCCCTTGCTATCTCAAAGTATCTAATTCCGGGACCAGCTGCTAACGCTCCTTTGACCGGAACTGCATCAGGCGAAAAAACCGCTATTTTATTCAAGATCACTCCTCAGTTATCTTCCAGACACCCGGGGCTTTAAAAATGCCAATGTCACTATTTTTCATAGCCGTGACCCTAAATACATATTTTTGATCATGAAAATCAAAATCATGCATCCCGGCAAAATCATGGACTCCTACTGTTAAAACATACTCATCGCCAAGAAGCGGTAGCTCATCGATCGTATAATCTACAAAGCCCCGTCCATCAAGCTTTTCAGGTACCATCCCAAAGATCCGGCTATTCGTGCCGCTACATACAAGACCGCTTCTTGTATGGATTATCATTCCAAAGACCGGCCGCTCGATCTCTTTTCTTGCCTCATAGGCCATTCTCACAATCATCTTTTCGCCGGACTCGAATATCTTTCTCTCTTTACCTTCACTATCTAATATTTGCACCTTTGACAAGACGATCTCGCCGGAGCCCCACCGATTTCCGATGTCTGCCCCACCGCTCTGATCAAGTCCGGATCGCTCTTCTTCCTGTCTATTTACATCGCTCATGTAAGCATCGACGACCTGCCTTGCGTCACCGATCTTTCTTACCTTACCTCTATCCAGCCATATTGCCTCATCGCAAATATCGGCGACCGACGATAAAGCGTGTGATACCAACACTATCGTTTTTTTCTCGTGCTTTAACTGGTATAGCTTGTCGAGGCTCTTTCGTTGGAAGGACTCGTCACCGACCGCTAAAATCTCATCGATCAGAAGGATATCGGGGTCGACGTTTGTGGAGACCGCGAATCCAAGCCGTACATACATCCCTGAAGAATAGTTCTTGACCGGCGTGTCGATGAATTGGGCTAACTCAGAAAACTCCACGATCGTATCAAATTTTTTATCAATCTCTTTTCGACTAAGACCCAGTATCGAACCATTTAAATAGACATTCTCTCTGCCAGTAAGTTCGGGGTGAAAGCCTGTCCCAAGTTCCAGCAGAGCTGAGACCTTGCCCTCTATTTCGACATCCCCTTTTTGCGGCCTGAGGATATTTGCCAATATTTTCAACATCGTGCTCTTACCGGAACCGTTGTCACCTATCAGCCCGAGTGTGACCCCTTTTTTTACGTTGAAAGAGACCCCTTTAAGAGCCCAAAAGGTCTCGAAGTTTGAACGTTTTCTCTTTAAAAAAACCTCTTTTAATGATTGGTTCTTATCTTGGAACAGGCGAAAATCTTTCCACACATCTTTTACCTTAATCGCCAGCTCTTCCTTCTCTTCTACCGGCTCCTGCTTTATTTCTTCTGATACTTCCATTTACAGTTCCTCTGCAAAATCAGGTTCAAGTCTTAAAAAAATGGCGTAACCAGCTATAAAAAAGATAATAGCGATCAAAAAGGAGTATGCGATCCAGTTTAATTGGGGCGCCTCCATCCAGTAAAGAGTATTTTTAAAAGAAAGAATGATCGATGCCAAAGGATTGATGTAGTATATCCCAGAATACTTCTCCGGGATCAACGATATCGGATAGATGATCGGACTCATATAGAAAAGTGCCATCATGAATATCCCCATGATATGCTGGACATCGCGGTAGTAAACGTTTATTGAAGAGATAAAAAAGCTAAATCCTACCGAAAAAAGATAGAGTATCGGAAGGAGCAATAAAAGAAGGGGAAGAAATTTAAATACGCCTAAATACTGAGGTGAAAAGATGCCTATCACCCCTATAAACGCGAGAAATACCAGTAGTTCCAAGAAGAAATTGACCAGATTAGCAAGGGATATCGAAAGAGGCAGAAGCTCCCTTGGAAAATAGACTTTCTTTACGAGGCTTGAATTAGATATTATCGACTCCGTCCCTCCCATGACAGTGGCGTTAAAGAAATTCCATGGTAGAAGGCCGGCCAGCAGAAAAATAGGGAAATATTCGATTTCAGCGAATTTAAATATCATCGAGAAGACAATCGTAAAGATGAGCATAGTAAAAATCGGATTTATTAGAGACCAAAAGAAACCGAGAACCGAGTTCTTGTATTTTACCTTCAACTCTTTTACAGCCAGATTTATTAATAACTCTTTATAGATAAACACATCTTTTAAATGACTGACCAATTTATCTCCAAATAACTATCATCTATGATTCTTTAAAATAGGCGACTAATCCCGCTTCCCAGGATCTTAGAGACGAAAAGCCTCTCAAGCGAAGAGAGAGATCGTCCAAGACTGAATATTTAGGTCTTTTCGCCGGTCGATCCAGGTCATTACTTGAGATCGGCTCGACCTCTCTTTCCAATCCCGCTATCTCTAATATTTTCTTTCCAAAATCATACCAGGAACATTGACCGCCATTTACAACATGGTAAATACCATAGCCCTTCGATGTTATTATATCAGCGATTCTTTCAGCAAGGTCATATGTGAAAGTCGGAGAGCCTATTTGATCGTCGACGATCTGCAATTTCTCTTTCTCGCCCGCAATTTTTAAGATACTTTTAACAAAATTATTCCCACTTTGGCCATAAAGCCACGCTGTACGGACAATATAATATCGATTTGTAAGACTGGACACATACTTCTCACCCGCAAGCTTTGAGAGGCCATAAACGCTTAAAGGATTAGGCAAGTCGAATTCTTGGTATGGGCTTCCCTTGCTTCCGTCAAATATAAAATCTGTTGATACTTGAAGAAGAGCTGCACCTGCCATCTCACAGGCAATCGCCAGATTTTGAGGGCCAACTGCGTTGACTTGGTACGCAAGAGCCTTATTACTTTCACATCCATCTACATCGGTATAAGCGGCACAGTTTACGACTATTTCCGGACCAACTTCTTCAATTTTTTTAACGACACTTGAAAAGTCGGTGATATCGAGGTCTTCAAGAGTAAAAGGAATAAGATCATGCTGATCCAGTGTCCTTCTAAGATCATGGCCTAGTTGTCCATCTGCTCCGGTTAAAATGATCCGCATAAATATTATCCTTTGGGTACCGGTGTCGTTATCTTTACTTTGCTTGCATTAGGTACAAGTTCAAACCATACTTGACCCCGGTTAAGCGGTATATCCTGCCCCAGGTTATCGAGCAGCCTAAGCGGCGATGAGACTGTTGCCTTAGACCATCTACCTTCAATGACAATACCGTCTCTTATGACTTGCAACCTACCGCTTCCGGTTACGACTATATCTAAAAGCTTAGTTCCCGGTATCTGCCTGGTAGGTGTTATCATTATAAGTATATTTTTGGCCTTGAGCTGACTATCATTTTCCGCATCCATGTGAGCCAGGCCGCCGTTAAAACGCAGATAACTATTAGTCTTTTGATCATAATCCCAGGTAACAGCGTAATTTGGAAAAGAGAAGTCTATCGCTACTTTCTGTCCCTGCGGCCTCGTCTCTTTTGGGTCATCGCTTTTAAATGAAAATGAGGGAGGGGTAATATCTCTCTCTTTCTTTGCGCCTCTAAGAAGAGTGGTACTGGTAAAAACATTGTGGGGAGCGCTTACTCCTTTTACTCTTCGAAACGCTGAGGAGTAAGCGAACTGGTTTAAATCGTCCACGCCATATATCTTAATATCCTCCAGCGCGAATTTCGATCCACCAACGTGGGCGTAAAGGGCGTTTAGGCCCTTTGCTAATTTAACGAAATGCGATCTGGCGCTTCTTACAGGGCCTATCTTGCTTGCGCCTTTTTCCTGATAGACGACCATAAATCTAGTGATCCCACCCTCGGTTTGCCCCTCTACCACCATCGATGCCCGCGACAAGCCGGACTGCGGTCTAATGCTTCTTAAGTTTTCGACCATGACCGCTACCGCCTGACGTTTCGCCAGCCTCGACTCCACTTTGACGCCGTCAAGTGGGGCTGTCACCACATCCTGTTTGGGAGGTTTCTTCTTCTTACCAGATTTAGTATTCGGTTTAGGCCCAATGCCGCCGTCTTTACCGCGCTCACAGGCAAGCCCCGTCAGTGTAAGACTCAGAAGAAGTATAAAGATGATAAAATATCTATTGAAGCTACTATTAGTTCTACTCATATAATATATCTAGCTTCGACTCTCCAATAACGGCTTCCACCAATCGGGATTATCTTTATACCACTCTATCGTTTTTTCCATCGCATCCTCAAAATTATAACTGGGTTCCCAGCCTAATTTTTTCACCTTATCGCAATTGATCGAGTAGCGAAAATCGTGTCCCGGGCGGTCTCTCACAAATGAAACTAGTGAATCCGGTTTAGATAATTTTTCTAAAATGATCTCTGATATCTCGTTATTAGTGATCTCGTTTCCACCGCCGATGTTATATATCTGGCCTACCAGACCCTTATGAAGAACGGCATCTAAAGCAGAGCAATTATCCTCGACATAGATCCAATCCCTGACATTTTGGCCATCCCCATATATAGGTAAACGCTCATCTCGGATCGCGTTAGTCGTAAAAAGGGGTATCAACTTTTCAGGATACTGATAAGGCCCATAATTATTGGAGCTGCGAGTCACAATTACCGGCACTTTATGGGTCTTATAATATGATAACGCCAGAAGGTCCGCCGACGCTTTACTTGCTGAATAAGGGCTGCTGGGATC
>Ga0255058_10001874_pt1 | contig 11745 bp, 10 predicted proteins | sample Cases_109_9_MG_FD_188637 | JGI IMG/M metagenome (GOLD analysis project Ga0255058, IMG submission 188637) | Seawater microbial communities from Amundsen Gulf, Northwest Territories, Canada - Cases_109_9 | ecosystem: Environmental > Aquatic > Marine > Gulf | place: Canada: Northwest Territories... | reverse complement strand
CACAAATTCGAAAAGCTTCTTCTTGACTGCTATTGCCGCTATTCTCGCTGCGTTTCCAGCCCTGATGGTGACCCCGCTGCCGAAGGTACCGGGATCGAGCGGCGTAATTCCGGTGTCAGCGGCTGTGATCCTGATGTCTTCGATCGGCACACCGAGCTCTTCGGCGACAATCTGGCTGATCACCGTTTCCGCCCCCTGGCCGATATCGGCGGCACCGGTCAGTATGTTTACCGCCCCATCCCGTCCCATCTGCACAATCGCACCAGAGCTGATATGACTCATGTTGCTCACCCCGCCGGGAAAGGCGGCACCGGCCAATCCTACGCCTCTGCCAAAGGGAAGTTTTCCCCGTTTTTCACGCCACCCGATCGCGTCAGCCGCCTTCTGAATTGAATCGGAAAATCCGCAAGTATTGATGATAAACTTTGCCGGGTGAGACTCTCCCGCATGGATGCTGTTTTTCATCCGAATCTCGACCTGATCGAGCCCGAGACGTTCTGAGATCATATCCAACTGCCGTTCTACGGCAAAACGAACCTGGGGAATACCGTGGCCCCTCATGGCACCGCTCACCGGTTTGTTTGTATATACGTGGTATCCTTCATAGATCAGGTTCGGCACACGATAGGGAATCATTAAGAAATAACACGACAGGGCGATCATGGTCGGAGCCGTGCTGTTGTAAGCCCCGCCATCTGCATAGACTTGAAACTGCTGGGCGAGGATGATTCCGTCTTTTTTCATCCCGGTCTTAACGGTTATATACATCGGATGCCGCTGCCGGGTGGAGACAAAAACCTCTTCCCGCTCGTAAACAAACTTTATCGGTTTCCCAAGGTGAATCGCGAACCAGGCAGCACAAAAATCCTTGGCAAAAAGATCGATCTTTTGGCCAAATCCTCCACCGACTTTGGGTTTGATCACCCGGATCTTGCGCTCCGGGATCTGAAGGGTATTTGATAAATTTCTTCGCAGAAAAAACGGTATCTGGGTTGAAGTCCATATGGTGAGTTCTTTGCCAAACGGATCAAACTGTGCCAGGGCAGCGTGGGGTTCAAGGGGCGCATGATTGACCGCCTGGGAGTAAAAACTGTCTTCAAAAACCGCGTCACACTCGGCAAACGCCCTTTTAACATCACCAAATTCCTTATGGATGGCAAAAGAGGTGTTGTTCTTTACCCCCTGATGAATCTCCGGTGCCCCTTCCTTTTTGGCCTCCAGAGGATCAAAGACTGCCGGGAGCTCCTCGTAGTCCACCTTGATCAGCTCGATTGCCTCCTCTGCAATTTCAGGGTCAATTGCACAAACCGCAGCCACATCATCTCCGATGTAGCGGACCTTTTCTTTGGCCAGCGCATACTCGTCTTTGGCCATCGGAACGATACCGTATTGCCGGTCCGGAATGTCCCGACCGCTTATGACACCTTTTACACCGGGAAGTTTTTCTGCTTTGGAAGTGTCGATATTGAGAATTCTGGCGTGGGCAAAGCGACTTCTCAATATCTTTCCATACAGCATCCCCGGTAAAGTGAGATCATCCGTAAATTGCGCAGTCCCTTTTGCTTTTTGTGCCGCATCAAGCATCGGCAATCGCATGCCGACAACGTTTAATTCCTTTTCCATCTATACCTCCCTGCCGGCCTCTTCACTAACACTTATCACGGCCTCGACAATTTTTTTGTATCCGGTACAGCGGCAGAGGTTTCCGGCCATCTTTTTCCGAATCACCTCCTCTGTCGGGCATTTTTCTTCCCCCAGGATTGCCTCAGCGGTTAAAATCATCCCCGGCGTACAAAAGCCACATTGAACCGCCCCTTTTTCTACAAAAGCACGCTGCAAAGGATGAAGATCACCCCCTTCAGCCAAACCCTCTATAGTTAAAATTTCCCGGCCGGCTGCATCAACCGCCAGTATCAAACAGGACAAGCAGGCCTCGCCGTCTATCAGTACCGTGCAGGCCCCGCAACTACCCAAATCACACCCCCGTTTGGTTCCCATCAACCCCAGCTTTTCCCTCAACACCTCTAAAAGTGTGTGGTTCGGGGAAACAAGCACGTCATGGGTATCGCCATTGATCTTCAGCTCAAGCGCCCTTTTCATGATATTGACCTCCCTGTCGCTCTATCCGCAGCACTCCGAAACTGTCGTCCCATCATTTTTCGTTTGTAAGAAGGTGAATAGATGGATGTCTTAACCGGCTTGGCCACTTTATCCGCTAGATCGCAGGCCTGATCAAGGATCTCTTCCGTCAAATCGTTCCCACTTAAAAATGATTCGATTCTCTGACCCCTTAAAGGCTTTTGATCCACAGCTGTAAAAGCAACCCGGTATTCTCTGTTTTGAACCGACGCCCAAAATGCCGTTCCCAAAATCGGAAAATCAATGCTCTCCCGATTTGCAAGTTTTTCATAACAACAAACCCCTTTAACTGATTCTGATGGAATGGTGATCTCTTTCAGCATCTCTCCGGGAATAAGATTGAGCGGGTCTTTCCCGTTTCCTAAAAAAAGGTTTTCCATAGAAATCTCCCTGGGGCCCGCTTTTCCAATCAATACAATTTTTGCATTCATCACCAGGAAAACCGGCGCCAGATCACCGCAGTAGCTTGAATAACAGATCCCCTTTTTATTAACCACGTGGCAGATCTCCCCACCAGCCTTAAAACACAACGATTTAGCACTTCGCCACATGCGGGATTGGTTAAAGTATTTGCACCGATTTTGCTGACAAATATTCCCCGCAAGCGTACCCATCACCTGATGATGATAGGAGCCGACCGAAGAAGCAGACTCAGCTAAACCGGGTAACTTTTCCATTATCATCGGGTCTGTATAGATCCTTTTCAGCGTGGTCAGCGCACCGATTCTAACATCGCCGTTCTCCTCCCTGATAAAGTCCAGACCCTGAATCCGCTTTATATTGACGATAACCGGCGGAGACTCGACCCGATGTTTCATATTGACCAAAAGATCGGTCCCACCGGCGAGAATTCGGGCCAAAGGCTGATCCTGCAATATTCCAACAGCCTCTTTAATCTCTTTTGGCTCGAAATATTCGAATTTTGGTAATCTCACGACTTTGCCTCATGTTTATAAATGATTAATTCGAGTCTTTCTTATCGGTTAAAATTATTTTATAATGGAGATAGAAAAAGGCATTATTCATAACATATAATTTAAAAGGTTAAAAGCATGATCTCCGCCCAGCTTCGATGAATCTAAAGGGGGTTTGTGCCCACTGTTTCATTTTAAAAACAGATAACTTATTTACAAATCTGCTAAATTTGTAGTATTTTGTTTCAACAACAGCAATTAAATTACTCAAGTTTCGCACCCTAGATTTCACGGAATCGGCACTCCATTTGATTGGGAGTACAAAAGAGGCTCTGTGGATCGGGTTTAAAGCAACGGCAGATGATTGTAACAAACTGGATTTTTTTCTGTCAGCGCTTTTATAGGGAGGTATGTCTATGATGGAGTCGTTAATTCGAGAATGGGACGGTGAAACGGTCATCGTTCAATACGATCGACCAACCGGAGCTTGGATTTTCATTGCTATCCATTCTACCAGTCTCGGCCCGGCAGCGGGTGGTACACGGATGAAATCCTATCATGATGTGGAGGCGGCTCTTCAAGATGCGCTCCGGCTATCTGCGGGCATGACTTACAAGTTCGCCGTACCTGGTATACCATTTGGTGGCGGAAAGGCTGTCATTGCTATTCCTTCCGATTTTGACAAACAGTCTTGTCCGGCACTATTGCGGCGACATGGCACGCTGGTTCAACAGCTCGGCGGCTTGTTCTTCACAGGGCCAGATGTTGGCACCTCCTCGGATGATATGGATATTATCGCCGAAACTGGTGCTCCCTATATCTTCTCCCGCACGTTGGCTGCCGGCGGAAGCGGGTCATCTGGACCTTTCACGGCACTTGGGGTATTCACCGGCATACAGACTGTCTGCGAACATCTCTTCGGAGATGTGACTCTAAAGAGGCGAAGGGTGCTAGTGCAGGGAATAGGGAGTGTTGGAGAAGCGCTGATCGAGCACCTGGGCGCAGCCGGTGCCGAAGTGATGTTCAGCGATGTGGATGAAGGCGCCATCCGTCGTTTTCGAGATGAATTCGAACTGACGTTCGTCCCTGCTGAAGCGGTTTACCGAACGGAGTGCGACATCTTCGCCCCCTGCGCCTTGGGTTCTGTGCTCAACGCCGACACGATTCCTCAACTAAAATGCCGGGCAGTGGCCGGAGGTGCCAACAACCAGCTTGCTGATTTAGAAGATGCCAAACTCCTTCTTGATCGAGGCATTCTCTATGCACCTGATTATGTGATCAACGTCGGGGGCGCAATGGCCATTTTGGGCATGGAAACTCAGGGCTGGGCGCGGGATCAAGCAGAGAAGGAGGTCGCCGAGAATGTTCAACGCGTTCTGCGGCAGGTTTTCGAATTGGCGGCGACTGAGGGAATCACCACCGAAGCCGCTGCACGCCGGATTGCTGAGGAGCGTTTATCTGCAGGGATGTAGTCGAAGTTTAACCGATGACCATTAAAGACAAACATGAATTCTAAAAAAAATCCCGAAATAGAAAAATGGAAACCAGGTGTTTCCAAGAGCGTTCTCTTGCTTATTGCAGGGATAATGTGGATTGGAATAGGGATTATGTTGGATGGTTTATCCTATTCATGGCTAAGGGCTGAAAAACCGGATTCCGCCCTTTTAGCGTCGCTTGTTGGATTTGTTTGTGCCCTTGTTATCCATCATTTCGGATTTCTTCACGTAGTAGATGAAAATCTGGGGCGAATTCTTCCAATGGAGGGTAAAAGGTGTATTTTTTCATTTATGCCTTGGAAGAGCTATATTCTTATCATTATAATGATTCTAATGGGGTTTTTACTTCGACTTTCACCAATTCCAAAATTGTACTTGGCAGTTTTATATTCTGGAATCGGAACAGCATTAATTCTATCAAGCGTACGGTATTTGCGACATTTACTCCTGGTTATTAAGAAGTAGGCAGATATTTCGGCCCGAATTGTTGTTGAGGGCCATGGGTAGCTGGTTTACATCTAACGGCTAAAAAAAGGGTTCGTTGTGGAGGTTTTGAAATCTTTATCACTGGGTCAAATACTGGAGAAAGGTGCCCGGTCTGTACCGGATAAAATCGCCGTGGTGGATGGGAACCAACGAAAAACATACAGTGACCTGAATGCCATGACCAATGCACTGGCAGCCGGCTTGGCCGAAATTGGATTTAAAAAAGGTGATCGGGCAGCCATTTACATGAAAAATTCAATTGAGCTCATGGTTGCTTTTTATGCCCTGCAAAAGTTAGGGGTCAAGGGACCTATTCATTTTACGGTTTAATCGAAGAGGGATACCGTAGAGAATATATCCCCGCCCGAATCAACACACATGAGGACCTTGCCATGCTTCTGTATACCTCCGGCACAACGGGAAGTCCGAAGGGGGCTATGATTACCCATTACGCTGCTGTTAGGGGGGGATGGGAGTATTCCCTGGGGGTGAACGCCACTTCGGACGATATCTTTATCGGCTTTTTAGTCATGAGCCATTCCTATGGTTGCGGATCAATTCTGATCCAGCCCATTCTGCTTCAAGCAACCGTAATTCTGATGGATAAATTCGAAACAGAAAATGCATTTGAGATTATCGAGAAAGAAAAGATCACCTTACAATTGGCAGCACCGGCCCACTATATCCTTGAGTTGAATCACAAAAGCAGAAAAAATTATCACATCAATTCCCTCAGGTCAGGTTTGATTGCAGGACAGATCGCACCCGAGGGTCTGATCGGCAAAGCTGAAAAAGAGATGGGCATCTATCTATCCTCGTTTTGGGGCGCTTCTGAAGTCGGTCCGGGTTTGGGAATCATGTGTTCTTTTCAGTCTCCGCTGAATATTAGAGAAAAATACATTGGAAAACCTATAAATGATACCTTTACGCGGGTCGTTGACCCCATAACGCATAAAAAACTGCCTGATGGAGAGATTGGAGAGTTGACCCTGTCAGGATGGCATGTCATGAAAGGCTACTGGAAAAATGCTGAAAAAACTCGCCTTCAAATAATTGATGGATGGCTTTTCATGGGTGATCTTGTATCAAGAGAAAAAAACGGTTACTTCAAAATTTATGGCCGAACAAAAGACTTAATTAATCGAGGGGGTTATAAAATTTATCCATATGAACTTGAATCTTTGATCATTGACCACCGCAAGGTTGATCAGGTTTGTGTGGTTGCCACCCCCAACCCGGTGTTAGGGGAATCGATCTGTGCATGTGTTATTCCAAAGTCGGGAAAAGTGGTCACATTAAAAGAGATCCGTGAATTTATGCGGGATAAAATTGCGCCTTATAAACTGCCGGATGAGGTTTGCCTCATGACCGATTTCCCAAAATTATCCGGTGGGGTAAAGATTAAAAAATTCGGAAAAGGGGGGCTTGCTGAATTAGCAAAAAAAGACCAAAACCGGGAACGAATTCGGCAAATTGCTGTCACATCTTGACGGTTGGTGGCCCAAAGAAGAAATGGAGGCAAAATCTGTTTTAAAACCTTTAACAAAGGAGATAAATGATGGGTAAAACAGAACAGAATTTAATGGATGCATTTGCGGGCGAGTCCCAGGCCAATCGAAAGTACCTGGCGTTTGCCAAACAGGCTGAAAAAGAGGGTTATCCCCAGGCGGCCAGGTTGTTTCGCGCAGCAGCAGAAGCGGAAACCGTCCACGCCCACGCGCATTTGCGAACACTGGGTGGGGTTAAAAGCACCGCTGAAAATCTAAAGGTGGCCATAGCCGGCGAAACCCATGAATTTAAAAAAATGTATCCTGAGATGATCGAAACAGCCAAAGCAGAAGGTCATAATAAAGGCGAACGCAGTTTCATCTATGCCAATGAAGTCGAAAAGATCCATGCCTCACTCTACCAGAGGGCCCTGGACAATCTGGACAACCTGGAAAGTGTGGATTATTATGTTTGTTCAGTCTGTGGTTACACCTGTGAAAAAGAACCGCCGGAGACATGTCCGGTATGCAAGGCCAATGCAAAGGCTTTCTTCAAGGTTTCATGATTGACAATTTTGATCTTATTTATGACCTGTCCAAACGGATCAAAATTAATGACTAAAGTTTCAGATGTAAGTGCGCGGTGGACTTCGAGGTCATTGAAGTCTGACAATTATAAAATTGGTCTCATTATCAGAGGGTAAATGATGAAAAAATACAAAAAAATAAATGCAGAGGATCTCCATTATTTGAAAGCCGGTGATATGCATCCGGCAGATACATATTTTCATTTTTCTTTTGCAAATTATTATGATCCTGAAAATATGAAATTTGGCGTTCTGCGGGTAGTAAACGATGACAATGTCAGGCCCCATAGCGGGTTTGGCACCCATCCCCATCGCGATATGGAAATTTTCAGTTATGTTATCGATGGTAAACTTACACACCGTGACAGCGCAGGCAACCATGAAGTCCTTGGCCGCGGACATGTCCAATGTATTTCCGCCGGGACCGGGGTCACACACTCCGAGCTGAATGAACAAGACGACTGGTGCCGTTTTCTCCAAATATGGATTTTACCAGAAGCAGCAAATTTGCCGGTTAGATATGACCTGCATAAATTCTCCCCTGAAAATAGAAAAAACAAGCTGCTGCAGATCATTTGCAGTTCAGAAAATAAGAGCCAGGCCCCTCTTCATATTTGTCAGGACATAACTGCCTATGTATCTGAATTAACAGAAATGAATAAGCGAATATCTTTCACTTTGAACAAAGGGCGGCAGGCATATATTTACTGTTTTGAAGGAAGCATAAATATAAATAATTATCCCGGTCTTGGAGAACGCGACGCATTGAAAATATATGGTCAAGCCGATCTTGAATATACGCTCGCCTCCGATAAAGCCCATTTCATCCTTATTGAAATGCCCGAAGAAAAAGAGGAATGAAAAGTTGAATATCCTTGAAGAAACGGCACAGTTGGTCAAACAAAAGCTCGGTAGCGATTTTGACGACATCACCATCGAACGGGTGGTGATCGGTCTGTTTTTCACCGGTGTGAAGCTGTCCGGCAATGCCGGGGGCTGAAATTGTCGTGATGGGTCCCACGGCCGGGCTTTTGCCAGAGCCGATGTTTGAGCGCGGAGTTCGGGTCGTCGGGGGTGTTTGGGTCAAAAAACCAGATGATTTACTGGATGTACTTGCTGCCGGTGGTTCCGGGTATCACTTCTTCGATCGTTTGGCAAGCCGAATTGTAATGGAAAAACCTTAAATCAATTCGGTTATCGATAAACAGAAATTCAGTTTTTCATAAAACCTAAATCAAGAGGACAATCCATGGACCCAAAACCGATAAGCCGCTACCCGGTGCCGGAGATAGATGAGCTGCCCCGGGATATAAGAGACCGCATCCTAAAAGTACAGGACAAAGCAGGATTTGTGCCGAATGTGTTTTTCGCCCTCGCACACCGGCCGGAAGAGTTTCGCGCCTTCTTCGCCTACTACGATGCACTGATGGAGAAGGAAGGAGGGCTCACCAAGGCAGAGCGCGAGATGATAGTCGTCGCAACCTCAAGTGCAAACAACTGTCTCTACTGTGTCATCGCCCATGGCGCCGCACTCCGTATCCGCGCCAAGAACCCGCTAATCGCAGATCAGGTGGCGATCAATTACCGGAAAGGGGATATCACGGCGCGCCAGAAGGCAATGCTCGACTTCGCCGTGAAGGTGGCCTTGAACGCATCAAAGGTTGAGGACACCGATTTTGAGACCGTGCGTAAATACGGCTTCTCCGACGAAGATATCTGGGATATCGGCGCCATCAGCGCACTTTTTGCCCTCTCCAACCGCATGGCCAACCTGATCAACATGCGGCCGAACGACGAGTTCTATATTATGGGCCGGGTGCCAAAGGATTGAAGCCTCCGATAACCCCGATTATGAGAGATCCACGCTCGACTAGAACAACATCCGTTAACAAATAAAGTGATTTTAAGGACAAAGCAAAGATATTTCTTTTCGCCATTGTAAAATTCAAGTTTCCCGCCTTTGATTTTACGATGACCTGCCTTCGGCACCGTTATGAAAGGAGATGAGATGAAAGAAACATTAAAACCAGGTATTGAGCATGAACTCAAGTTTCGAGTTCCAGATACCAAAACCGTGCATGCACTTTATCCGGAATCACCTGAATTCCAGGAAATGCCTAAAGTGTTTGCTACCGGCTTCATGGTTGGCTTTATCGAATGGGCATGTCTCCTTGCAATAAAACCACACCTTGACTGGCCAGAGGAACAAACCGTCGGCACACATATCAATGTCGATCACCTCGCTGCAACGCCTCCTGGCCTCGAAGTATGCGCCAATGTTAAACTTATCGAAGTAAATGGGCGGCGTTTGGTTTTTGATGTGGAAGTACATGATGGAATAGATACCATAAGCAGGGGTAAACATGAACGCTTTATAATTAATGCTAAAAAATTTAACCAAAAGATGAAAGATAAAATAAAAAAAAGAGCAGGCTTATAAAACGATGCGGTTCATGGTAGTCGAACATTTCAAGGAAGGTAAAGCGAGGAAGATATACAGACGGGCCGAAGAGAGTGGCCGCATGCTTCCACATGGCCTTAGGTATATCGATAGCTGGGTATCAATTCGCCTGGATCGGTGCTTTCAGCTGATGGAATGCGACGACGAGCATTTGCTTGAACAATGGATCGACCATTGGCGCGATCTGGTTGAGTTCGAAGTGATTCCTGTCACAACTTCGACGGATGCGGCCAACAGAGTATTAAATTCTCAGGAAAAAAAATAATTTTATACGCTAAAATACAATGACCTAGCTTCAATTTTTCATTTCCAAATCTAAGATACAATTTGATATGACAACACGTTGAGTTGAGATACGGAATGGATATGCCAGGTTTTCTGGAGGATGAAAAAACTTAGATATGTATGGAATATCTGCACAAAAGAAGGGACTGAGATAGTTGGTTTTGGCCCACATTCTTCAGTAAAGGTCCTACTCCTTATCTAGAATTTCCCTCAGTTTTTGTGATATCTCTTTCACACTGAAAGGTTTCTGGATAAAGTCCTGCGCTCCGGCATCCAGAATACCCCGGGCGGTATCAATAGAATATCCGCTGCAAACAATCACCTTCAGATTAGGTCTGGCCTCCATGATCAGCGGGTACACTTTATCACCTCGAATGTCCGGCAGTTTTATGTCTAAGAGAGCAAGATCAATATCCCCGTCAAAGGTTTTGGCAATCTCAACAGCTTCACGCCCGGTTTTAGCCTCCAGCGTCCGGTATCCCAGCCTTTCGAGGACGGCACAGATGACGTTCATCACCATCTCTTCATCCTCAATGATTAAGATCGTGCCTTCGCCTTTGGGCATCTCAGTCGTAGATTCCACGATTGCTTCTTTTTTAATCTCTTCGGCTTCGATGGCAGGCAGATAGATACGCACCACAGTTCCTTTGTCTTGCTCAGAATCAACCAATATCCAGCCATCGTGATTCCTGATAATGCCATAAACCGCAGCCATTCCCAAACCACGACCCATAAATTTTGTTGTGAAAAAGGGGTCAAATATTTTCCTCACAGTCTCCTTGTCCATACCCTTGCCGTCATCCTCGATTGTGAGACAGGCATATGGGCCAGGTTTGGGACCCGGATGACGTTTGACAAACGACGCATCAATCTTTTCGTTGTTGGTGATAATCCGGATGCGGCCTTTCCCTTCTATTGCCTCTACAGAATTGTTCACCACAGAAGAAAGCACCATCTGTATCTGGGCGGAATCAGCCCTTACACTGAAAATATCTCTCGGTAGATCCGTCTCCACCCGGATGGTAGGATCAATAGTGGGCTTTATGATAGGAAGGATGTTTTCCACAAAATCGCTCAAGGACATGGTTCTGGCCTGATATTTCCCTCCCTGGGCATAGGCCAGAAGTTGGTTGGTGAGGTTGGCCATCCGGTGAGAGGACGGCATCATTGCCTCAGTATATTTTTTTACAGCCTTGTTGTCAGCAAAATCCATCTCCAGCAATTGTATGTTTCCAACGATGCTTGTCAAGGCATTGTTGAACTCATGGGCAATCCCTCCGGCTAAAGTGGCTATGGCCTCCATTTTCTGGGCTTGCTGAAGTTGGGTCTGCAGTTTTTCTTTTTCTTCCTCAATCTTTTTTTGTCCTGAAAGATCTCTTACCACGCTGACGATACCAATCGGTTTTCCTTTATTATCCACCATAAGAGAGGCAGTGTGTTCGCTTGGAAAAATCTCACCATTTTTTCTTCTCATTTTAAACTGAAAATTGGTTATATCTCCCTTATGAATAACTTCCTTCATTTTTTTGCCAAATTCCAGATAATGTTCATGGTCGATATGGACCATCTCTGAAGATACGTTCACCAGTTCTTCCTTTGTGTATCCGAACATCTCCTGGGCGGCTTCATTCATATCTAAAAAGATCCGATCAGGTGTGATAACAGAAACCCCCTCATTTAACGATTTAAAAATATTGCGTACCCAAACCTCGGATTTTTTCAGCGCTTCCTCGGCCTGCTTACGTTCAGTGATGTCTGTCATATAACATAATACAGCAGGTTTATTATCCCAAGAAAATGGTACCGCGCTGAGCTGCACCCACTTCGTATCTCCAGCTTTATTAATGATTCTAAAAGGATAGATCTTAGGAGGTTCTTCACCCCTAAGCC
>Ga0255058_10001872_pt1 | contig 11747 bp, 15 predicted proteins | sample Cases_109_9_MG_FD_188637 | JGI IMG/M metagenome (GOLD analysis project Ga0255058, IMG submission 188637) | Seawater microbial communities from Amundsen Gulf, Northwest Territories, Canada - Cases_109_9 | ecosystem: Environmental > Aquatic > Marine > Gulf | place: Canada: Northwest Territories... | reverse complement strand
GTCCAATTTCAATGCAGAAGTATGAAATACATGAAGAAACCGATAATAACATTTCTCCTTCAGACCGATTGCCCTTATCAAGCTGGTGACGCCAAGACATTCAGTCCGAATGGACATGCTCGCTAAGCAAAGTGCCAACCACATGAAAGTTCGCCCTCGTGAACACGCAGGACGTAATTCCTTAATGCATTTATACCATTCTATCCATAAAGCCATTTGTTTCTCCTAAAAGATGTTTACAAATATACACCGATAGCTTATAATGCTAACGGTGTATTGTAGCAAACATTCAGATAAAAAGATATACTAAAATCGGAGGAAAGCATGAAAATAAAAGAAAAAAGGATTTGTACTTTAGAAAGACAAATAGCTAAGATAAAACAAGATATCAACACCATAGGTGATTTACGTCGAGGAAGTCTTTCAGAACAATACAATGTCTGTGGTACATCGGGGTGCAAGTGCAAGGCAACGCCGCCTGAGAAGCATGTCCCCTATTACCAGTTGAGTTTTACAAAGAATGGCAGGAGTAGCACCAAGTTTGTAAACAGTAAATGTGTAAAGAAAGTAAAAATGCAGGTTAAAAACTATTCACGCCTGAGGAAACTTGTAGAAAAGTGGTTAGAATTGGGTACCGAATTGTCAGATTTGAAAATTTCTAATGAATAGAGGTAGACTATTTAGCTTTTTGATATATTGAGAACTTATCACTCTCAAGTCATTAGATAGTGCAACGAATGAAAGGTTGGAACAATGACAAAATACTTACATAATTCACATGTCGGTGAAATATTAAAAACGGAATTTTTGGGGCCTCTTAATATTAGTCAGAATGAACTTGGTCGTCGAATTAAAGTTCCTGAGAACCGCGTACATGCTACTGTCAATGGACAACGTCGTATTACGGCCGATACAGATTTACGGCTTTGTAAATTCTTTGATTTATCAGAAGGGTATTTCTTACGTTTGCAAAACGATTATGAAACAATTGAAGCTAAGCGTAAACTTTCAAAGATTATAGTTAATATTGAGCCGTATATACTAAATGACAAGAAATTGCTTTTAAAAACAAAGTAATAGCAACACGATTTTTCCATGAAAGGGAGGCTATAATGCCGATTTGAGGTTTACACAAAATTCTTGACAGACTCGATTAGTTAATATCTCCCTTATTGAGAAGAAGAAAATCTGTGTAACTCCGTGTCTGTCTGTGGTGGTCATGTTTTCAATTTCTAGTTTCCAATTTCACTTTATCACAGTGCCATGATGAAGGCATATTTAAAAGTTGAGTTGGCCATTTTTGCCAGTTGTCATAACTATATGACTCTGATTTTATATCAGACGTAATCACTAATCAAGGTGACCCGGTTTCCTCTTTACCTATCAATGGGTTGCTAAGAATCGTTTGATTTGGTCGTGGTTACCAGCAAGAATAGCAAAGCATGTTGATTTCTCACGTTCAATAAGCACACGAATTTTGTTTTCTACACCAGCCTCATAATATGGTTTGCGTAATTGTTTGTAAAAAAAGCGGGTTTCTACTTTCTGTACCTCTGACAGCCTGTAATCATGAGAATAATAAACAAGAAGAGCTTTTAAAATGCGTTTTACAATTCTTTTTTGGATTGTATCCAGATTCTTGCGACTTCGTTCAAAAGATGGATAATAAAAAAGAGTTAACGGCATAGTTGAGATAGTTCCTAAAGATTATCAATAAATTTGCACGTTACTTTTTTTGCTTTTTTCTTCTGCTTTTTGGTAAGCTCGTCAAGCTTGGCATATTCTTCGTCAGTAAAGACCTTTTCTACCATTACCAGGGGAATAAGTTCAATGCGGTGCCCCGAAACCTTAATATCGAGAATAGATCCTTTATTTAATCCAAGAATATTGACAATTTTTTTGGGAATCGTGATTTGGTTTTTCGATGTCATAGTTATTGTCATTATACCGCCTCTCCTTTCTTTACTAATATACTATATTTTACCGGTTCCTGCAAGCTAATAAGTAAGGAAGTAAGGAAGTAAGGATTCCTTTTTTATCAAAACAAATATATTATCTTGAGAAATAAATGAAATAAGTGAACAAAACAATATTATCGATAGCCTGCCATATTTTCTTTATGAACAATACAAACTGGCAATGCAGTCAAGGGGAGTCACGGTAGGAATGCCGGTTACCCGGCACCCCCCGTACAGATCCCTACGTGCGGAACTACCGCATACGGCTCCTACCTCAAGTACTTGGCGTCAAAGCGTACGCAGGGAAACGGATGTGCAAGACGTGGGCGCGGCAACCAGAGTCTCTGGAGCCGATAGAAGCGTTCCCAAGTCCACCGGCACCTGGCCTTCTGGCTCCGCCGACGAATTACCCAAATCCACAATCTGCCGATTTGGGTATAGAACTCTCGTGGAGCTTTCATGTTGCCGGGTACCGCATGGTAACTCGTAAAACCCCGAATCACACTTGCCAACCATTTACCTACCACCTCCAAAGGGTCGTGCATCCGTCTGATCAACATCGCCTTAACCTCTTTCAGCCTTCGGCGAAGTCGCTTCCTGTTGGTCTTACGACGGATCCAAAACTTGCCCCGCCGAGAAACCGCACAGATATGCGTAAAGCCTAAGTAGTCAAACGTTTCGGGTTTGTCATTTCCTCGTTTACTTCGATTGCTCGCCGCAAACCGCCCGAATTCGATCAGACGGGTCTTCGCCGGATGCAGTTTAGGGCCATAGGCCTCCACTCGTTCGCACAGGGCTATCAGGAACGCGCGCCCTTCGGATTCGTACTGAAACCCAAACACCGCATCGTCTACGTAACGGACGATAATGACGTCTCCCTTGGCCTGTGCCATACGCCACCCCGAGGCCCAATCATCCATCACCGTGTTCAGATAGATGTTCGCCAGCAAGGGCGAAATCACCGAACCCTGTGGTGTCCCGATGGTTCCGGGGTGTCGCATTCCGTCCTCAATCCATCCGACTCTCAGCCACTTCCGGATTAGACGAAGCATCCGCTTATCTGTCACCCGTTCTACACATAAAGGGGACGTTGATTAATAAGATTAAATAGTTGACAAAAATTGAAGATTAATGATATTAATCAACGTCCCTCCTCTTCATATTATTTGTATTCCTATATTCACCTATTATAAAGGCATCAGAAGAGCCACACATAACCCTGCGTTCATCTTATAGGAATTTATCTCTTACTCAGGTGCAGTCAATGTCTAATATTTCTATACGCAAAAAGGATAAATGGGGATTTTATGGGCACAGCACAATCAATCACAGCTATGAGAAGAGGTCTATAAATGGAGATAGTGTGGTAATAGACCACGCTACTGGCCTAATGTGGCATCAATCAGGTTCGAATAATTATATGAGGTGGAATAATGCAAAAGATTGGATAAGGAATTTGAACTATAGAGGATATGCAGATTATCAAGATTGGAGATTACCAACTTTAGAGGAAGCTGTATCTCTGCTTGAATCTGGCAGGTGGAATAATAATTTATATATTACCACTGTCTTCAATGAAGAACAATGGGGGATTTGGACTGGTGACAAAAATAGTTCGGGTGGAGTGTGGAGCGTCTATTTCAGCCTTGGTAATGTGCGTTGGAACGTCAAAAACCGCTTTGTTCGTCCAGTTCACTCACTCAAATAATTGAAACAAATAAAGAATGAAGATGAGAGGGAAATTAAGCCATTTAATAAGACTAAATGATTGTTAACCAAATAGTAGTGGTGAAAACACCGTAGTCAAAACGTAGTCATATCGTAGTCAACTCAACCGAAATCGGCAGTAACAGGCAGGAATTGCCAGAATCAATTGATGTATTGTAACTTGTTTATACTAAAGATGATAGCAGCGCAACAGACATCAGATTAAGCACTTATGAAAATTGTAAAAAACGCCCTTTTTCTGACTCATAATCACAAATCAAGGAGTACCTCGATTTCTTTCCATAAATTTGACTTGTTGATAAATCAAGAAAGGGATATAATTGCAAGTAATTATATCAGATTAATGAGAAAGGGGATTGCATGGCTATTCAAAGAGTTACATATAGTTCGCCAATCGAGGCTTATGACGCCATCGTCAGGTCATTAGCTGCTTATGAAACAAAATATAGTATGTCATCATCTGATTTTTTCTCTCAATACAAAGAAGGCAAACTCGGTGATTCGAAGGATTATGTTGAGTGGGCAGGTGATTACGGGCATTATATGGATTTGAAACAGGAGTTGGAACAAAAATTGAAAGCTACGGCGTGACAGATATCGGTGATCATTTCAGGGAATTGCAACTGCTTATTAGTGGTTTAACAGGAGTGGAGGTAGAAAAATATGAAGAGCACCTTTTAACAGAAAGTAGGGGTAATTTACGCATCCGCTTACGTTTTTCAGACGATTCTCTATTAGAGACCAGTGAAGCTATTCAGATTATAAATAACAACTCTCAACGAATAAGTTATCGTTACCATTATCAAAGTTGCACGGGTAATCTTATATTTCGTTATGACGATGCTCCTCATCACCCTGAGATCAATACCTATCCACACCATAAACACATTTTTGACAAAATATTAGATTCTCCACAGCCTGACATTAAAGCGGTTATAAGAGAAGTCAATGAACACCTTATGAAGTAAAAAACAGAACAAGGATACAATAACCGGGCGTCTGGTGTCATATAATGAACAGAGTAAAACGAGAATCAAATTTGCCATTTGCAAAGTATTTAAAGTTGACAAAATAAAAAAGGCGAATTTGTTTTAAATGGAAAGGAAATGAAGCGTGGAATGTAGAAATTGTAGATTATCATTAGATAGTGCAACGAATGAAAGGTTGAAACAATGACAAAATACTTACATAATTCACATGTCGGTGAAATATTAAAAACAGAATTTTTGGGGCCTCTTAATATTAGCCAGAATGAACTTGGCCACCGAATTAAAGTTCCTGAGAACCGGGTTCATGCTATTGTCAATGGACAACGTCGTATTACGGCTGATACAGATTTACGGCTTTGCAAATTCTTTGATTTGTCAGAAGGGTATTTTTTGCGTTTGCAAAACGATTATGAAACAATTGAAGCTAAGCGTAAACTTTCAAAGATTATAGTTAATATTGAGCCGTATATACCAAATGACAAGAAATTGCTTTTAAAAACAAAGTAATAGCAACACGATTTTTCCATGAAAGGGAGGCTATAATGCCGATTTGATGTTTACACAAAATTCTTGACAGACTCGATTAGTTAATATCTCCCTTATTGAGAAGAAGAAAATCTGTGTAACTTCGTGTCTGTCTGTGGTGACCATGTTTTCAATTTCTAGTTTCCAATTTCCAATTTCACTTTATCATAATACCATGATGAAGGCATATTTAAAAGTTGAGGGACTGATCAAAAATAACTTGGCATTTTTTCGCGCTCAGGTTTAGGTCAGATTTGGTTGATCTGATTGAGCTGAACCGCAAGCGTAGCCTTAGCTACGTTGAGGATTCAGCGAATGAAGATCGGACAAAGCATGTCCTGAGCTTATCGAAGGGATGGCCTGAAAATGGGATGCGAAAATGCCAAGTTATTTTTGATCAGCCCCTAAGTTGACCATTTCTGGCAGTTGTCATACAATATGAATCATAATCACAAACCAAGGTGACTTGGCTTGCTACAAGCTTCCAACTCCTTTTTGTCTTGCAATTTCACCTTACACAGCCGTATAATTTCTCACGCGTATTTTAATTTAACTTTTAGTTCTATAGAAAGGAAATTTGCATGTTAACTGCATACATTCAAGCGGCCATGTGCAAAGCAACTTATGAGATTTTGCCTGACAAGGAAGGTTATTTTGGCAAGATTGAAGGTCTTCAAGGTGTTTGGGCAAACGCCGACACACTTGAAGGTTGCCGTGATGAATTAAAAGAAGTCCTTGAAGAATGGATTTTAGTGGGTCTTAAAATGGAACATACAATTCCGGTAATTGAGGGCATTGACCTAAATGTTAAAGAAGTAGCCTAATGCCAAAACTGAAACCAATAAAACGTAAAGAGTTGGTTTATTATTTGCGACAACTTGGCTTTGTAGGTCCATACTCTGGCGGTAAACATCAATTTATGATAAAAAACAATCAGAGGGTACGAATACCCAACCCCCACAAAAGTGATATTGGTATAAATCTACTTATACAAATTCTTAGAGAAGCCAAAATCGAAAAGAAAGAATGGGAAAGACTTTGAAGTAAAGATTTAAGGTAAATAAGTGGACATCTGTGTAACTCCATGTCTATCTGTGGTGACCATGTTCGATTTTCAATTTTTTACCCGACGCGCATTTTGGCGGGCCAATTTCCAATTTCACTTCATCATAGTGACATGATGAAGGCATATTTAAAAGTTGAGTTGGCCATTTTTGACAGTTGTCATACAATATAACTCCTATGATCCCATTCAACTTAATAGGTGCTGCTTGCCTGACGGGTTGTTTGGTGGGCTCCTATTAAGCCTAACCTGGACAAGCCAGAACCAAAATACACTCTAAGACGACAATTTCTGTTCAAAAAAAGTAAGAAATTGTTGGCTTAGAGCCTAATCACAAATCAAGGTGTGACCCGGCTTCCACGCATTGATTCCTTTTTAGGTTTAAGAATGATCTCTTCTTTTTCCACAAATATTTCAAAAACCATCCGTTCTCTAAGATGATACCGCTCCTTAAAATCCTCGGGGATTACAATGCTTAATGAATTCCCCAATTTCTTTACAAAGGCTTCCATGATAAACCCCCTTTCGATTCTTTCCCATTAAATTAATGACTCCTAAAAAAGGTCCATTTCTTAACTCTTCAATCTCCTCTTTTAAAAGCTTTGTGTATTTTGTAATACTTTATGAACGTTCGATATTATTTTTCTATGAAGATTATAAGAATGTGCAAGGTATGATTGCAAGATAATAATGGCTTTTTTGTGGCGCCAAAAGGGAACATCTTTCATCATTTTTGCTTCTTCAAATTCTTTGTCAATAACTTCTTTATTGCAATAATAGCAACACGATTTTTATATAAAAGGGAAACTATAGTGATAAATTTTATCATAATACCATGATGAAGGCATATTTAGAAGTTGAGTTGGCCATTTTGGGCAGTTGTCATAGAATATGACTCATATTCACAAATCAAGGTGACCCGACTCCTAATGCTATTTCATAGTTCCAATGAATTCTGCCATGTAATAATATTCTTAATTACGTCTTTTTCACAATTACTCAAATCATGATCTCCTTCTGGAATATATACTTCAGTGACTTCTTTAACTCTCTCCTTAAAATAATGAAACATGTCATTTCTATGAGCAGTTTGTAATGGGTCTTGACCGCCTAAATAAATTAAACATTTACTATCTATAAAATATTTTTTTTGCACTCCAAGACGAATTAATTTATAAGGTGGACCTTCCATTATACTTAATAATGCTTTTTTAGTGATTGGGATATCATACACTTCGTCATTTTGTGATACACCATATTCGTTAGGAGGTAATAGCTGAAAAACATCCAAGTTCCCCTCTTTTTTTAAGCGCTTTATTTGTTCTTGTACTGTTTCAGGTGCCACCCTTTTAACTTGTAATTGATAGCTATCACAAGGTGATAGTAAAATGAAGTCATATTTATCCGAATGGTTAAGTAGAAAATGAAGAGTCCTATCACACCCTAAGCTATGACCTTGTAATATTATTCTTTCACTGAACGGTTTTACAAATTCAAGTGCGCCTTCTATATCATTTATACATTCATTGAAATCTACTATGGTACCTCCTATATATTCAAACTCGTCGTTTCTGAAACCCTCAGCTAACCCATCATGAGCACTTAAATTAAAAGACAAAAAATTAATACCATTATCTTGGTACATTTTAGCCATTAAGCGTAAAAATTGATTCTGATAGAAATTTCCAAGGCTTCCATGAATATGAATAATGGTGATTTTGTGAGTATCTTTCTGATATAAGATTCCATCTAGGTGTAGTCCTTGAGTGTTTTTGAAAGTTACAAGCTCACCAAGAATCTTATTTCTACGCACTATTTACACTCCTTACTAATCGGATGTTCATCGTCAAATTTGAATAAATTTTCAAGCGTCACAATTTCAGCAGATGTAGATGGATTATTTCTGGTAATGCTATCGGAGTTCCACATTACGTCAAATAAATCCACATAGTTAATAATCAGATTTGGGTCTTTAGAAAAAGTCCCTTTAGTTGGCTCATACTCTTCTGATCTATAAAGCAATTGGCTACCGTATATACCAAAATCTTTATAATGAGCGGGAAGTTCATTATCAGAACAAATTTTTTGATAAACATCAGATGAGATAATTCGACAATCCATTCTTTGATTCGATTGAAAATAATCCATCAATTTCCCGATTCTAGAATCCTTAATTAAAGTAAGGTCATCTAAAATGAGAATGGAACGAATACATTCGATCCTCTTCTCATTTAACATTTTAGCAGTCGCTTCAAAATAACACTTCCATGGAAGGTCATCAAATAATTCTTCTCCAACAGTTAAAGGCCATGTATATCTCCAGATCCGTTCATCATCACCGGAAAATGCATCAAGGACATTTTCAACATTTAGAAAATGATCAGCCACGACCTGTAACTCCTTTTTTTCAGTTACGTTTTGAATTTTACTCGATAGGCCTCGGAATTCCTTCATAAAATGGGCTATGAAAAGGTCTTTCTTTCCATATGAATCTCTAACAATCCTAGTAAAAGAAGTCCGAATATTTGAAAGCTCACAATCCCCTTCATTACGCAGTGACCAAAGCTTTGACTCTTTTGATAATTTATTTAATCTATGAGATGTGATCCATAATATATCTAATAAAAGGAGTACGATGAACAAAGAACTTGTACACAATATTTGTTCATAAGGATCTTGATAAATACCAGTCCATACTGCAACAAAACCAAGCAAGAGAGATCCAGCAAAAGATAGTCCAAGAAAGATTATTTGTTTTGTAGATTCCTGCATGTTTTAATCAGTTCTTTTTGAAAATGTAAAAAACCTGAGCCGCCTATAATAAAGGCTTAATGACTCATCTTATTTAACATCGATTAGTTTCAAATCTGGACAATATTCGTTCTTCAATTCTTCCCATTTTCTAGCATAATATAACAAACTACTAGGCGGTGTAATTTTTTTACATGTTGAGCAAAGGCTTTAATCCTTGTTTATTAAATGAATTTTGACAACTAACTAGTGGAAATTTTTAAATAACTCGGTCAATGATGTGCTTTTCTCTTGCTTTTGAGTCGGTTCTAAGACATTAGAATCTTCCCATGCTTTATCGAAAAATTCAATGAATCGTAGTATATATTCTTTGTTTTTTGAAAAAACACCGTCAATGATGTCACCATATTTATGAGTCTTAAAGATTACCTGATCACCATATATACCAAAGTCAATCCAGTCGCTATTTACTTTATATTCATTTCTTAAATCATCAAAATGTTGAATACCAATTGATTTTTTTTCGAAACCTTTAGTATTATGATAAAAACATATTAAGTTCTGTATATTAGTATTGTTAATGACATGATTGTCTTTCAAAACAAATATGGTACGTACTCGAATTTCTTTCTTATCCACCAATTTAGCAATCATCTTGAAAAAATTTGCGTATATATAATCGAACACTTTATCTTGAGGCAAAGGATCTACAACAAATACTTCACGGTAGATATTTACTTTGGAATTCTTGAAAATTTCTTTTAATTTGTCATGTGATTTAAAATGATGACCTTTAACTGATACTTCTTTTCTGAAGGCTGCATTTGACACTTCTTTTTCAAGACGATTAATTTCTTCCATAATGAGGTCTTCAAAAAGACGATCGTGATCACCGTGACGATCATGGATAATGAGAGAAAAATTATCACGAAGTGATTTTAAAACAAGTTCAAATCTGTTTTTTGTGTGCCAAATATCTTCTTCTTTCATTTCTCTTTTGTTTATTTTTTCCATGTAATATAAGATTTTTGCGGTCATTAATATTATAAAAACACAAAATCCTATAATTATTTCTTCTGTTTTCGAAGTTTTATCAGGGGTAAAGAATTCAATTGCAATAGGTGTTATTATTGATATAAATATATTAACTAAAAAGAATATTCTCATATACTATTCCTTTGTATTAACAAATAGTTTAAGTCTATTAAAGTACGGACTACCTAAATCATCGTCAAAAATATTAAGAGTTTTTAATTCAGGACAATAATTTGTTCTTACTTCAGCCCATTGCTTTCCATAATACCACAAACAGCCTGGTGGTGTGACTTTTGTACAATTATTTAAGAATGCTTGTAATCGTTTGTTTTTAAATTTCTTTTCAAGTGTTTTATAAAAAAGTGTAGAATCTACTAAACATCTCATATCAAGCAATTCACTGCAAAAGAAAAACTCACATGAAAAATAATTCACATGGAGCAAATTTAAAGGGAGATTAGAGTATTTATCCATTAGTTCATGTAAGTTAATATGCTGAAAAGGATGAGTCAATACCTTATCTATAAATATTCCATCTTTTTCTAAGGCTTGTGTAACTAGTTGATAGAATAATTCTCTCTTGTCATATGGTATATTGCCAATTGTAAGGTCTGAAAGTATGAGAGAGAAAAAATTCTTATAATTTGAAAGAGTTTCCAACCAGTCGCCATATACTATGTTTTCTTTATTTGAATAAATACGCAATTCCGTCATTAACTTAATGAAATCTTTGTTCTTATCGAGAATATAAATATTTCTATGCCCAGTCTCTACTAGAAGGTCTCGAAATTCAGGAGTACAACCTAATACTGCAACTGGGTAAGATTGGTCAAGTGTGGAAACAAGTTTTTTTATCTGATTAAGATGATCTGCCGATGGCCGCGAGGGGGGCAAAACGAAATGCCAGGTTTTTATTTGATCCCAACTTCCCATTTCAACAATTCAATTTAATATTTTCTTTGTTTATATCTTTGCAAAAAACTACCTAACTAATTCTACCGCAGATTTTGGTTCTATACCATTATGCACAACCTGTTTTAATGCTTGTATAAAAATTGTTGAATTATCCCTATGAAATATATTCCTCCCAAAACTTACACCTGCTCCACCTGCGTTTATTGCTTCATATGCATTCATAAACATTTTATACGGTTTTATTAAAGGTCCTCCAGCAATAACCACTGGTATAGGCAAACTAGCTTCCACAATTTTTTTAAAACTTTCAGCATTATCAGTGAATTGTGTTTTTATGATATCGGCTCCTAAATCAACGCCAACACGACAAGCATGTGATATTAAACTTGTATATTTTTTTAGATTCTTAGTTTTCACTTTCTCGTAGTTTTCATCTGCTCCATTAGTTTCTTTTCGTGGATACACTATTGTCATCAAAGGCATGCCATATTCTTCGCATTCTCGTGCAATAATTCCTATATTTTGAAGCATTTCCGGCTCATATTTTGATGTTATATTTAAATGTACCGCCACCGCATCCATTCCCATTTGAACCGCTTGTTTTACATTACCAACAAGCACTTTTCTTGTATGAGATGAATTTACTGTACTAGCGGTAACATTCATAATCCCTGATATTCCTCTAAACATTTTACTGTTATTCCGGAAAATACCACGAAAAGCTAAAACAGCATTTGGCTTACCCTGAACTATTTGTTTAAGTTTATTAGGTATATTTGTTAG
>Ga0255058_10001870_pt1 | contig 11753 bp, 9 predicted proteins | sample Cases_109_9_MG_FD_188637 | JGI IMG/M metagenome (GOLD analysis project Ga0255058, IMG submission 188637) | Seawater microbial communities from Amundsen Gulf, Northwest Territories, Canada - Cases_109_9 | ecosystem: Environmental > Aquatic > Marine > Gulf | place: Canada: Northwest Territories... | reverse complement strand
TTAATTCCTCTGTTTCCTGTAAAATATCATTTAGTAGTTCAGGTTTTTTAATTAGTGGTACACGCTTAATAAGTTTTAACCATCTCTGGGTCTCCCTAAGCTATTTTAACGAGATTCTTGCCCTTGTTTTTGTCTTTCATTCAACATTCGATGTTGGGCGTTCGATGTTCGATGTTCATCCTTTCTTCCAGGTCATATGTCTGTTTCTTCATCTTTTCCCATTCAATGTTCGATGTTGGACGTTCGATGTTCGATGTTCATTTTTTTCAGTCCCTCCTGGGCAAAAACAACTTAGTGTTTATGACCCGTTGCCCCTAGACTTCGGGCTACCGACTAAAATTCGGATGGAGAAAACTCGCCAACTTCTCCACCGCTTCCACCGACCTGGGTCCTGGCCGGGAAAAAATGTACTCATCCACGAACAGGACCCGACCCTCTTCCACCGCCTTTATGACCCGAAAGTTTGGCCGGAATTTTGGCTCGGCCGGATTTCGGTTCATGGGGCCTTTTTGGACCACGTACACCTCAGGATCGTATCCAATGAGGGTCTCGATATTAATCCGAACCAATTTTTTTCTGTTTGGCAAACAATTGATGCCACCGGCCTTCAAAATCACATCATTCACAATTGATTGTTGTCCTGCCCCCAGGAGATTCGGATAACGCACCTCGAAAAATACACTGGGCCGGTGCTCAGTTGTGGCCAGCCTCTGGCTCAATTGCTGGAGCCGACCCCGCAATTGTTTCACTAAGCGGTCGGCTGCTTCCTCATTGCCAGCAAGAGTTCCCAGCCTGTGAATGACTGAAAAAAGCTCCTCAAAAGTAGTAGGCTGAAAGGAAGCCACTACTAGCCCTTTTTCCGCTATCTGACGGATGACCTCGTGTCCATATTTCCTTCCGGAGGCTTGAATAATGAGGTCCGGCTGCAACCCCAGTACCAGCTCTATGTTGGGCCGGAGGTGGGTTCCCACACTCGGTTTGCTTAAAATAGCCGGAGGAAAAAGATCCGCCCTGGTCCGGGCCACCAGACGGTCTTCTAGTCCCATGGCGAAAAAGATTTCACTGTAAGCTCCATAGAGTGAAATGATTCTCCTGGCAGGCCCCTCCAAGGAAATGACCTGCCCCAGGTCGTCGGTTATTCTCACTTCTGCGGCTGCAATGACTTGAGAGACCGTCACCAGCGCCAAAGCAAACCAAACAATGCAAATATAGCGTAGGGCGGATCTCCGTATCCGCCACAAATTGGTCATATTCTGGATAATCCTCTTTCGGCCGGTACGGTGCCCGGCCCTACGTTTTCTGCTCTTCTTAAACCACAAAGATCACAAAGCACACAAAGAAATAATATTTACCTTAATACATCTTCGTGCCCTTCGTGTCCTTCGTGGTGAAAATCTGCCTGCTGCCTGCTGTCTGCTGCCTGCTGCCTTCGCCCGGCACAAACATCGCTTGAGGCACACCAGTATCGGGGTGCGGGATAATTCTGACCTCAGTCTCATAGATCTTTGACAGATTCTCCTCAGTAAACGTCTCCATGGTAGGGCCATCAACGCTGATGCGCCCGTTTTTCAGAAAAATCAAACGCTGGCAGTAAAGAGCTGCCAGATTCAAATCATGCATAGCGCACAGGAAAGTGGCACCTTGGTCGTTCTTTTTCGAGAAGAGGTCGAACATCTGCATCTTGTGAGCCACATCCAGGTTGGCTGTGGCTTCATCGAGCAGCAGGAGTTCTGCCTCTTGGGCCAGGGTCCTAGCAATAATCACCCGCTGTGCTTCTCCTCCGGAAATCTCAGTGATCCGCCTTTGCGCTAGATCCAGGGTGTCAGTAAGACGCATGGCCTCCATAGCTTTGGTCAAGTCTTCGTCGCTATCACTGCCAAACTCACGTTGGTGTGGATAGCGCCCCATAAGTACCACTTCAATACACCTAAAAGGAAAAGAGAGCTCTAGACGTTGAGGCACCGAGGCTTCCACCAACGCCAACTCACGAGCAGAGTAGGCCGAAAGCTCGCGGCCGGACACAGTTGCCTCACCCGCGTGCAAAGGCACGACCTTGCTAAGACAAAGAAGTAGAGTACTTTTACCACTTCCGTTTGGACCGAGCAGCCCAACGAGTTCGCTTTTGCCAACATGGAAATCCAACCCATGCAGCACTACTCGATCCCCGTACTTCGCGGTCAAGCCTTGGACGCTAATCAAGAATCGCGCCTCCCCTCCTCCGCTTGAGGAGAAGGCAAAAGAAAGGTCCGCCAACCAGAGCAGTGACCACGCCAACCGGGAGCTCCTCACCACCAGGCAAAAGGGTGCGTGACACCACATCAGACCAGAGCAAGGCAAGGCCCCCGAGGAGTCCGCTGAAAACCATGAGGCGCTGATGCGCCGCTCCGATGGTCATGCGCACCAGATGGGGAACCACGAGACCCACAAAGCCGATTACTCCGGAAACCGATACTGCTGCGGCTGTAAGCAGGCTAGCTCCAACCAGAAGTCGGCGGCGCACTCGTTCCACTTCAACCCCTAGTTGACGTGCCTGCACTTCCCCCATCGTCATAATGTCCAGTTCCCGGGCACATTTTGCCACTAGATACAAACCCAGGAGCAGATAGGGGAGGGAAAAAGCTACATGGATCCAGCCCCGTCCTTGAAAACTCCCCATTACCCAAAAAACAATCGCCGAAACCGCCTCTTCATCCAGTGCCTTGATCAAAGCAATGAGGGCGGAGAGAAACGTCGCTACAACTATCCCGGCCAGCACCATTGTGTCCCTTCGTAAGCGTCCTTGTACCCGGCCGAGAATAACCACCAGGGCCAGAGCACCCAGGGCTCCCACGAGTGCCAACAGTGGAATGGTACCCAGCCCCAGATAGGAGGTTCCCCCCAACCCCAGAGTAAAAGCCAGGGCTGCTCCGAAAGCGGCACCGCTGGCAACACCTATGGTGAAAGGATCAGCCAGTGGATTCCTCAGGACTCCCTGGAAAACAGCTCCGGCCACCCCCAGGGCAGATCCCACCAGAAAAGAAAGAATCACCCTACTCAAACGAATGTCAAAGACCACCACCAGGGGAGTGCGTTCCACAGATCCAGCCGGAGAAAGACCCAAGCCCTCACCAATGGCAGCCATCACAGTCTCCCACGGGATCTGCAAGTGGCCGATTCCGGTGGCTCCTAGAACTGATAAAAAAGATACTGTCGCCAGGAGTACCAGACCGATGACAAAAACTCTCCTGGAGGCAGTCAGTCGGCCGCGAATCTCCTGAAGGTTTGGTGAGGTTTGATTCGAGTCAGGCAATTTGGTTCTCCTTCAGTGAAAAAGCTGGTCGGTCACATCCCATATCCCACATCTCACATCAGTTTCTAACGAAAATACTCGAACGCAGTTCTCAAATGATCAACCCAAATATCCACGAACTCCTGGAATTCAGCTGTGCCTTTGAGCACCACCACGCAATTGATGCCTTCTTTTTCCAACATGGATTTCCAAGAGTCTGCCGACGGTCCTGCCATGTCGTTTCTGGCATGATCCCCGGCCACGGTCATAAATGGCATTAGATAGGCCTTCTTGATGCGGTTGTTCTTAAGGTCCGACGTGATGCCATCGATCTCGGGCCAGCCTTCTACTGTGCCCACGAAAACGTTGGGATCCAATTTCTGCACGTGATAATTGAGAGCTGCATAATAGACATTGGCAGGATGATGGGTGCCGTGGCCCATAAAGACAACCGCATCCGTTTTCCTGCGTTCTGGTGGAATAATTCTAAGGAAGGTCTCCGCCACCCTTTGCACATCTTCGCTGGTAGTCATTAAGGGATAGCCTACTATGACTTTCTTTAGCCCTTTGCTCATACCTGCAAACCTCTGGACATTCTTCACTAAGCCATGGAACTCCGCCCCTGGCATTACGTGGAGTGATTGCACTGCTACGTGGGTGAAATTCTCTCGCATCATGCTGGACAAGGCCTCTTCTGGCGTTGCAAGCTGTATCCCCTTTTCACCCATCTTCCGAATGATAGTGCGTGAAGTGTATCCCCAGCGTACAGGTATTCCTGGAAAGGTCTTTTTTACTGAGCGCTCAATATTTTCGAACGAGATCTGAGCTTCGGGAACAGTAGTCCCAAAAGCCACTAAGAGAATACCCTTTCTCTCTGACATTCTTTCACCATATCCATGCGAAAATTCCACCGACAGAACCAGGAAAACCAAGGAGACAATAACCACATATATCACCCCTACCTTGCTCTCCATAGCCGACCTCCCAATTGAACTGACCGTCCCCCCAATGTCTGACCGTATCGAACAATAGGGGCACTGCCAATTCTTCCTCCAAATAAAAAAGCCTTGAGTCTTTCTGGAGACTCAAGGCTTGCACCCAGCTTTCTTCAACCTCGAGGGGTTCGGTATCCTCGTACCGCGAACCGGCAACTTTACCATTGTTGACGATTCTGGAAAGACGGCAGGTCTTCTGGCTCTCCCGACCTCCGGCTCGCCTTCCCACCCCGCTTCATCCCAAGCGCTGTAGAGGGACTTACTGGGCAGTGACTTTAACACAGGGCTGGATTCTGGCTATACGTTTGCCAGTAACCTTCTCGGCCCGGAGTATACCGGAGATGTCTAACCCCACCTGCACAATCTTGCCGTGGTGATGAGGTCGGGATGACAGCGGCGGGACCGCTCCCGACTTTCACGGGATTCCCTTTTAAACCAGGCACACAATGAATAATGTGGCCTAACGGCACCGTCCTTTTATGTCTGTCCATCATATCAGCACCAGCGAATTTCAGTCAAGCCTTCAATGAACAGGAGTTTCCCCAAGAATGTTATGAGCGACACAGGCCAAAGGGGAAGGCTACTCCACAACGAGCAATTCGCGCCATTTTATGGCAGTGTCCCTTTTGAAAATGCACCAAATCTTCATGCTGGCATTGGCGGGGCTAAGAGAGGAAGGAGAGGTGGCTCAGGTGCTCGTTGTTTCACAGCTTCCCCCTTTGGTCTTCCTGGTGTTTCTACTGAGTGACTGGTGGGAGGCCTGTGCCACTTCCGCAGCTGTGGGTGGGGGAGCCCCTGGCCCCGTTCCGCAGGAACGGGGAACAGGGAGGGGGCGCCTTCCCCCGCGCACAGCTGCGCTTGAAGTGACCAGGCCGGAGCCTTAGAACGATAGAAGAAATACCAGGAAGACATTTTAATTTCCAAATGAGAGCTCAACTCGGCAACAGCTTCAGTGGATAAACATCAAGCATGATTTCTTGGGTAACTCCTGTTCAATGAATATTTCAATTTTCAATTTTTCACACTCTCCTGTATTTTGGCACGCCCCTTGCTGTAATGGGGGTTCCATGAAAATAGGTACTGAACTACTGACTTGAGTACTGCACGCAAGGAACTTGCTTTACCAGCTAGGAGAACGAGAAATGACATACATCTGCATCAAATGCAGAAAGATCTGGGTCAGTGGAGACCATACCAGTGAATATTCCGGGGGATTGTGCGAAGGGTGCACTATAGACTACATTAGAGATAGGCAAAAAAGCCACGGATTTCATGATTGCTTCAAGAAAGCGATTGAACTCTGTTCAAGAGGGGGTTGTAGTTACTGGTTGCTGTGCAACAGGGAGCTGATGGGACCAAGTGCGACTGCTCCAACTTGATCTCCTTCCTCAACCCTCAGAAAATGGAAACCCCACGCTTCAAGGCCGACATAGAGGCCTGGATCGCTCATTTCGTCACCTGTTCTGTCGTATACGTCCCCACTGAAAACGTCGGTCAAGCGCCATGCCCGCCCGACTAGGTCATCCCAGGGTGGGCGGATGCGTGCCTGGGCGCTAAGGTCTGAAAAATTCACCACGATCAGTCGTCTTTCGTCGCCTTTGCGCCAGCACCAGGCGACTAGGTTGGTGTAACGAGCATTGTCCGGCCAGCCAGTCAGCTCACACAGCCGCCACTCGCCATCCCGGAAAACCGGCGCCTTGATTGCTTCCAACAGGGTCCGGTAAAAAGTTTGAAGATCCTGAGTTACCTGTTCGGAGGGGCGGCGGCCCAATTGCACCGGCAGCTTGACCTGCCGCCCTTCGAATTGTCCCTGGTGGAATAGCTTTGCTCCCGGCAGTGTGGCAATTGTTACCGCGGCGGCGCGTAAACGTTGCGGCCCAAAAATGCTAGCAGCACGAGATTCGTCGTGGTTCTCGATGAAGCGGACCAGTTTCTCCTGGTAATTCAGATCGGCTCGCAGGTGTTGCCGAATGGTCTCGGCCGTCTCGTGCACCAGGCAGTCGTAGAGTCGCTTGTCGTAGCAGTAGTCGAATCCCTGCTGCTGAAGTTCCCACTCCATGTCCCAATAGGCCTCGGCCATAAACAGGAAGCCGTGGTGCTTCTCACGAACGGCTTTTATCACCTGCCACCAGAATTCAGACGCAGCCCGTTCTCCGGCCTGATGCCCCCAGGTTTGCTCAAAAATGCGGTTGACGAGCAGCATGGCCATGTCGCAGCGCACGCCGTCGCATTGATCGGTAATCGAACCTAGAGTGTCAATGGCAGCTTGGCGCAGCCCCGGAGAAAAAGCGCTCAGTTGCACTGTGTCCGTCCACGGCGGAAAATAGGGATCCCGTCCATGAGCGAAAACCTTTCCGTCTGCCTCGAAAAACTCACCAGGTCTCTCTGCCAGATCATCGGCGTCTCCTTGAATCAAGTATTCAGGGTGCTCGAAAACCCAGGGGTGATCCGGCGCCACATGGTTCGGCACGAAGTCCAGCATCAGCAGGATGTTCCGGTCTGCCAAGGCCTCTCGTACCGCGGCCAACCCTTCCGGCCCACCGAGGTGCTCATCTACCACGTAGCGGCGCACGCAGTAAGGTGATCCCACTACGTCTTCTGGCGAAAAGTCTGCCAGGACCCGCTGGTATTCGGTTTGCAGATCCTCGTGCTGGCGCGCGATCTGGGTGCCCACCGGACTCCGTTCCCAGACGCCCATCAACCAGACCGCATCGACGCCCAACCCAGCGATACCGTCCCATTCCTCCGGTGGTACGGTGGCTAATGTGATTGACCGTTCGTAGCGCTGACTCAGTTCGTGGAGCCAGACCCAAGCGTTTATTTCATAGATGATGGGATTTCTAGGCCACGGTGTCACAGCCATCTCTCCTGGAAGCTAAAAGACTCGCCTTTCGAAACTGCATGATGATACCATACAGCAATAGCTATTTCTTATGTCGTGTTTAAAAAGAGGACGGGTGAAACATGGAACCGACAATATCCGCCGAACAAGTGGAAGCCATCGTACGCAATCTGCATCACGATCCATTCCAGATTTTGGGACCGCATGAACTGGAAGTCAACGGTCACAAAAACTGGGTGGTGCGAGCCTTTGTGCCGGATTCGACTGAAGTATATTTACTCAATCCGGAGACTGGCGAAGAACACCGCATGCGATCCGCACATAACGAGCATTTTTTCGAAGTGGTTTTGCCTGGGCAAAAAGAAATCTTTATGTATCAGTATCGAATCGTGGCGACAAATGGTCATGAGCGCTTTGTTTACGATCCTTATTTCTTTTTGCCACAGATGGGTGAATTGGATTTACATCTTTTCGGACAGGGCGATCATCATAAGATTTACGAAAAGCTTGGCGCGCACCCGATGGAGGTCAACGGTGTAAAAGGTGTATATTTCGCGGCATGGGCGCCCAACGCGCGCAATGTGAGTGTAATTGGCAATTTTAATGTCTGGCATGGCGGCAAACACCAAATGCGAGTCCTGGGTTCATCCGGGGTCTGGGAACTTTTTGTACCCGATATCGGCGTGGGAGAAGTTTACAAATACGAGGTCAAGGATCAATCTGGGAATATCTTTGAAAAGTCTGATCCCTACGGTTTCCAGTTCGAGGTTCGCCCAGCCTCGGGCTCAATTGTCGCTGACCTAAGCAAGCACCAGTGGTCTGATCAGGAATGGATGGATAGACGTCGGAGGACAGATCCTTTAGCGCAGCCGATCTCAATCTATGAGGTCCACCTCGGTTCGTGGATGCGGGTGGTGGAAGATGGCAATAGTTTCCTGACGTATGGCGAGTTAGCCCATAAGCTAGTGGACTATGTAAAAAAGATGGGCTATACCCACATCCAGCTTCTCCCAGTGGCGGAGCACCCTTTGGATGCTTCGTGGGGATATCAAGTTTTGGGCTATTTTGCACCCACCTCGCGTTTTGGAACACCTGAGGATTTTCAGTATTTTGTTGATTACTGCCACCGGAATGACATCGGTGTCATCGTCGATTGGGTGCCGGCCCATTTTCCACGTGATGCCCACGGATTGGCATTTTTCGATGGCACGCACCTGTACGAGCACGCTGACCCACGCAAGGGAGAACACCAAGACTGGGATACAAAAATCTTTAATTTCGACCGCAGCGAGGTGCGCAACTTCCTCCTCGCCAATACTCTGTTTTGGTTCGAAAAGTACCACATTGACGGCATCCGGGTGGACGCAGTAGCCTCCATGCTTTATTTAGATTATTCAAGAAAGGAAGGCGAGTGGATACCCAATCAATTTGGCGGACGTGAAAATTTAGGAGCCATAGACTTTTTGAAGCGACTGAATGAACTTATCTTCAGTTATTACCCTGGCGTGCTGTCCATCGCCGAAGAATCTACAGCCTGGCCGGGTGTCTCGAAGCCAACCTATCTAGGCGGTCTCGGTTTTAACTTAAAATGGAATATGGGTTGGATGAACGATTTCTTGACTTATTTTTCCAAAGACCCGGTCCATCGAAAGTACCATCACAACATGATTACCTTTGCGCTGTTGTACGCATTTCATGAAAATTTTGTCCTGGTCCTTTCCCATGACGAAGTGGTGCATGGCAAAAGCTCCCTACTGAACAAGATGCCTGGTGATATGTGGCAAAAGTTTGCGAACCTCCGCGCCTTACTTGCTTTTATGTTTGGTCATCCAGGCAAAAAATTGTTGTTCATGGGCACAGAAATTGGTCAGTGGGATGAGTGGGAAGAGGCCCACAGTCTGGATTGGCATTTGCTGGAACATGAACCACATCGAAAGCTACAGCTCTTTGTGAAAGAATTGAATAGATTGTATAGAGACGAACCAGCCTTATACCAAGTCGATTTCGATTACACTGGCTTTGAGTGGATCGACTTCATGGACTCTGATAACAGCATCATTACTTTCATGCGCAAAGCCGGCAATTCCAAAGACTTGTTAGTTTTCGTCTGCAATTTCACGCCGGTATACCGCGATGACTATCGCGTGGGAGTGCCTTTTCACTGCGAATATAAAGAGCTGTTGAATAGCGATTCTGAAATGTATTGGGGCAGCAATAAAGGCAATTATGGCGGCTTGTGGAGCGATGAAATTGCCTGGCATAATCAACCGTATTCACTCAAGTTGAAAATTCCGCCACTTTCAACAATGATTTTCAAACCGCAATGTGAGCCACTTGACTGAGAATGGGGCAACCGCGGCAGCTGAGACTTGGTTTGAGGAGTCCCAGATTAATCCGGATGAGAACTGCTCAGCAATTCTGAATCCAATACAGCCTGAGAGGTAGACTGGACTGCTCCAGACCCGGAGGGTTGCCCCTCAGCCGCAGGTGACGGAGGTTGCTTCGGGGAACGGCTGAACCACCACCCTGAGAAGATCAGAACCGTCAATAAAGCGAGGGCGCCCAATAACACCACCCCTTTTTTCCTAGAACCCTCAGGCTGCAGCCGTAGGTGACCAAATAATTCCTGCCACCAGGGCCGTCTAAGACGCTTCACCTTATCATCCACGGCAAGCAACCTGGCTTGGGTCCTTTCTTTTTCGTGATCATTAGCGCCTGTTGTCTTCTTGAACTCACCCAGCAGTTTTTGCCGTTCTTTCTCTAGCTCCCTGAGTCTGGTCTCAGTCCCCTTCAATTCATTGGCTTGGATCTTTAAGTTTCTTTTCAACGTATTAACTTCAAATGTCAGCTTCTCCAACTCCTTATCCTTGGCCTCCAAAGCTGCCTTACACGTAAGGAGATATTGACGTTCACTTTCAAGCAGTCCGAAACTAGCCAAGGGTCGCTTTGGGCTGTCCCTCTCTTTATTGACAGAAACCCTCTTGTTTCTCTCAGCCGATGTGGTAACAGAAGGTTTGACCTGGGGTTTTCTCTTGGTGTCACCAAGAGTTCGCACTTCATCCATAGATACGTAGATGCGGCCACCCTCTTTTATTCGGGTTAACAGCCCCTTATTGAGGTATGTGATTATCGTGCCCTTGGAGACACCCAGACCCTTGGCCGCCACCTGGATGGTGACTTTTTTCTTCGGAGATTCTGGGCCGGATAGGAAAAGGTGAGATACCTTTGCCAGTCCTCTCCTTTGGTTTTTTCTATCTTTCATAGAAGGACCCAACCACAATCAGAAGCTGATAACCGAATTTACGCCTCCGTAGGCATTATCAGCTGTTGTCTCGTTGTCAGGATCAGGTATCCAGCGGTCATCAACCAGGTATTTGTACTCATAGGATCCCTGCCTGAGAGAAATGGTTTTGTGCCACAGCGGTCTACCCTGGGACTCCGTGAAATGGAGGGATTCCGGTACCCACTCATTAAAATCCCCAGCGATCTGCACCATGGCACCCTCAGGCGCTTCCAGTTTGAACACAATCTCCCTTTCCACCGGCGACTTCAGCAGTCCTTCAGCTTCCAAGAGCGATCCAATAGTAAAACCTTTCTCCTTCATTTCAGTTTCCTCGTTGAGGATCTCCATGGCCAAATCTTGATAATCGCGGAAGCCAGCGCAGGATTTATTGTATTCGGCTATGGCCTTTCCGCGGCTTGCGGCTTCTCGCAGCGTGGTGCAGGTATTGATAATAGTCTCGAAGCAGTTTTCAGGAAACCTGTCCCTCAACGACTCCACTACACCTTTGCAGAAATTGGTCCTGCGGTCGATGTTCGTGGCCAGAATCTTAACAGAGAGCCTATGATCCACTTTCTCCTCGATTATCTGGATTGTATCGAGAAGCTTCCCCAGACCGTGGAGAGAAAAGGAACTAGCGTCAACAGGAATGATTGCCTCCTCAGCTGCCACCAGACCATTAAAAGTCAAAAGACCTACGCTGGGAGGACTGTCAATGATGAGATAGTCGTAATTTTTTTCAATGTCCACAAGGCTCTGGGCAAGTTTATACTCCCGCTCGTTTCCACCGGCCATGACTTGCTCGAAAGCGCTCAAGACCACATCGCTCAAGACAAGGTCAAGATTCTCTGCCACTGTCTGGATAGCATCGCTAATCGGTATTTCGCCCAATAAGACCTCATAGATAGTCTTTTCCGCCTGGTCACCCTTTGCCCCAAGTCCAAGTCCAGCATGCCCTTGCGGGTCCAGATCAATCAGCAGGACCTTCTTGCCTTCACCGGCCAGGAAGGATGCTACATTTAGTGCCGTTGTCGTCTTGCCGCACCCGCCTTTTTGATTGACAAGAGCAATTTTTCTCATGGCTCTCCCTCCTTTCTGATTAAGAGCAGGGAAAGAAAATGGACCTCTCCCTTTGGTTGATCCCGTACTGAAATTATTGAACTTCATACATTTACCAATAGCTCTACGAATCAGGGCGCCAACCGTTCGAAGTGAAACTTTCTCGGTTAGTATCCTTCTCGCTTGTCTAAGTCTGTCTGCAGGGTAATTCTTGCGTGAAGGGAGTTTTGAGGAATTTGGGGTAGCAGAGGGAAGGTTTGCCACTTCATCCGGCGCACGAACAAAGTCACTCCATGCGGACCTCAGTGC
>Ga0255058_10001869_pt1 | contig 11757 bp, 10 predicted proteins | sample Cases_109_9_MG_FD_188637 | JGI IMG/M metagenome (GOLD analysis project Ga0255058, IMG submission 188637) | Seawater microbial communities from Amundsen Gulf, Northwest Territories, Canada - Cases_109_9 | ecosystem: Environmental > Aquatic > Marine > Gulf | place: Canada: Northwest Territories... | reverse complement strand
TGGCCGACATGGACGCCATGGGCATCGACGTCCAGGCTCTGAGCATCTCCCCGTATCAGCTCTTCTACTGGGCGGAGGGCGACGTCGGCGTCGACGCCTTCCGCGCCATCAACGACGACCTCGCCGAGCTCGCTCGATCCCACCCCGACCGCTTCGTCCCGCTCGGAGCGGTGCCGATGCAGGACCCCGCGGCCGCTGTCGCAGAGCTGCAGCGCTGCGCCGAGGAGCTGACCTTCCCGGGCATCGAGATGTCGACCCATATCGAAGGGGTCGAGCTCTCCGATGCGGTGTACGCGCCCCTCTGGGAGCGCATCGAGGAGCTGGGGATGGTGGCCTTCATCCACCCCACCGGCTTCACCGAGCCGACGCGGTTCGCAGAGCACTACTTCCTGAACACGATCGGGCACCCGCTGGAGGAGACGATCAGCGCCGGGCGGCTCATATTCGACGGGGTGATGGAGCGCCACCCCGACCTCAAGGTGGTCTTCGCCCACGGCGGCGGGTTCCTGCCCACCTATGCGGGCCGCTTCGACCACGCCTACCACGCCCGCGAGGACGTGCGCCACGGCCTCCCCAGGCCACCCAGCGAGTACCTCTCCCGGTTTTTCTTCGACACCATGGTGTTCGAACCGGATCAGCTGACCTTCCTCATCGACAAGTACGGCGCAGATCACGTGCTGCTCGGCACCGACTACCCATACGATATGGGTGAGTCGGACCCGCTGGGCTTGCTCGACAAGGTGGACGGCCTGTCCACCGAGGACTACGACCTGGTTGCAGGCGGGAACGCAGCCCGCCTGCTCGGAATCTGACAAGAAAGGCAAGGCCATGGAACCATTGAGCGTCGGCATCATCGGCACCGGCTGGTGCGGCGGCATCAGGGCGGTCGCCGCCTGCAACAGCGCCATGGTGGGATCGCTGCATCTCGCCGAGATCCTCCCCGACCGCCTGGCCGAGGTGGCCGGGATGACGGCGCCGTCCACCGCCACCGAGGACTGGGAGGAGCTGGTTGCCGACCCCGAGATCGATGCCTTGATGATCTCGACGACCCCGGAGACCACGCACTACCCCTTCGCCAAGGCTGCGCTCGCGGCCGGCAAGCACGTCTTGCTGGAGAAGCCGATGGCGCTCACCCTCGAGGAGGCCGATGATCTCATCGACGTCGCCGAGTCCAAGGATCTCAAGTTCACCATCGGCTATTCGCAGCGCTTCAACGCCAAACAGGCCCTGGTCAAACGGAGCTTGCGGGACGGAAGCCTCGGCGACGCGGTCAGCGTGCTGATCAGCCGTCACATCGCCCGCTCCCTCGGAGCCAAGATCGGTGCCAGGACCAAGCTGTCGCCTGCGGCGATGGAAGCCACCCACGACATCGACTTTGCACTGTGGTGCCTCGAGCCGCGCAACCCGGTCAGGGTCTACTCACAGGTGGCTTGGGGGGTCCGCCAGGCCGAGCACGACGTCCCCGACACCCAGATCATCGTGATCACCATGGACGACGGAGTCACGGTCACGATCGGCGCCGGCTGGTCGCTGCCGCCTGGATACCCGAACTTCTCATCGACATGGATCGAGTTCATCGGCACCGACGGTGCGCTGCTCATGGACGCCAGCTTCAAGGACATCGTGCTCAACACGATGGACCAGGGTGTCCAGTTCCCGCTGTCGACCATGCCGGGCGAGTATGTCGACCACGTCTATGCGGGGCCGATGGAGCGGGAGACGCTGCACTTCCTTGAGGCGGTCTATCACGACCGGCCGGTGATGGTGGAGCCGCGCCTGGCTCGGACAACGATGGAGGTCTACCTCGCCGCCGATGTGTCTGCCGAGACCGGCCAGGTGATCGAGCTGCCGCTCGATCGCGGGCTGGTAGAAAGCGAGCTGTCCGCCGCAGTCACGCCGTAGGCGAGACCAGCTCGACGGTGACGAAGCGGAGGGTGCTGTCGCCCACGTTCTCCAGGTCATGGATCATCGGGTCCTCGGGTGTGTTCTCCAGAAATCGCGTCTCCCCGAGCGTGTAGTCGCGGATCGCATAGCTCCCATCCACCGATCGCTGCAGCCCCGTCCCCGGCTCGACGACCGTCCAGAAGTAGTCCATGGTGTGGGCGTGGAACGGGCCGCGCTCACCGGGCTCGAGCCGCACCTCCCAGACCCGGATCCGGTCGTTTGCGAACCACAGCGTGGTCCCCACCTCGAGATTCGCCGGCGCCCGATCGAGCTCGTCCCGGTACTCGCCGGTGTCGAAGGTCCCCTGCTCCAGCGGCTCGGTGGCTCCCTCCACCTCAGTTCACCTGGTAGTCGGGGGCCTCACCGGTGAGCACCTTGATCACCTGGGTAGCCGCCTTGCGCTGCGACTCCTGGAGGGCTTCCTCCGAGTAGTACGCCATGTGCGGGGTGGCGATGAGGTTGGGCACCCCCTCGAGGAGAGCGGTGTCGATGGGCTCGGTCTCGAACACGTCGAGGGCGGCAGCCGACAGCTGTCCAGAGCGGAGTGCGTCGCTGAGCGCGGCGAAATCGACCAACGGGCCGCGCGAGGTGTTGATCAGGATGGCCCCCGGCTTCATCTTCCCGATGGTCGACTCGTTGATCATCCCCCGGGTCTCTTCGGTGAGCGGAGAGTGCAGGGACACGATCTCGGATGTTGCCAGCAGCTCGTCGAGCTCGACCAATGGGGGCAGGGCGGGATCCTCAGCCAGGTAGGGGTCGTAGGTGACGACGGTGGCTCCGAGCGCCTCGAGCGGCGCGGCGAGACGCCGTGCGATCCGCCCGTATCCCACCAGCCCCACGGTCAGCGTCGATAGCCGCCTGATCGGCCTGAACTCTTGTATGCCCCAGGCGCCGGCCCTGATCGCCTGGTCGGCGATGACCACCTTGCGGAGCGCGGCGAGGATGAGGGCGAGGGCGTGGGCCGACACCTCTTCCACCGAGTAGTCGGGGACGTTGGTGACGACGATGCCTGCATCGGACGCCGCTTGCAGATCGACGTTGTCGATCCCGATCCCGTAGCGGGCGATGATCTTCGCCTTGTCGAGCCGGGCAATGGCGTCGGCGTCCCATGGGAGATAGGTGTTGAGGATTCCGTCGGCGTCGGCGGCAACGGCCAGCACCTCCTCTTGATCCCCTGAGGCAACGATCAGCTCGGCATCGATGTCGGCCAGGAGCCCGCGCTCAAGATCAACCGTTGGGAACACCTGGTCACTGACCACGACCTTGAATGTCGACATGGAAGCTCCCTCGTCGCTGGGCTCGGCTCGGAATCCTATCTCAGCGCAGTGCCCGCGCGTTTGGCAGGCGGCGTAGGCTGTCACGGCCGGGAATTGGAGGACAGCAACGCGATGACGATGGCAAGCGTCGGCGACGTCGATCTGTACTACGAGGAGCACGGGGCCGGGTCGCCGGTAGTGCTCATCCATGGCCTGGCGGGCGACTCGAGCGCATGGCAGGCCCAGGTCGAGCAGTTGCAGCCGGACTACCGGGTGATTGCGCTGGACAACCGGGGAGCCGGTCGCAGCTCGGCGCCCGACTACCCGTATACGACTAGGCACTTCGCCGACGACACCGTCGGTCTGCTCGATGAGCTTGGAGTCACCGAGTCCGCCCACATCATCGGGCGCTCCATGGGTGGTGCCATCGCCCAGGAGATAGCCCTTGGCTATCCGGACCGGGTGCGCAGCATGATCATCACCGCCTCGTTCGGCAAGCTCGACCGCTACGGCTACCAGATCCTCGACAGCATCAACGAGATCGTGAAGACCCAGGGCTACGCACCTGCCGCCAAGATCCAATCGTTGTTCTTCTTCCCGCCCCCCTACTTCAACGAGCACAAGGAGCAGATGGACGCCTTCGAAGCGGCGCTCGCCGACACCGACCGGCCGATCCACGGGTACACCAACTCGACCCATGCCTGTCTCACCCATGACGCCCTCGACCGGCTGTCCGGCGTGCAATGCCCGACGCTGGTCCTGGCAGGCGGGCAGGATGTGCTCTGCGCAGCCGACGCCTCGCGCCAGATCGCCGATCTGGTGCCAGGGTCGGAACTCAAGATCTACGAGGACGCCAGCCACTTCTTCCTGATCCAGAATTTCGAGGAGTCGATGCAGGACATCGAGGAGTTCTTGCGCCGGAACTGACGTTCTAGCCTCCACCTCCACATGCGACCGCAACCCGCACCCGGCTCGATCATCGTCATCAAGGTGGGGTCGTCCAGCCTGGCCGGCGCCAACGGCGGGCTGGACGGAGCGGCCGTGGAACAGGTCGTGTCCCAGGTCGAGGCGGTGTGGGGACGGGGCCACCCGACGGTCCTGGTCAGTTCGGGGGCGGTAGCAGCCGGGCTGCCTGCGATGGGCGACTCCCAGCGGCCGGCCGATCTTGCCGGGCTGCAGGTGGCAGCCGCAGTGGGCCAGGGGCTGCTCATGGAGCGCTACGCCACCGAGTTCGGAGCGCGGGGCCGGGTGGTCGGCCAGGTGCTTCTCACCCACGATGTGCTTGCCAGGCGACAGCAGTACCTGCACGCCGGCGACGCCCTGAGGCGCATGCTCGAGCTGGGCATCGTGCCCATCGTCAACGAGAACGACACGGTGGTGGTCGACGAGCTCAAGCTCGGAGACAACGATCGCCTCGCAGCCATCGTGGCCCAGCTCGTTTCCGCAGCCATGCTGATCATCCTGACCGATACCGACGGCCTCTATTCGGACGATCCCGGCCTCACCGGCGACGCCGAGCTGCTCACCGCCGTCCGCCACACCGATGAGGTCCTTGACGAGTTGCAGCGCCGCTCCGGATCGGGTGTGCTCGGCTCTGGCGGTGTCGCAACCAAGATCAGCGCCGCCCGGATGGCTGCCTGGTCGGGTATCCCCACCGTGATCGCCGCCGCCATCGACGAGTCCGCCGCGGTCGCTGCCATCTCAGGGGAGGAGGTCGGCACCTGGGTCGAACCGCGTGACTCGAAGCTGACCGCCAAGAAGCTGTGGATCGCCTTCGGCCTCCCCGCATCAGGCCGCCTCGTGGTCGACGCGGGAGCGGTAGCGGCACTCACCGACCAAGGCGGGTCGCTCCTTGCGGCAGGCATCACCGACGTCGACGGTGAGTTCGACGCAGGATCGGCCGTTGAGGTCGTGACGGCCGACGGGGAGCTGGTTGGCAAGGGGTTGGCTGGATTGTCTTCCACCGAGTTACGGGCTTCGCTGGGCAGGCATAGCTCAGAGGCGGGAGGCGAGGCCATCCACCGGGACGATCTTGTAGTGCTGGCATAGTGCCGTTCGATCTGTTGTGGTTGTGTGGCCGTCGGTCCTAGCGTTCGGGCATGGAACCCCTCGACAAGCTCACCCCGGGAATGCCCATCGTGTATGGGGGCGACAAGGTGACCCACGTCGACGAGACCCTTGCGGCTGCCTTCGCTCCTGGTGACAAGCTCATCGTGGTGCAGTCCAGCGGCGACCTCCTCCACATCGATCGCGCCACGTGGGAGATTGTTCGCCGAGCGGTCGATGGAGCGGCGGCGGCGTTCGAGCAGATGGGCGAGACCGGCGACGACGAGATCTCGCGGTTCTACGAGGCCTTCGCCGCCAGGCTCGAAGACGATGCCACCTTCGCTCCCATCGCCGAGGCCAACGCGGCCGACGTGACGAGCGCAAAGGCCGCCGGCCGATCCTCCACCCGGTTGCAGTTGTCCGAGAAGATGCGCTCGGGCATGATCGATGGTTTGCGCACCTGGTCGAAGGCCGCAAGCGGTCGGGGCAGTGTTGTCGAAACCGTGTCGCATGACGGGTGGCGGGTCGAGCTTGTTCAGGCGGGGCTGGGGGTGGCAGGCTTCGTCTTCGAAGGCCGCCCCAACGTCTTCGCCGATGCCACCGGCGTCCTCCGCTCGGGCAACACCGTGGTATTCCGCATCGGCTCGGCGGCGCTGGGGACCGCCCGCGCCATCGCCGCCTCCGCCCTCGAGCCTGCGCTGACCGAGGCGGGTCTACACCCAAGCTCGGTGTCGTTGATCGACAGCCCGGCTCGAGCCGCCGGGTGGGCGCTCTTCTCCGACACCCGGCTCGCCCTCGCGGTGGCGCGAGGATCAGGGACGGCCGTGGCGCAACTGGGTGCGGTGGCGAGACAGTCGGGGATTCCGGTGAGCCAGCACGGGACGGGTGGCGCCTGGATCGTGGGCTCGGAGCACGCCGACGCCGACGCCTTCGGCGCCGCGGTGTTCCATTCGCTCGATCACAAGGTGTGCAACACCCTCAACACCTGCTGCATCGTGGAATCGCGCCTCGATCTCGTTCCCGTCTTCTTGGACGCCCTCGATCGCGCCGGCAAGCGCCGCGGGGCCGAGGCAAAGCTCCATGTCGCCGAAGGCGATGAGGGCCACATCCCGCCCGAATGGTTCGAGCCGGCACCGATCGCTCGCGCCGAGGGCATCGTCACCGAGCCGCGGACGGAGGTCATCGACGGTGACCTGCTTGGCGAAGAATGGGAGTGGGAGGACAGCCCGGAGGTCACCCTCAAGATCGTCCCCGACGTGGCCACGGCGGTCGAGCTGTTCAACAGCCAGAGCCCGCGCTTTGTGGCCAGCCTGGTTTCCTCCGATCTCGCCGAGCATGAGCGGTTCTGGGACACCATCGACGCCCCGTTTGTCGGCAATGGATTCACCCGGTGGGTGGACGGGCAATACGCACTCGACCGCCCCGAGCTGGGGCTGTCCAACTGGCAGTTCGGCCGGCTCTTCGGTCGAGGCGGTGTCCTCTCAGGCGACTCCATCTTCTCGATCCGGACCCGATCGACCCAGGACGACCCGGATATCGGGCGCTAGCTAGGCGTCACTCGGGCGCTCAGCCAGACGCCGCGGCGCTGGGACAACAGCTACAGACTGCAGTCTCTCACCTCGGACGGGATCATCACATCCCAGGAGATATCGACGGGGTCAACGGTTTCGAGGCTGTCACCGACCGTTGCCGATCCCGTCCAGCGGTCGCCGGCAGTGGTGGACTCGTGTACCACCTGATCCGCCGCGCCAAAGGCAATGCTCCCAAACATCTCCTGGATGCCCGAGCCGTCCACCGAAACTTCGAGGGAGTCGCCGGCCACATACAGATTGAGCATCGCACCCTGCCCCTGGGCCAGAGCCTGGAGATCGATGTTCCCCGGCCCGTCCGTGAATGGAATGCACCGGTTGAGGAAGGTGACGGTAAACGCTGTGCCGTTCACGGTGAAGCTTCCCGCCTCGCCGACCTCAGGCTGCTCGGGCGCCGCCTCGCCGTCGCCCTCACCGCCGTCGTCACCTGCGACGGCAGCTGCAGTCGTCTCCGTTGACCCGCCATCATCCCCGCTGTTCGTCGCGGCCGCCGTGGTCTCGACGCCGCCCTCGTCACCCCCGTCGCCTCCACCTTCATCAGAGCCGCCGCAGGCGGCCACGATCAACACGAATACAGCAACGACTACCAGGGAGACCGTTCGGGTGCTCACGCTTGCCTTCCTCGTCGACTCAAAGGATCGGCGAGCCTATCAGACCGGAGGGTGACTGAACTCGGTTGGGCCCAGTCAGCCGCCGGCCTGCATCAGCACCTTGAGCGACGACGAGTCGTTGACGAGGTCGAAAGCCGCCTGAGCGTCTCCCAGATCGAGCACGTGGGTGACCAGCGGCTCGAGCTGAACCGAGCCTGTGGCGGCCAGCTTGACCCCGTCGGCATAGTCGCCGGGCACGGCCGCCCGTGGATTGTGGAGGGTCAACTCCTTGTAGTAGAGCTGGTAATAGGGCAGGCCCTCGCCCGCCCCGGTGATCGTCCCGAACACCAGCACCTCTCCCCCGCTGCCTGCCAGCTCGATGGCCTGGGCGAGCGTGGCCTCGGTCCCTACCGCCTCGACGACGAGATCTGGCCCCAGCCCGGACGTGACATCGGCCAACACCCTTGCGGCACGAGCTGGCTCTGCGGTGGCGGTGGCGCCGAGTGTCTCAGCCAGCTCGCGCTTCCACTCCGATCGGGTGATCCCCACAACCGTGTAACCCTGCAACCGGAGCAGCTGACTGAGCAGCTGTCCAGATACGCCGAGGCCAATGACGGCCGCCACCCGGCCGGGAAAGGCGTCGAGGCGCTTCGCAGCATGGACACACGTTCCCAGCACCTGGAGCAGGCCGCCTGCCTTGTCGGTAACCAAATCGGGAACGGGGATGATCCTGTTGCCCGGGACGACGACGTATTCGGTGAAGACACCGTCGACATCTCGACCGAGGAGACCGCCGTTGCGGCAGATGTTGGTCCGTCCCGACTGGCACAGGTCACACCAGCCGCAGAAAACGCCCGGGTCGACCAGCACCCGATCCCCCAGGGCGTACGGGAAGCCCTCGGCGGGTTGCACGATCTCGCCAAGCATCTCGTGGCCGGCGACTCTCGGATAATCAACAGGGATCTTCCCGGCGAGGATCTTGACGTCGGTGCCGCAGATCCCGACCTGGCTCACCTTGAGGACGGCGTCCGTCCCTCCCTCAGGTTGAGGGACGTCGGCGATGCTGATCGCCCCCGGCGCGGTGACTTGTACTGCCTTCACACGGATCTCCTCTCGAGGAATGGTAGGTGCCCGTCACGGCACCCTGTCGGAGAGCAGGTTGATGGCAACGCCGACAATGATGAGCACCAGCCCGATCGTCAGCGAGACGGTGATCGGCTCGTCGAGCAGTACTGCCGAGGAGAGCACACCGACAACTGGCACCGCCATCAGGGTCAGATTGGTGGAAACAGCATCGAGGTTGCGCAGCACGACGATCAGGGCCCAGAAGCCGGTGCCGGTCGCCAGTACACCCTGGTAGGCGACGATGCCTGCCAGCTGCGCAGTCCAGTCGATGCTGGGGATCCCCTCCATGATCAGCCCGATCGCCAACAGCGGGATCAGCGCCCCGACGAGCTGCCAGGGAATCGCCTGCAACGGAGTGATCGACCACTGGTGCCCCCTGATGTGCACCGCAGTGGCGGCGTTGGTGATCGCGGCAAGCAGCAGCAGCACGTGCCCGACCGCCACATCGGGCTCCGTCCAGTCGAACTGCCATGGTTGAAAGAGGACGACGATCCCGACGATCCCGGTGATGAGCCCCACCCACTTCCTCCCGGTGATCCGCTCCCCCAGGAACACCGCAGCGATGGGCACCGTCCACAGGCTCGTGGTCCAGACGACGACCGATGATCGTCCCGGCGGGATGATCTGCAATGCAGTGAACACGAGAAGAAAGACCGCCCCGAGTCGGAAGATCGCCAGCGATCCGATCACGGGCAGGTCGGCGCGAGGTGGGATTCTCAGATTCCCGGTGGCCCCTGCGATCGCAATGATCACCAACGCGGCACCGGCCAGTCGAAACACCGCCATCCAGATCGGGTCGATCGATTCGAGCCCTACCGACATGAGGGGCCAGTTGAGGCCGAGAACGAGGATCACCGTGGCCAGCAGGCCGTAGATCGCAGGCCGGGTGAGGCGGCGCTCCAGGTGCGATGTGGGACCTGGCTCCCAGATCAGGTCCTTGAGAGGCCCGGTCATCGCAAAGAATTCCGTTGGAGAGCCGCCGCTATGGTGGCGCAGCCATGACCACCATTGACATCCACTGCCACCTGGCCACCCCGGCGAGCAGGGCCCCGGTCGAGCCACACCGTCGGCCCGAGTTCGAGCCGTACGACTACTACATGGGGAGTGACTCCAAGGAGCACAACCAGGCCATGTTCCCAACCATCAAGGCCCAGCTGGTGGAGCCGGAAGCGCGGATCGAGCACATGGACCGGATGGGCATCGACGTGCAGGGCCTGGCCACCTTCGTCTCCGAATACTTCTACTGGGCTCCCGGCCCGGCAGCTGCCGAGTCCGCCAGGATCCAGAACGACAACCTGGCGGCTGCGGTGGCGGCCCACCCCGACCGGTTCGTGGCCATGGGTGCCACGGTGCCGCTGCAGGACGTCGATCTCGCCATCGCCGAGATGGACCGCGCCGTCGACGACCTCGGCTTCCATGGCCTGCAGATCGGGGGAACGATCGACGGCAGGAACCTCGACGAGACGCGCTTTCGCCCGTTCTGGGCGGCGGTAGAAGCCAAGGGGATCCCGGTGATCCTGCACCCCTCCGGGTACCCGGAGAGCGAGCGCTTCACCGACTACTTCCTGGTGAACTGCATAGGCAACCCGCTGGAGACGATGGTTGCTGCAACGCGAATGATCTTCAGCGGCCTCTTCGAGGAGCACCCCGACCTCAAGCTGGTGTTGCTGCACGGTGGCGGGTACCTGCCCTTCTACAGCTCCCGCGCCGACCACACCTGGGAGGTCAGGCCCGAGACCAAAGTCGGCATCCCCGACCATTCCCCCAGCCACTACATGAGGAAGCTCTTCTATGACACGATGGTCTTCCAGCCCCTCTACCTCGCCCACCTGGTCGAGGTGGTCGGGGCCGACCGGGTCATGCTCGGCACCGATTTCCCCTTCGACATGGGTGAGACCGATCCCATCGGGCTGATCGATGCCACCGACTCGCTGACCGAAACGGATCGCGCTGCACTCAAGGGAGGGAACGCGGCAAGGGTCTTCGGCCTGGGCTGACTGCTCCAACTCGATCACCTCCCGCTGGCCTCGCCCGCATGGCGCGGGAAGCTGACCTGAGCTCCTCGCATTCTACGGCGGAACCCTCTCCCGCAGCGTCTCCGGCACCGCCCTGGAGAGGACCAGCGCTCCCAACAACCCGATGCCGCCCACCACCGCGGCGGCCACGCCTAGGGTCGCCACCGACGCCACCACGGCGACGACGACGGGCCCGCCGGTGGTGCCGACATCACCGATCGTTCTCCACAGCCCGAGGAACTTGCTGCGGCCTGCCTGAGGAGAGAGATCGGAGCCGAGGGTCATGTTGAGCCCGGAGCCGAGGCCGTTGGCAAATCCGAGGAGGAGCGCCACCACGGTGAGACCGACCATGGTCGAGGTGAACGGGACGAGGGCGATGCCGATGGAGAAGATCACCAGACACGGGATGGCCGTCCACTTGCGACCCTTCCGGTCCATCACCCCTCCCGCCGGGTAGAACATGAGGACCTCGATGCCGGCTGAGGCGGCAAAGATCAGCGAGATCTGGCTGGCGCTCACCCCGATCTGATCTCCCCACAACGGGAGGAGCGCTTCGCGTGAGCTGCGCAGCACCTGGAGGGCGATAACGACGAACCCGGCGGTGGCAAGCGCACGCCGGTGCTCGCGCAAGACGTTGGCAATCGACGGGTGTTCCCGATCGTTTTGCTGGCTCTCATGATGTGCGCTGCCGATCGACGCCAGGGCGATGAGCGCCGCCAGCGACAGGACTGCTTGCACGAAGAATGGGCCGGTGAGGCCAAAGCGTGCCACCACGAGCCCGCCGATCAGGGGACCGATGAAGAGGCCGACCCTGCTGACGCCGCCAACCGTCGACATCACCCGGCCGCGGTGGCTGGTGGGCGAGGCTTCCGTGGAGAAGGTCAGACGGGCGATGGCGAAGACCGAGAACGCGCATCCCATCAGGACGATCAGCACCGCGTACACCGCCAGCGATGGCCCCAGGCTGATGGCGAGGGCAACGAGAGCAAGGACTCCGGTAGCACCGAGCATGCTCCGCCTCTCGCCGACCCGTGCCACAAGGGCCCCAGCGGGGATGTCGAACAGCATCGTCCCCAGACCGCGGAGCGCAACGATGAGGCCGGCCACCGCCGGGCCGGCGCCCAGGTCGAGGGCGAGCAGCGCGATGACGGGTATCACGGCACCCCGGCCGATAGCGAAGAACAGGCTGGGC
>Ga0255058_10001868_pt1 | contig 11758 bp, 8 predicted proteins | sample Cases_109_9_MG_FD_188637 | JGI IMG/M metagenome (GOLD analysis project Ga0255058, IMG submission 188637) | Seawater microbial communities from Amundsen Gulf, Northwest Territories, Canada - Cases_109_9 | ecosystem: Environmental > Aquatic > Marine > Gulf | place: Canada: Northwest Territories... | reverse complement strand
CAGCTTCGCAATACTGCCACTGAGCGTGTTTTTGGCACCACTCCTGCGGCATTGCATCTTGTCCCATGCGGCTTTGTAGACCAGCAAACGTGAAGCTTCGATGCGCGTCTTCATATCGGCGATTTTCGCCTGGATAGCCTGAAAGCTGCCGATCGGGGAACCGAATGCCTGGCGCTCCCGCGAGTATTCGACGGCTGCGTCATAGGCGGCCTGGGCGATTCCCAGGGACTGCGCGGCAATGCCGATACGACCGGAGTCGAGCACGGTCATTGCAATCCTGAATCCCTGGCCTTCCTCGCCCAGCCGGTTCTCGACCGGACATTGATAGTCAGTAAGTTCGATCTCACAGGTCGCCGAAGCCCGAATACCCAGCTTTGGCTCGACTTTGCCGCGATGAAACCCGTCGGCTTCGGCGTCCACGACAAATGCAGAGATGCCGGTGGGCCGGTCATCATGGGTAAAGGTCTGGGCAAACAGCACGACATATCGGGCCACGGGTCCTGACGTAATCCAGGATTTCCTGCCGTTGACCCTGTAATAAGAGCCATCCGCGGACAGCGTGGCCCTGGATCGCATTGCGGCTGCGTCAGAGCCGGACTGCGGCTCGGTCAGGGCGTATGCGCCGTTCACCTGGCCGGATGCGACCGGCCGCAAGAATTGTACTTTTTGTTCATGCGTTCCAAACTTGAGCAGTGGCACGCCATACAACGAGTTATTAACCGACACAATAGTCCCGTGAGCTGCGTCGGCCGCGGATATCTCGGAAATAACCAGCGCGGTGCAGATACTGTCGAGTTTGGCGCCACCATATTGCTCGGGAATTTCCACCCCCATAAATCCCAGTTCTCCAGCTGCTTTGATGGTTGCCAGTGGAAACTCACCGCTGCGGTCGAACTCCGCAGCTACCGGCACAATTTCATTTTGCGCGAAGTCTTGTGCCGCAGCCTGAATCATTTGTTGTTCTTCGTTGAGTGCAAAATCCATGTAATTTCCCGAAATCAATATCAGTTGTCACGCTATAAAGTCACAAAAAAACATAGAGTTACCGGCATAACTTAAAGCAATGTAGCGTTTGGCTGCAGGTACCCGGCCGCCAAAGTCTGTGGTCGTTTATTCTGCGCCGAGAGTTGCAACGGGTTCAAGTGAATAACAGTGACCGGGCGTCAATTTCGTACTAGCATGGTGTGCACAATCCCGTAAACAAAAATTCTTGAGGAGGTGCCATGGCTATACAAGCAGGTGAGAAAATGCCGGCAGGAGTGTTTGGTGTGATGACTGAGGCTGGACCGGGGGCTATTTCGACGGATGAATTGTTTGCCGGCAAGAAAGTTGTGCTGGTATCGATTCCCGGCGCTTTTACGCCAACCTGTTCTGCTGCACATTTGCCGGGCTTTGTTGCCAATGCGGACGATTTTCTCAGCAAAGGTGTCGACACAATTGCATTCATGGCGGTGAATGACGTGCATGTGATGAATGCCTGGGGCAAGGATCAGGGTGTCGGCGACAAAATCTCGATGCTCGCTGACGGCAACGGAGAATATGTGGCGGCGCTGGATCTGGTTCTCGATGGCACACCTTTCGGCATGGGGCATCGCGGCCAGCGATTCGCAATTATCGTTGACGATGGTACTGCAAGCCATGTGGCTGTCGAAGCACCCGGAAAATTTGCGGTGAGTAGTGCCGAATCCGTACTACAACGACTTTAACTGAGCGCTTCCTGCAGTTCCGGCACGATCTGGAACAGATCGCCGACGATGCCGATGTCAGTTACCTCGAAGATCGGCGCATCCTCGTCCTTGTTGATGGCGACAATGGTGCCGGCATCTTTGATGCCGGTCAGATGCTGAATCGCACCTGATATGCCAATGGCAATGTACAGATCCGGCGCAATGATCTTGCCGGTCTGACCAACCTGCATCTCGTTTGGCACATAGCCTGCATCTACCGCGGCACGTGAGGCGCCTACACCGGCCCCCAAGGTATCGGCCAGCTTGTAGATAATATCGAAATTCTCGGCACTTCCGAGTGCACGACCGCCGGACACGACTTTGGCGGCCGTCTGCAGATCGGGGCGATCCGATTTGCCTGCCTGCAGCCCGATATACCGCGTATGGTCGGGCAAATCTGCATCGACGGTCACTGCCTCGATTTCTGCACTGTTGCCGTCTGCAGCGGCGCGGTAGGACGCTGTCCTCACGGTTGCCACCACGGTCAGGTCCGCTTGTGCTGCAACGGTGACGATGGCGTTGCCCGCATAGATCGGACGTTGGAAACTGTGGCTGCCCAGTACCGACATGATGTCACTGATTTGATTGACGCCGAGTAGAGCGGCCACTCTTGGCATCAGGTCCTTGCCAAACGTTGTCGATGGTCCGAGCAGATGTGAGTATTCTTTCGCCAACGCGACTAGTTGCGGTGCCATGATCGCTGCCACCGGTTGCTTGTTGGCCGCGTTATCCACCTGTAGCACGCGGCTAACTCCGACGATGGCGGCAGACGCTGCGGCGATTCCGGCGCCATTGTCGCTCAATACCGCGACATGAATTTCAGCATCAGCAATTTCAGCAGCGCATGCAACGCATTTGGCAGTACTTGGGTTTAGTGATGTGCCGTCATGTTCGGCAATAATCAGGATCTTCGACATTACAGCAGTCCCTTGTCTTTCAGCGCAGCAACCAGCCCGGGCACATCGTCAACTATGACGCCTTTCTGACGTTGCTGAGGTGGTTCGAAGGAAACGTTTCGGATCGGCACGGCGCTTTCGACACCGAGCTCTGCCAACGGAATTTGATCCAATGGCTTCTTCTTTGCTTTCATGATGTCCGGCAACTTGACATAGCGTGGTTCATTCAGCCGCAGGTCGGTCGTCACGACCGCGGGCAAATCGACTTCAATGGACTCGAGCCCGACATCAACTTCGCGCGTGACCCTGGCTGTGTCCCCATCCAGTACCAGTTCCGATATAAACGTTGCCTGCGGGCGGCCCCAGAGCGCCGCCAGCATCTGACCGGTCTGGTTGTTGTCGTTGTCAATTGCCTGCTTGCCGAGCATAACCAGACCAGGTTGTTCCCTGTTGACCAGTTCCAGGAAGGCTCGTGCGCCTGTCAGTGGATCGACAGCACTGTCTGTTTCAACGAGGATCGCACGGTCCGCGCCCATCGCCAGGCCGGTGCGCAGCTGCTGTTGCGTCGCCGCGCCACCTATGGAGGCGACGATCACTTCACTTGCCTCACCGCGCTCCTTAATGCGGAGTGCCTCTTCGAGCGCGATCTCATCGAACGGGTTGATACTCATTTTTACGCCATCCGTTTCGACGCCGCTACCATCGGACTTCACGCGGACCCGTACGTTGTAATCGACCACACGTTTCAGGCCTACCAGTATTTTCTCCACTAAAACAGTCTCCCGGAGATGACTACAGATCTGCAGCCGGACGCCGTGGCGGTGGCTGCGAGTCGCTTATTGTCTATGAGCGTAATCGGGTGTACAAGGCGAATATCATGATATTAATGCGGCTGGCCAGTCATTCGGAGGTCCAGATCAATGCGTGATTTTGAGCACCTGATTTCAGCAGCGGATCTCAGCCAACATTACAAACAATCTGCGTGGTCCATTGTCGATTGCCGCTTTGACCTGATGCAGCCGGACAAAGGACATGCGGATTACCTGCAGGGGCACATCCCGGGAGCCGTCTATGCCGATCTGGATCGTGACCTCGCGGCACCGGTAACGGAAAAGTCCGGGAGGCATCCTTTGCCCGGCGTCGATGTTTTCGCAGCACTGTTGGGTCGGCTGGGCATCGGCAACGATTCCCAGGTCGTTGCTTACGACAATGCCGGTGGAGCGCTCGCTGCACGGCTGTGGTGGATGTTGCGCTGGCTCGGGCATCGACGGGTGGCAGTGCTGGACGGCAGTGTGGAGGCCTGGCACGCTGCGGGGGGCGAGATTGAAACCGAGGTGCCGCAGGTGACCGCACAGCGATTCCGTGCAAGTCCCGATCACGGCATGTTGATCGGCACCAGTGAACTGGAAAAAGAACTCGACAACAGCGTCCCGCCGGTCCTGGTCGATGCACGTGATCGTTCGCGGTTTCTCGGCCAAACGGAGCCGATCGATTCCGTTGCCGGACACATTCCCGGCGCGCGCAATTTTCCGTTCGTCGATACTTTGAACTCCGATGGCCGTTGGCGCGAAGCGGAGGAATTGGAGGTGTTGTGGCGCGATTTTTTCAGTGCGGGGCCACCTGACTCCTGGATCACCATGTGTGGTTCCGGGGTCACTGCATGTCACCTCGCAATCTCCGCGGAACTGGCTGGTTTAGCGGCGCCTCGACTGTATGTAGGCTCCTGGAGCGAATGGATCAGGGACCCGGGGCGACCGGTGGCCGGCGGCGAATGAGCCTGGCCGCGCGACACGCAGTGCGCGGAGCAGGAATGGGCCGGGTGGGGCAGCCTTTGGTCCGGCGAAGTGCGGATTTGCGATGAACTTAATACAATTTCGCGGAGTCAATCGCAGCAAATGAGCAGCGCTGGCTGCGCTATCCCGCCACCGTCGTTGCAATATCAAGGCAAATTAAAAAGTTTTATAAAACAGAGGGTAATAGCATTAATATGAGGAATAACATGAATATCGGTCAGGCCCATATCAGGAGCTTGCGGGTCCGGGACCGAGGTGGAATTTCACCGCCCGGATTGCATCTCGATGCGTACTATCCGAGACTATAAGATCCTGGATGATTACAGTTTCAGGCGGAACAGACACTGGTTCGGTTTGGCATCTAAAGAGCTGGCCGAACGCCAGATCCCGGCGCCGCAGCCCATTGACGTCGTCGTGGTCGAGGAGCTTGGCTGAATCGTATTCACGCGATTGAGCCGCGCAATCCGCAATCTCCGTGCGGACCCGCCCGGCCAACCGAAAGGTTGGCCGGGTTTTACCTTTCTGACACCGGCAGATTAGCCAGCAGCTTGTTTCGTGTACTTGCGCTAGCCTGCGGTACTCCATCAATATCACCATTGCGGAGTACTTGGCCGCTCGATAACCTGGCAAGTTTCAGCAGACCGAGAGACATGGTGAACGGAGCCCTGAACGGCATCAGAGTCCTTGATGTCAGCCGCGTGCTTGCTGGCCCCTGGGCGGGACAGTTGCTGGCAGACTATGGCGCGGATGTGATCAAGATTGAACGGCCCGGGTGCGGTGATGATACGCGCTCCTGGGGTCCGCCCTGGCTGCGGGATGCGGATGGCAACGAGACCGATCAGTCAGCTTACTTCCTCGCCGCCAACCGCAACAAGCGCTCGGTTACGCTCAATCTGGCGCATGTTGATGGCCAGCAGATTCTGCGCGAACTCGCGCTGAAATCCGACATCCTGATCGAGAATTTCAAAGTTGGCACTATGCGGCGTTTTGACCTCGATGCCGGCACGCTGCGGCGCGAGAATCCGGGTCTCATCTATTGCTCCGTATCCGCCTTCGGGCAAACGGGCTCCAGGTCTGCCGAACCCGGCTATGATGCGATGATCCAGGGGGCGGCGGGGTTGATGAGCATAACCGGCCCCGCAGCGGATGAAGGCGGCGGCCCGCAAAAAGTCGGTGTTGCAGTCGCAGACCTGATGGCCGGCATGTACGCCGCCACGGCGATACTGGCGGCGCTGGCAGCGCGACAGTCGGGCGGTAGCGGGCAGTTTATAGACTTGTCATTGTATGACAGTCAGGTCGCGTGGCTGGCCAATCAGAATATGAACTACCTGGTCAGTGGTGAGGCGCCAGTGCGCCAGGGGTCTGCCCACCCGAACATTGTACCGTACCAGGCATTTGCAACTGCGGATGGGCACCTGATGCTGGCGGTCGGTAATGACCGCCAATTTGCGTCCTGCATGCAATGCCTGAAGTACGCGGAACTGGCCAGCGACCCGCGTTTCAGCAGCAACGCGGACCGGGTTCGCAATCGTGCCTTACTGATACCGTTACTGAGCGAGAGGATGGGACAGCGCAAGACAGCTCACTGGCTGCAGGCATTTGCCGAGCATGCAGTGCCGGCAGGACCGATCAATGATCTTTCGCAGGTCTTTGGCGAACCGTTTGCCGAAGAACGGGAACTGGTGCATGAAATACCACACCCACTTGCCGGTACGGTTGCAACCGTGGCAAACCCGGTGCGTTTCTCTGCAACACCCGTTGCCTACGACCGCGCGCCGCCGTTGCTCGGTCAGCACACCGATGAAGTCCTCATGGAGGTTCTGAATTGCTCTGCGGAAAGAATACAGGCACTACGTGATGCCGGTGCCGTATGATTGCCTGCGTTTTTGACGGCGAGGCGCGCCAAGACCGATGACACAAAGCAGCATAGAAATCAGCAGGACATTGGCTGATGTCAAGTACGAAATCCGCGGTCAGCTGGCGCATCGGGCGCATGAGCTGGAAAAACGCGGCTACGAAATCATCTCGCTGAATATTGGCAATCCCGGTTTGTTCGGATTTCGCACTCCGGAGACCATGCGGCTCGCAATGATCGAGAATCTGGGACAGGCGGAACCTTACAGTCACCAGAAAGGCATTTTTCCGGCGCGTGAAGCCGTTGTCATGCAACAGCAAAATCGCGGCATCACCGGGGTTACGGCCGAGGAAGTTTTCATCGGTAATGGGGTTAGCGAGCTGATCGATCTTTCTTTGCGTGCGTTGCTGAATCCTGGCGAGGAAGTGCTGATACCGAGTCCGGACTACCCGCTGTGGTCTGCCGCGGTCGCGTTGAACGGCGGTGTTGTACGTCACTATCCCTGTCCTCCCGAAAGGGATTTCATGCCGGACCTGGCTGCGCTCGAGGCCATGATATCTCCGCGCACCAGGGCCATGGTAATCATCAATCCGAACAATCCCAGCGGCGCCGTGTATGACCGGCAGACCCTGTGCGACATGGTGGCGCTTGCCGAGCGTCATCAGCTGGTAGTGATGGCCGATGAGATTTACGACCAGATGACGTACGACGGCGCCGAGTTCGTCCCCTTGGCAACGCTGGCGACCGATACCGTATGTCTGGCGTTCTCCGGGCTGTCCAAAGTTTACCGGGCCTGCGGTTACCGGGTCGGCTGGTGCGTGTTCAGTGGCGACCTGGAACGAGCAGCCCCGTACGTGCACGGCATGGAACTGCTGGCGGCACTCAGACTTTGTAGTAATGTTCCGGGTCAATGGGCGGTGCAGACTGCGCTGGGCGGATTCCAGAGCATCGTGGACCTGGTGAGCCCCGGTGGCCGGCTTTATCAATCGCGGCAGGCAGTCATCGACGCAGTTCGCCAAAGCGCGCATCTCAGCATGGTCACTCCCATGGGTGCCATGTACGCATTCATCAGGATAGACAGCGCTATTGGCAGTAAGCTGGACGACAACGCTTTTTCACTGGAATTGCTGGAAAGCCGACATGTGCTGGTCGCGCCGGGCAGCAGCTTCAACACGCCGTACGCTGATCATTTCCGCATTACGACGCTACCTGACGCAGAGCAACTGCATGATGTCTTCGGCCGGATCGATTCGTTGCTGCAGCAATACGCCTGACGCAGATGTACGGCTGGTTGCACGACGCAATAGCAGGTGGCGCAGAGGTCGTTACGGCCAGCCGGCGCCTCGCCAGAGAGCTGCAGCTTGCATATGATCGGTTGCACCAGGCGCGCGGTACGCGCGCCTGGTGCACAGCTCCTGTCTTGTCCTGGAATGACTGGCTAGCAGCAAGGCTGGACGCGGCTGAATTTTCACGGCAACTGCCGCTACGCATCAATCACAACGCCAGTGCGCTACTTTGGGAGCGATGCCTGCGAGAGCGCATTGACGACGGCCTGTCAAATTTCGCGAGTCTGGTAAGACAGGCGCAGGATAGCTGGCAGCGTCTTAACGACTGGCGCATACCGCTGGAAAAACTGTCCGACTACTCACGTAGTTACGACCAGCAATTGTTCTTGTTGACGGCCGGGAGTTATCAACGGCTGCTCGGGCAGCGTGACTGGATCGATAATGCCGGCGTAGCCGGCGCGGTCACAGGCCTGTTCGAGGCCCATGCGTTGCCGGTGCCACGGGCACTGATAGTGGCAGGATTTGATCGGCTGACCCCGGCCAATGAACAGCTGTTCCAGGTGCTGCGTGACCAGGGCTGTGACGTGCGCGAGCCAGCTGCCGGAGAATCGGAGCGAAACATCCGGTTGACATCGTTTCCGGACGCGGCGGCGGAGTTGCGCGCAGTTGGCAGCTGGGCACGCGCTCAACTTTCAGACAACGCGGCTCTGCGCATCGCCATAGTGCGTGCGGGCCTCGAAACGCATGCCGATGAGGTAGCCCGGCTGGTCCGGGAAGGTCTGGCTTGTGGTTGGCAGTATGGCGATGAAGCACATCGATCTGCAGTCAATATTTCCTATGGCCGACGCCTTGCGGACTATCCGGCGGTCGCCGTTGCGCTGTTGTATCTGCAGTGGCTGCGGACCGGGCTCACCACGCGAGAAGTGAGCGTCCTGTTGCGCAGCCGCCTGAGTGCCGCAGAGGATACCGCGGGCCGCAGCCGGCTGGAGTTGCGGCTGCGGAGAATGCCGGAGCGCTGCTGGACACCGTCAAGCCTGGTAGCCGCCTTGCGAGGGCCGGACCACAGCGAAGATTCACAACGCTGGCTCAAATCGATCGAGCAACTGGTTGCGATGCGCCGCCGGATGCCTCGTTCGGCGAGTCCTGCAGAGTGGGCGCAGCAAATTGACGCATTGCTCGCCGCAGTCGCCTGGCCAGGGGACGCCGTTGCGGACAGCGAAGAATTCCAGTTGCTTAACCGTTGGCGGTCGTTGCTCAATGAGTTCGCCGCACTTGATCTGGTCGTGCCGAAAATGACTTTTGCGGAAGCGGTTCGCCGCATCTCGACACTGGCAGCAGAGTGTGTTTTTCAGCCGCAATCGGCGGGCGCTCTGGTAGACGTTCTCGGTGCACTCGAAGCCGCAGGCATGGAATTCGATGCCGTTTGGATCAGTGGGTTGGATGCAAACCAATGGCCGCCTGCTGGAAATCCGTCGGTGCTGATACCACGATCGTTGCAACGGGAATTCGGCATGACGGACGCCACACCCGGCGACACGCTCGGATTTGCCAGAAGTGTGTTCGATCGGCTGATCGCCAGCGCAGGTGAGGTCATGCTCAGCTGGGCCGAATCCGGGCAGGATACCGAACTGGTGCCAAGCCCGTTGCTGGACCCATATCTCGGCTGTGATGTGGGCGGGGTTGCGGATCCGGGCTGGCACGCGGGGTCATTGCAAGACTCGCAGCGAATGGGCGCTGTTATGCAGGATCCGGCACCGGCCATCCGCGCTGATGAAATCGTTGCCGGTGGGGCGTATACGGTCCAGCGCCAGGTTACTGAGCCTTTTTCGGCATTCGCACACGGCCGCTTACGCGTCAAAGAACTGACGGCCATAGAAACCGGGCTGCCGGCACATCTCCGAGGCAGCCTCGTGCACGATGCCCTGCATGCACTGTATGCCGATAATCCGACGCTCAAGGTGCTGCAGGCGTGGCAGGATCGGGAGCTGGACGAGCGCATCTCGGCCGCATTGGATGCAGCTATCCGCCGCCACACACTCCATGCTGATGTAAAACAGCAACGATTGCTGCAACTGGAGCATGCACGGCTAGAGCGGCTCCTACGGAGATTCATCGAGCTGGAACGTGCGCGCCCGGTTTTCTCAGTCGCCGGTGTCGAGACAAGCATTGAGCTGGAACGCCACGGAATACGGCTCGATTTGCGGGTCGATCGGATTGACCGGCAAGCCGATGGTGCGTTGCTGGTACTCGACTACAAGACGGGCCGGCCAAAAAACCTGCTGAACAGAGACGGTAATCCTGCCGATTTGCAATTAGTCGTTTACGCGTCGGCGCTCGGTGATCGTGTTGCCGGCCTGGCTTTGGTGAATATCGACAGCAGGGAAATCACTTACAAAGGCGCTGGCAGTCACTTCGACAAGAATCCGCAGCAGTTGGCTGCCTGGCACAAACGCCTGACGGCATGGGAAGCACAGGTCGACGATGCGCTGCGGGCAGTGGCCACAGGTGATGCGCGTATCAACGTCCTGCAGACAGCGAGTGAGGGGAGGCCGCTGAATATCCTGAGCCGCCTGGAGGAGTTGAGGCATGAGCTCTGAGACCGCGTTGCTGGCTGCCGACCGGCAAGCGCGGGTCGATGCACTTGATGTACGGCGGTCGTATATCGTGCAGGCGCCGGCTGGCTCGGGCAAGACGGAGTTGCTGATTCAACGCTATCTGAAACTGCTCGCAGTGGTCGAGGAGCCGGAAGAAATACTTGCGATAACGTTCACGCGCAAGGCTGCGGCAGAAATGCAGCAACGGGTCGTGACGGCGTTGCGAGCGAATGCGGCCCGGACCACTGGCCTCGAGCCGCATGAGCAACTGACGAGGGATTTGGCGGCGGCGGCACTGCAGCGTAATGACAGGCTCGGGTGGCAATTGCCTGAATTGCCGCGGCGCATGCGGATACAGACGCTGGATGCATTCTGCTCAGGCGTGGCCCGCTCGCTGCCGATTAGTTCGGGGCCGGGCGTCGCAGCCAACACGCTGGCCGATGCAGGGATGGGTGCGATTTACAGGACTGCAGCCGCGGCGACGCTGGACTCACTGGCACCTGATCAGGCGCATCGAGAATCTGTCGAGAAGGTCCTCGGTCATTTGGACAACAATACCGGCCTGTACATTGCGCAACTGTCACGGATGCTCGCGACGCGCGATCAATGGCTGCAGATTGTCGGTGGTGGTCGCGGTGAAGATCTGTCAGCCGGCGCTGACGAGGTACGGGCGCAACTGGAAAGAAACATTAGCACCGCGATATCGAGGCATCTCCGGCAAGCATGCGATGCAACGCCGGGTGGGAGCGTGGAAGATTTGCTGCGGCTGGCGTCTTATGCTGCAGGCTCCTTGCAGGAGAAAGGCCAGCTATCGTGTCGGTTGAATCCGATCGCCGCATTACAAGGCCTGCCGGGGATCAGCCCCGCCGACAAAGTCGCCTGGCAGGCGCTGGCGGACCTGTTGCTGACGCGGACCGGCGACTGGCGCAAGCGACTCAACAAGAACGACGGGTTTCCGACCGGCGACAACGGCGAAAAACAGGCTATGCTCGAATTGCTGCAGGCGCTCGGAGCACACGACGAGCTGCGACAGGCACTTCACAGAGTGCGCGGCCTGCCGTCGCCGGGTTACGGCGATGAGCAGTGGGATGTATTACTGGCATTGTTCCAGCTGCTGCCGCTCGCAGTGGCAGAGTTGCGGCGGCTGTTCGCGGAAAAAGGTGTCAGCGATCACATCGAGGTCGCGCTGGCAGCCGGGGCCGCACTCGGAAGCGTGAACGAACCGGGCGAGTTGGCCATGGTTCTCGACTACAGGATTCGTCATTTTCTGGTCGACGAAATGCAGGATACGTCTATCCGCCAGTACCGGTTGCTCGAACAATTGCTGGCCGGCTGGCAACCTGGCGACGGCAGGACACTTTTCTGCGTCGGTGACCCGATGCAATCTATCTACCGTTTTCGGGACGCGGAGGTAGGGCGGTTTTTGCAGGCGCGTCGCGATGGAATCGGCGGAGTCCCTTTGAATTCGCTCTTGTTGCGACAAAACTTTCGTTCAGGCGAATACCTGGTGCACTGGTTCAATACCGTGTTCTCGCAAGTCATGCCGCTCCAGGACGATCTGACCACGGGTGCGATAGCTTACGCCGAGTCCGTGCCGGTGGAAAAAC
>Ga0255058_10001867_pt1 | contig 11763 bp, 7 predicted proteins | sample Cases_109_9_MG_FD_188637 | JGI IMG/M metagenome (GOLD analysis project Ga0255058, IMG submission 188637) | Seawater microbial communities from Amundsen Gulf, Northwest Territories, Canada - Cases_109_9 | ecosystem: Environmental > Aquatic > Marine > Gulf | place: Canada: Northwest Territories... | reverse complement strand
TGGGGCGATCATCATCTGGACCCGCGAGACGTTTCGGTAGGCTGATGTCGTGACGGCCGGCGACATCGCCGCCGGCCGTGGTCCCATTCCGACGCTCCTCAGCTAGCCGGCTGTGGGGCAACAGGCTACGGCGGCGGCTCGCCCGCCGGCTGGCGGCTTGCCCGCCCGCCGCATCGCCGCCAAAGTACCGGTCATGACCAAGCGTGCCTTTCCCCCCGTCGAGGAGCAACTGGAGCGCATCCGCGAGGGGGCGCTCGAGGTCATCCCCGAGGAAGAGCTGACCGGCAAGCTGACACGCTCTCGAGAGACGGGCGTTCCGCTGGTCATCAAGCAGGGCTTCGATCCCACCCGACCGGACCTGCACATCGGCCACGCTGTCTCGATTCACAAGCTTCGGACGTTTCAAGAACTGGGACACAGGGTGGTCTTCGTCATCGGCGACTTCACCGCCAGGGTCGGAGACCCATCCGGGCAAAGCGAGACCCGGCCGATGCTCAGCGAGGCCGAGATCGAGGAAAACCTGATCACCTACCGCGATCAGGTCTTCCGGATTCTCGACTCTGAGCGAACGGAGCTTCGCCGAAACGGCGAGTGGCTGGGGGAGCTGGACCTCGTCGACGTGCTGCGCTTGACCTCGCAGTTCACCGTCGCCCGGATGCTGGAGAGGGAAGATTTCAAACAGAGATATGGGGAGGAGAGACCGATCACGCTGGTCGAGTTTCTCTATCCGATGATGCAGGCATACGATTCCATCGCGCTCGAAGCAGACGTCGAGCTCGGAGGCACCGACCAGAAGTTCAATCTGCTGCTCGGCAGGACGCTGCAGCGACAGGCCGGACAGAAGCCTCAGGTGTGCCTGATCATGCCTCTGCTGCGCGGCACGGACGGCCAGCGGAAGATGTCCAAGAGCTATGACAACTACGTCGGGCTGGCGATGCAGCCGGCTGAGGCGTTCGGGCGTGTGATGTCGACGCCGGACACGCTGCTCGAGGAGTGGATCGAGCTCGCATCGACGGCGGCGGGACTCGACCGGGCCGAGCGGCTGGAGCAGGCCCGACGCGACCCGCTGGCGGCCAAACGGTGGCTGGCCTGGGATATAGTGGCCCGCTACAACGGCGCCGAGGCGGCCGACGCGGCTCGCGAGGCGTTCGACCGCGTGCACCGGGAGAGGCTGGCCCCCGAGGAGGTGCCGACGGCGGTCCTCGAGGCCGATCCCGAGACCGGCACGCTTTGGATCGGATACGCGCTTCAGCGGTCGGGGCTGACCGCCTCGACTTCGGAGGCGCGTCGCCTGATCGCTCAGGGCGCCGTGCGTCTGGACGACAATATATTGACGGGTAACGACTTACAGCTTTCACCGGGCGAGTACTTGCTCCAGAAGGGCAAGCGCTCCTTCACACGTTTGGAGGTTACTCTGCCCGAATAGAAACAGAGGCGCGCGGAAAGCGGAGAACGAGTCTCCGTGGCGCGATGCTGGATCGCGTCGTCTTTCTTGCTGCGCGGCCCATAACGAGCTTAAATTTAGTGCTTGCTTCGTAGCTCGCTTAAATTTCGCGCTTGCGAGGAGTGTCCAAAGCACCCCCGCAAGGACATAGCCCTCTTCCCCTAATGCCACAGGAGGGAGCTTCCATGAAGCCTAAGTGGTTTATACGCAGAATACCTGCGTCCCTGCCAGGTTTCTTCGCCATCATCCTCGCGGTCGTCGCACTGCTCGGCATGCCGACGGCGGCCACGGCCCAAGAGGGTGCCATCGGGGGTCAGGTGACCTCGATAGCCGACGGCGAGAACCTGATCGGCGTTCAGGTGTTCATCCCCGGCACTTCGTTCGGGACGCTCACAGACGACGGGGGCCGCTTCCGGATCACCGGAGTGCCCGCGGGCGACTACACGCTTCGCGCCAGTATCATCGGCTTCCAGGGCTCCGAGCAGCCGGTCACCGTTGTCGGCGGCGAGGTCGCGACGGTGGACTTCGTGCTAGAAATCTCGGCCGTGGCGCTGGATGAAGTGGTCGCGACGATCACCGGCGAACGCCGGCGCCGCGAGCTGTCGGCCGACATCTCGACCATTGAGGCCGTGACCGTCGTCGAGAATACCCGCACCAACGACGTTACCTCGGTCCTCAAGGGCCAGGCGACGGGCGTGTTCGTGCGCCGTTCCTCGGGCACGGTCGGCACCGGCGCGGACGTTCGGATCCGTGGCTCCGGCTCGATCGACCTGAGCACGCAGCCGCTGTACGTGATCGACGGCGCGATCATCGACGGCCAGGCGAACAATAACGACCCGCTCACGGCTCAGATCGGCGTAGGCGGTCAGGACTTCTCTCGCCTTGTCGACCTGAATCCGGATGAGATCGAAACGATCGAGATCATCAAGGGTCCGGCGGCCTCCGCGCTCTGGGGCGCCCGGGGCAACGCGGGCGTGGTCGTCATCACCACGAAGAAGGGCGCCGCCGGTGCGACTCGCTGGAATTTCCGGGCCGATCTCGGTGTCAATAATCAGGCGAACGGCTTCGTCGCCGAGGACAGTCCGACCTCGACCGTAAAGGGCCAGTGGACCCGAACGGGCTGGGACTCGAGCGCCTTCGGCTATCCTACCGACACGTTGTACACGATGAACCTCATGGAGGAGTTCCAGGACGATATCCTCCAGAACGGCCTCTATCAGAACTACAACGGTAACGTGACGGGCGGGGCGGGGGTCTGGAATTACTTCGGGTCGGTCGCCTACAACGACGAAGAGGGGACGATGCAGGGCAACGCCCTGCAGAAGTTCAACTTCCGCGCGAACTTCGGCGTCGACCCCAGCGACAAGCTCAACATTTCGTTTTCGAACGGCTTCACGAGCAACGAGGTGAACCTGCCGCAAAACGACAACAACGGATTCGGCTACATCGGCGTGACCACCGTGGGTTTCCCGTGGCTGCACGAGATCACGGCCACCGATCCCGTCACCGGCGAAACCGTCCAGACCTGCCCCGATGAGCTCGAGGGGTCGAAAGCCTTAGGTGTGCCGACCAGCGAGCTCGGCTTCTGCGGAACGACCGGCGGCTTTTTCGGCGGGCGCAGGCCCGAAAAGGTCGCGTCGATCGTCACCGCTAAGGAGACCCAGCGCTACACGGGAAGCGGGAACGTGACCTGGAACCCGGTTCAGCGCTGGACGAACCGGTTCACGCTCGGCTACGACTACGTCTCGGACCAGACCGTCAATCTCTTCCCGGTCGACTTGGATCGGCCCTTCGGCGGCGCTTCGGACGGCTTCATCGGCAAGCCGTTCACGAACAGCCGAAACCTGACGATGCAGGGAACGACGAGCTGGACGCAGCCGCTGACGAGCAGCCTCGACTTCGAGGTCGTGGGCGGCGCGCAGTGGTTCCGCCGGACGATCAACACCGCCTACGTCGAAGGCCTTGTCTTCCCGGCGTCGAGTCCGGCCGTGAACAACTCGGTGACGCAGAACTCGACGGACGGTTTCCAGGAGTCGAAGTCGATCGGATTCTTCGTCCAGGGCACGTTCCAGTGGGACAACCGCCTGTTCCTCAACGGAGCCGTGCGGTGGGACAACAACAGCGCGCAGGGCGAGTTCCTGGGCGTGCAGACCTACCCGAAGTTCGGCGCCTCCTACGTGGCGCTCGAGGGTCAGGGACTGTTCAACATGCTGAGGTTCCGGGGCGCCTGGGGTCAGTCGGGCACGCTGCCGGGCACGAACGACTCGAAGGCGCTCGTGGCTATCACCCAGGTTGCTTTGGAGGGCACCGACCAGCTCGGCATCGCGCCGAACCGGCCGGGCAATCCGCTGCTCGCCCCGGAGGTGGGCAACGAGTGGGAGGCCGGCCTGGACCTGTCCATGTTTCAAGACCGGATCGGTCTCGTCGCCACTTACTACAATCAGAAGACGAAGAACACGGTCGTCGAGAAGGAGCTTGCCCCCTCGGTCGGGTTCCCGAGCGACGTATTCACGAACATCGGCGAGACCTCCAACAAGGGCTTCGAGATCGCGCTCGACGCGCTAGTGGTCGCCGCGGAGAACTTCAGCTGGGACCTGCGGGTGCTTGCCTCGAACAACACCAACACCATCACGGAGCTGACGACCCCGATCATCTTCGGGACGCAACGGCACCAGCAGGGCCTGCCGTTCGCGTCATATGTGGACCAAGTTGTCGTGATGGGCGCTGGCGGGCCGGAGGTGCTCACCTGCGACGCTACGCCAGGCAGCTGGAGCCCGGCCGACGCCGCGGCTGGCAACGCCGGAGCAAAGGGAGACTACTGCGATCCGACGGATAACGCACGCTTCCTGGGCGACCCGAATGCCCACTGGGAAGGCTCGCTCCAGACGACGTTCACCGTGTTCAAGTACGTCCAGCTGTACGCCCTGTTCGACTTCCAGAACGGGCACCAGCTGTGGAACCTAACCGGCTCGTTCCTCTGCGAGTGGCTCGGCGGCGGCACGTGCCTCGACAAGTGGCAAAGAGATGCGGAGGGGAACCTCACGGAGCGTGCCGAGCTCTTAAGCTTCGCTTCGGATATCCAGACCGATTCCTTCTTTATCCTGGATTCCGATTTCGCGAAGTGGCGGACCGCCCAGATTCGGTTCGACATGCCGCCCAGCGTGACCCGGTTCCTGAAGGTGAACGGGCTCCAGTTCCAGTTCATCGGCGAGAACCTCGTGACCTGGACTGACTACAGCGGCCTGGATCCGGAGTTCAACCAAAACGGTCAGGCCGAGCAGGGGCGACGGGAGTTCCTCACCCTGCCGTTCCCGAGGCGGTTCATCGGAAGCATCAACATCTTCTTCTGAGGCATTACTGGGGAACGGAGCTGCCGCACGGCCTGCGGACCGTGCGGCAGCTTCAGCCCGCGAGAAACACGAGACTCGGAAAAAAACACATGAAGGAGCAAGATATTATGCTGACTAGACTTGTCAGGAGACGCCGCACGGGGTGGTGGGCCTTGGCCGCAGGGGCTGCGCTGGGTCTTAGTGCCTGCAGTCTCGATGTGAACGATCCGGACATCGTCACGCCGGACGACGTGTCCGATCCGGCCTCGCTCCCGCTCGCGATTACCGGCGCGATCGGAGACCTGCAGCTGGCCCTGGATGACTACTCCCTGTATGTGGGAATGTTCGTGGACGAGTTCATCCTCGCGGGGACCTTCCCCAGCCGGCAGCAGGTGGATGAGCGGAGCATGCTGTCGGACAACGGAACGTTGAACAACGACATGTACACGCTGCTCCACGTGGCTCGTTTCTCGGGCGACAACCTGGCGCAGGGGGCCGGGGAGCTCGTCGGCAACCCCGACGCGGATCAGGACCTCGTGGCCAACGCACTCGCGGTCGGGCAGTACAACGGCGCCTACGTGCGCATGCTGCTGGCCGAGGCGTACTGCCAGAGCATCCTGGGCGGCGGCGACGAGTTCAACCCCAACACCGAGACGGCGCCGCTCGGGCCGGACGAGCGGATGCAGGATGCCCTGAGTCTCTACCAGGCGGCTCAGGCCTCGGCCGCATCGGCGGGCCTGACCGACCTGGTGACGGCCGCGAAGATCGGTGAGGCGCGGGCCCAGATGTTCCTGGGGAACTACGCGCAGGCGGCCTCCGTCGCCGCGACGGTTTCAGAGGGCTTCCTTCGCATCGCGGAGTATTCGTCCAACCAAAGCTCGCAGTTCAACGAGGTGTACGTCTTCACCTACGGCGACACGCAGCAGATCCGCTGGACGGTCGGCGACGGTACCCAATCGGAGCGCCACCGGGAGAAGTTCGCGTTCTATGACGAGTGGGTCGACGTCGGGCTGATCGATCCCTCTCCGGATCCGGTCCTCTTCTCGACGTTTACCGGAACGATCTTCGTCCACCTGCAGCTGATCTACGGGCGCGGGATCCCGGTGCCTTCGGCGCCGGGTCAGTCCGCTTCGATCTTCCTCGGGACCGGATTCGAGGCCGACATCATGGAGGCCGAGGCGATGTACCGTGCGGGCAATGTGGCCGGCGCCGAGTCGCTGATCAACTCGCGTCTGACCACGGGCGCCAACCCGCACGGAAAGAACTTCGATCCGGTCGATCTGACGGGCACCTTCGCGTCCGACATCGTCCAGATCGGACGAGCCTACGAGGCGGGCGCGTGGCTCACCGGCCACCGGTTTGGATTCTTCCGGCGCGTGATACGTAACGACGGCGTGGACCTGTTCCCAACCGTGCAACCGGGTTCGGACACGGCCTTCCCGATCACCAAGCAGGAGATCGACAACAACGAGTTCGTCAGCCAGGCCTGCCCCTCCGGCCCTCCCTGGAGCTGAGCCGGCAGGAGGCGCGCGTCCCCTCGCGGGTCGCAGCGGCCTGAACCTCGAGCGGGAGCCTCTGGTGACAGAGGCTCCCGCTCTCTTTTATTCCCCGATGCCCACATCGGTGCCGACGTGCCTGCTCCCGTAGCCATCGGGCTCGGATCGAACCTGGGAGATCGGCTGGGCCATCTCGACGCCGCCGTCCGGGGCCTCCAGCACTCGGTCGAGGTTCGGCGCTGCTCAGCGGTCTTCGAGTCGGTGCCGATGCACGTGGTGGATCAGCCGCCCTTCCTGAACGCCTGCTGCGTTGGCGTGACGGAGCTGCCTGCCCGCTCGCTCCTGAACTCGCTCCAGGCACTTGAGCGAGAGGCGGGAAGGCGTCCGGGAGGACCGCGGTTCGGACCGCGTGAGCTGGATCTGGACCTTCTGCTGTACGGGGGGCTGGTGATCGAGGAGGCCGGCATGAAGGTGCCGCATCCAAGGATGGCCGAGCGTCCGTTCGTGCTCTGGCCGCTCGCCGAGATCGCGGCCGATTGGGTCCACCCGGAGACGGAAAAGACGGTCGCCAGGATGGCTGCGGCGCTTCCGAAAGGTGGGCTTCAGGTGTACAGGTTACGACTAACCGTCAGGAGTTGAATTGAGCGCGCACCACTCGTCTCGAGCTCGTCCCGCGTACCGTCCGTTGGCCGGCCTACTTCTTGGCGCTCTGGCATGGCTCGCGTGCGGAGACCGCTCCGGACCGGATGCTTCGGCCGCGCCCTCCGCCTCCGAGGGCTCGCGTCCTGGCGGCGCGGGCGCCGACACGGCGCTCGTCCGGCTGGCGATGGACCTCCTCCCGGAGGTGGAGGAACGGAGCGGTATTCATGCCAGCCGTCCGCCCGCGCTCGCCTCCAGCTCCAGGGAAAGGCTGGAGGGGTTTCTCTCACGGGCGCTCGCCGAGCAGCTGCCCGAGCAGAAGGCCGAGGCCGTAGCGGCCACCTACGCGAGACTGGGCCTGCTGCCGGACACTCTCGAGCTCGTACCTCTCTTCCGGTCGCTTCTCCTCGAGCAGGTGGTCGGCTACTATGACCCGCGCCGCGACACGTTGTACGTCGTGGAGGGGGTCCAGGAAGGGCAGCTGAAGCCGATCCTCGTGCACGAGTTGGTCCACGCCCTGCAGGACCAGCACACGGACCTGGATTCCCTGACGCGTTCGGTCGAGCGGGACAACGATCGCGCCGCCGCCGCGCAGGCCGCGCTCGAGGGCCACGCGACCTACGTCATGATGGAGTGGCTTTTGTCCGCCCAGATGGGCGCATCCGCAGACCTGACGGCAATGCCCGACCTCGGTTCTCTTCTCGGGGGCATCGATCCCTCCCTTCTCGCCGGCACGCCGGTGCTGCGGGACGCCCCAAGGATCATCCGCGAATCTCTCATCTTCCCGTACATGGGGGGGCTCGCGTTCCTACAGAGGGTATGGACCGCGGAAAGCGATCGCCCACTTCCGTTCGGTGCCGACATGCCCGAATCCAGCGAGCAGGTGCTCCACCCGGACCGGTTTCTCGGCGAGCGAGATCGCCCCTCCCGGGTGGTGTTCACGGAAGACCCGCCTGTGCCCTGGAGCGAGATCCACTCCGATGGCCTCGGCGAGCTGGAGGTCCGCATCTTTCTGGAGGAGCACCTGGCCGATCCGGAGGTCGCAGCGGTGGCGGGAGAGGGCTGGGACGGGGACCGATACCGACTGCTTCGGGATGGGGCGCGCGAAGTACTGCTCTGGAGCACGGTTTGGGACTCGGAGCGGGACGCGGAGGAGTTCGAAGAAGCCGTACGCCGGGCGTTCGAGCGGAGATACGCGGACGCGCCCGGCGCTCGAGTCGTTCGCGTTGAGCGGAGCCGGGCCGTCGGCCGACCCACGGTGGTTATCCTCGATGCCCCGCGGGGCGTGAACCCGAGCTCTCTCGAACCCGCGCTCCGTTTCGAGGTTCACGGCGGCTGAGGAGCAGATGGCCCGAAGGAGGGACGACGCACGTTCGTTCGACATCCTGGTTCCTGGCCGCGAACCGACCGAGTACGAAGTGCGAATGGAGACAGGCGCCTTCGCCGATGTGGCGAAGCTGTGCCTTCGCGCAGCGCCGGCGCACCGCTACGCAATCATCTCCGACAGCCGGGTCGGTTCCCTGTATGGCGAGCGGGCTCTGGCGGCTTTCGACGAGGCCGATGCCGAGGCGGGGCTCTTCGTCTTCCCTGCCGGAGAGTGGAACAAGACGCCACAGGAATGGGCCAATCTGTGCGTGGCGCTGACGACTGCTGGGTATGGGCGCGATTCGGCGATCGTGGCGGTGGGTGGCGGAGTTGCCGGCGACCTGGCGGGCTTCGTGGCCGCGACCTACATGCGCGGGGTGCCGTACGTGCAGGTGCCCACATCCCTCCTCGCGATGCTGGACAGCTCGATCGGCGGGAAGACGGCTATCGACACCCCGGAGGCGAAGAATCCGATCGGCGCTTTTCACCACCCTCGACTGGTGCTGATCGATCCGGAACTGCTGACAACGCTTCCGGCGTTCCAGCTGTCCTCGGGCTTGGCGGAGGTCGTCAAAGCAGCCGCGATCGCCGACGGTGAGCTGTTCGCGTGGCTCGAGCTCCACGCCGAACAGCTGCTGGATGGAGAGGTGGATCTCCTGTCCCAGCTGATACGAGGCTCGGTGGGGATCAAGGCTCGTATCGTGGAGGAGGACCCCGAGGAGTCTGGGAAGCGGGAGATCCTGAACTTCGGCCATACAATCGGCCACGCGCTGGAGGCGCTGGGTGGCTACGCCGTCCTCCACGGCGAGGCCGTCGCAGCGGGCATGCGTATCGAGGCGCGGTTGGGAGAGCTTTGCGGCCTGACGGAACCGGGCACCGCGGCGCGATTGTCGGCGCTGCTCGAGGCATGCGGTCTCGACCGCCCGATGGAGGGCGACTTCTCCGCCGCGCAGTTGCTCGAAGCGATCCGCGCGGACAAGAAGGCGAGGCGTGGAGTGCCCAGGTTCATCTTCCTCCAGCGGATCGGCGAGGTGGCGCGGCCGTCCAGCGACGCGTACAGCCACGAGCTTCCCTCAGGGTCCGCGGAGAGGTTCCTCCAGTCCGCGCTGCGTTCATCCGACTCCGAGATCGATTGATGGCGACTGGCCCCACGCCGAGCCGGCCCGGACCCCTCACCCGGCCCTCAGGGCTGGCTGCCATAGTGTTCACGACGGCGCTCGCGGTCAGGCTGCTATATGTGTGGCAGATCAGGACCGAGCCGTTCTTCGGCCTCTACATGAGCGACGCCGCGGACTTCCACGCCTGGGCGCTGGAGATCGCGGGTGGGGACTGGCTGGGAGAGGATGTGTTCTACCACGCACCTCTCTACCCCTACTTCATGGGAATCATCTACTCCCTGCTCGGAAGCGACCCGCTCGTGCTTCGGATCGTGCAGGCGGTGACCGGTGCCGCGGCGTGCGCCCTTCTGGCCCTGGCGGGTCGCCGGCTGTTCTCCCCGAACGTTGGCCTGATCGCCGGCCTGATGCTGGCTTTCTACGCTCCGGCGATCTTCTTCGACGGCATCATTCAGGACTCCGCTCTCGACATCCTCATGGGCTGTTTGCTCCTCTGGTTACTGGCCGAGATCGTCCACCGGCCACGGCTAACCCTCTGGGCCGGCGCCGGGATGACCCTCGGGGTAGCGATGCTGGCGCGCGAGAACATCGCGGTTCTCGGGGTGCCGATTCTGCTCTGGCTGTTCCTTCAACCGGAGCTGCCACGAAGAAGGCGGCTCCAGTCCGCGGCGCTGTTTCTGATCGGTGGAGCATTGGCTTTGGCACCCGTAGCCGTGCGCAACAAGGTCGTCGGCGGCGAGCTCCACCTCACGACCTTCAACGCCGGCGCCAACCTCTACATCGGCAACAACCCGGAGGCGACCGGCAACTACCGCCCACTCAGGTTGGACCGAGGCACCCCCCGCTTCGAGAAAATCGACGCCGTCCAGATCGCCGAGCGGGCGCGCGGGCGTCCCCTGGCTCCCTCCGAGGTCTCCTCCTACTGGGCGGGCCGGGCCCTCGATTACGTGGCCTCCCAGCCGTTCGACTGGGTGCGCTTGATGGCCCGGAAGGTTTTCCTCTCGTGGAACGCAATCGAGGCAGCTGACACGGAGGATCAGTACACGTACGCCGAAAGCTCACTCTTGCTCCGGCTGAGCGGCCGCGTGCTCCATTTCGGTGTGATCGCCCCGTTGGCTCTGCTCGGGGTTTGGGTAACCTGGCCGGACCGCCGTCGACTTTGGCTGTTCTATGTCATGCCGATCCTATTCACCGCCAGCGTGGCCGTGTTCTTCGTGTTTGCCCGCTACCGATATCCCGTGGTGCCCAACCTGATCCTGCTGGCTGCCGCCGCAGTGGTCGGTTTGCCCGCCTTTGTGCGGGAAGCTGCCAGAACGCGCCTCGTGGCTTGCGCCGCGGCCGTGCTGGCGGCCGCGGTGTTCTGCAACTGGCCCACGGTCTCCAAGCGGCAGCTGCGGGCCAACACGCACGCCAACATCGGTGCTGCCCTTGATGAGGAGGGAACCACGGCCGCGGCGCTCGGTCATCTCCGCAGGAGCCTCGAGCTTGCCCCGGAAAGCGGCAAGGCGAACCACTATCTAGCCGCCGCTCTCCAGCGACGAGGCCGCATCGACGAGGCGGTCACGCTTTACGAACGCGCGCTCCGGTTCATACCATCTCACCCTCACGTTCACAACGACCTCGGGGTTGCCGTCGCGTCGCAAGGGCGTTTGGAGGCGGCCGGCGTGCACTTCGAGACCGCGATCGGCCTGGATTCTCTTCTGGCCGGAGCGTACGTCAACCTGGGCAACATCCGCCGAATGCAGGGGGAGCTGGGTCAGGCGGTGAGCCTGTACGAGCGCGCCCTGGCGATCGATCCTGATCTCGGGGGCGCACGCCTTCGGCTCGCAGGAGCCCTCCTTTTCTCCGGGCAAACCGAGCGTGCCTTCTCGCTCTACGAACTGGCCGTCCGCGAGGCGGGTTTCTCGAGGGAGATGGAGCGCGCGTTCGCGCTCGCCTGGTTTCTCGCGACGGACGAGGATCCGGCCAGCCGCGATGCGGAACGCGCGCTCGAGATCGTTCGGCGGACCAAGGACCTTGCGGGCGAGGGCCCGCTGGCTTCGCGTACCGAAGCAGCCGCCTACGCCGCCTCGGGTCGCTTCGAGGATGCGATCGCCGCCGCCGAGCGGGCGCTCAGGACTCTGGAGGAACCGAACGGCGCGGAGACCGTCGACTCGTCGGGCACGGCTGCGGCCCAGCTAATCCGTGGGGACCTTGCACGTTATCGAAAGCGTCTGCCCGCGCTCCGGTCGGCGAATCCCTGATTTCCGTGGATCTGTCGATTGTCATCCCGACGCTCGACGAGCGCGAGAACCTTCGGAGGCTGCTGGAGCGCCTCGTGCCCACGCTCGAGGCGTCTGGGATCGGAGCCGAAGTCATCGTGGTCGACGACGATT
>Ga0255058_10001866_pt1 | contig 11764 bp, 12 predicted proteins | sample Cases_109_9_MG_FD_188637 | JGI IMG/M metagenome (GOLD analysis project Ga0255058, IMG submission 188637) | Seawater microbial communities from Amundsen Gulf, Northwest Territories, Canada - Cases_109_9 | ecosystem: Environmental > Aquatic > Marine > Gulf | place: Canada: Northwest Territories... | reverse complement strand
CCACCAGACATTCCAGCTGGCAACGCGGAGCCGAGAGTCGATCAGATCACCAGGTGCTGGCTTGTCAGATGTCGGTCGGTCGAGCATTTGGAGAAGCTCCTCGCTTGGACCAGAGGTCATGAGTGGTCATGCTGCCCGCTGCCAAGAGATTGCGAGCGGGACCGACGGCCAGTCAACCGGGAGAATAGCCCTGCGCACCATTTGAGGGCAGTAAATCTCAGCACATGCCCAGCTCGGACGAGATACCGGGCGGCGCAAGTTGCAAATCTCAGGATTTTTGCGGGATTCCAGGCTTTAGTGATCTCGTGTGAAGCCGACCTCTCCGCATACCTCACCGAGCCTTGCGAATCGCCTGCCTGAGTAGCCTTTCGATCTCGGCCACCGTCGCCGGGACGGGGTTGGTTCCACAGGCGGCATCGGTATGCGCCTTGCGGGCGATCTCGGCAGCGCGCTCTTCGCCGACACCGATCGCCCCGAGATCACGGGGAATCTCGAGCTCGTCCAGCAGGGCCACCGTCGCGCGGTAGAAGCCATCGAAGTCGTCGCCCGGCAGCGCCATCGCCTGGCACATGAGCGCAGTCTTCTCTCCCAAGGCGTCCCTGTTGTAGTGCAGCACGACCGGTAGCAGCACAGCGTTGGTCAGGCCGTGGTGGGTGTCGTAGACAGCACCCACCATGTGACTGATGGCATGAACGAGTCCCAACCCCTTCAGGAAGGACACGCCCGCCAGACAGGAACCAACGAGCATGGCGCCGCGCGCTTCGAGGTTCGCTCCGTCCCGCACGGCGGTGGGCAGCCACCGGTAGATCAGCCTGATCGCCTCCAGCGCCAGACCATCGCACGGCGGGTGCCACTGCGGTACCGACAGCGCTTCGATGGCGTGGACCAGAGCGTCGCAGCCCGTCCAGGCCGTCAGTGTCCTTGGCAACCCAAGCGTCAGCTCCGGGTCGAGGATCGCCGCCAGCGGCTTCTGCCCCGGGTGCCAAACGCAGACTTTGACGCCGCGTGCGGTGTCGGTGACCATGGCGGTGCTTTCCGTCTCGGCGCCGGTACCGGCGGTGGTGGGCACACAAATCAGCGGCGGAAAGTCGTTGGGTGCGACTGGCTCCGGCGGTTCCTTGTCGTAGTCGAATTCCCAGATGTTGCGGTCGTTGCGCCCAACTAGGCTTATGGCCTTGGCGGCGTCCATGCCGCTGCCGCCACCGATCGCGATGACACCGTCGTGGCCGCCTGAACGGAAGATCTCCCGCCCGGCCATGACGTCCTGATCCGTCGGGTTGGGCGCGACCTCGCTAAACAGGGCCCCTTCGATGCCAGCCTCGCCCAGCGCCGCAAACGCGGTGGCAACGAACGGCAAATCCCGGCTGCCCCGGTCGGTGACTATCAGCGGACGGCTCACCCCGGACTGGCGGCATACCGAACCCAGCTCACTGATGCGCCCGGGGCCGTACTTGATCGAAATCGGAAAGGTCCAATCGGCGGGCGCCAATATCTCAGTCATCTCAAACCTCGCTCGATACCGCTCTCTGCTCGGTCTGGAGCAACCACATCGCTCGACATCTCCCATATCCTCATCGCTCACCAAACTTCAGATCATGCGTTGCGATCGAAAACCGGGCTGGAAAATCGTCCAACAGTGCCAGGAGGCCCGAGACGACAGAGGTGTCACCCAGAATGCGGGCGCCACTTGCCTCAGGTTCTACGAGGCCGATTTCTCCAAGAGCAAGCTGACGCGTACCAACAAGAAGCGACAGGCCCAAGGCTGTGCCGCCCTATTCTGTCTCACCGCACACGAGGCCAGGCGAATTCCTCCGCCGGAGACCTCGTGCTTCCAATCACGTATTCACGTCCACCACGACACGGCCCCTGATCTGACCTTTCAGGATCGCGGCCCCTAAAGCGGGCAGATCGGAGAGCGTCGCGGGTTGGACCATCGATTCGAGCTGTTCCATGGGGAGATCGGAGGCAATCCGGCGCCACGCGGTTACACGGTCCTCATAGGGTCGCATGACCGAATCGATGCCAAGCAAATTCACGCCGCGCAGCAGGAAGGGAATCACGGTGGTCTCGAGCTTCGCGCCGCCCGCCAGACCGACCGCCGCGACCGAGGCGCCGTATTTCATCTGCGCCAGGACGCGAGAGAGCATAACCCCGCCGACCGCATCGATACAGCCGGCCCAGCGTTCCGTCTCAAGCGGCCTTTTCGAAGACTCGTTCAGCTCTTCGCGGGCAACGATTGCCTGCGCGCCAAGATCCTTGAGGTAGCCCGCCGTTTCCGGCCGGCCGGTTACGCCCGCGACCTGATAGCCGCGATTTGCCAGAATCGCCGTCGCCACCGAACCCACGCCGCCTGCGGCGCCGGTCACCAGAACTTCGCCCCGGTCCGGCGTCAGCCCGTGATCTTCCAGCGCCGATACGGCAAGCATCGCCGTGAAGCCGGCCGTACCCACGGCCATGGCCTGTTCCGCCGACAGGCCATCGGGAAGCGGTACCAACCAGTCGGCCTTGACCCGCGCTTTCTGAGCGTAGCCGCCCCACCAGACTTCGCCCACGCGCCAGCCCGTAAGCACAACCTTGTCGCCCGGCTTGTAGCGTGAATCCTCGGAGACCTCGACGGTTCCCGCGAAATCGATTCCCGGCACGTGCGGATAGCTGCGCACCAGCCCACCGCCACCTGTGAGGCACAGTCCGTCCTTATAGTTCAGGGTCGAATACTCGACGGCGATAGTGACATCCCCACTTTCGGGAAGTCGGTCCTCACCGATCTCCTGAATCGATTGGCTGATGGCACCCTCTTCGTCTTTGTCTACGATCAAGGCCTTGAAGGTCACGAGTCCGTTCTCCTTGCGAATGTAGAGTCCTCGCGCTGCAACGTCTTGCTGCCCATTCACAATGAACGGGCAGACTCTCGCAGCACGAATTTCTGGATCTTACCGGTGGACGTTTTCGGCAACTCGCCGAACACCACATGTTTTGGCGCCTTGAATCCGGCAAGGCTTTGGCGGCAGAACGCGATAATCTCCTCTTGCGTCGCGTCGCGTCCCGATTTCAGTTCGAGAAAGGCGCACGGCGTCTCGCCCCATTTCTCATCGGGCTTGGCCACCACGGCGGCAGCCGCGACGCTGGGGTGTTTGTACAGCACGCTTTCGATCTCGATCGATGAGATGTTCTCCCCGCCCGAGATGATGATATCCTTCAAGCGGTCTTTGATCTCGATATAGCCGCCCGAGTGGACGACGGCCAAATCGCCCGAATGGAACCAGCCGCCGGAAAAAGCCTCCATGGTGGCGTCGTTCTGTTTGAAATAACCTTTCATCACCGTGTTGCCGCGGATCACGATTTCTCCCATGGCTTCGCCGTCGTGAGGAACCCTTTCGCCCGACATGGTATCGACGACCGCCACCTCTTCCGTGATCGGGAAGCGGACGCCCTGTCGTGCCTTGATCTCCGCCTGCTGCGGGAAGGGTAGGTCGCTCCACTCGTCGTGCCACGCGCAGTGCACCACATGCCCGAAGGTTTCGGTCAGTCCATAGACCTGCATCACCTCGAAACCGAGCGCCTGCGCTTTTTCCAGAACTGCGCTCGGCGGCGGTGCGCCCGCTGTGATCACTTTGACAGGATGATCAAAGCTTCTGCGATCCTCTTCGGGCGCGTTGATCAGCAGTCCGAGCACGACGGGCGCGCCGCCGAAATGGCTGATGCGATGGTCCGCCACGGCGTCGAATATGTTCTTTGCGGTAATGTAGCGGCAACAGACGACCGTTCCGGCCAGGGCGGCCATGGTCCAGGCATGGCCCCAGCCGTTACAGTGGAACATCGGCACCGTATAAAGATACTTGGGGTGGTTCGGCAGTCCCCAACCGACCACCGTACCGAGGCTCATCAGATAAGAGCCTCGATGGTGATAGACGACCCCCTTGGGGCGCCCGCTGGTGCCGGAGGTGTAGTTGAGCGCTAGGGCCTGCCATTCGTCCTTCGGTAGGCTCCAGGCGTAATTGGGGTCGCCTTCGGCCAGCAGATCTTCATAGCTCAGGTCGCCGAGGCGCTCACCCTCGCCGGGCCGCAGCTCGGCCTGCTCGTCGACGATATCGATGACCTGAAGGTCCCGGTTGCCGAGCTTTTCGAGTGCGTCTTTGACCGCGGGAGAAAATTGCGTGTCCGTGATCAAGGCCTTGGCGTCGCCGTGCTCGAGGATGTAGGCGATGGTGTCCGGATCGAGCCGCGTGTTGATCGTGTTGAGGATCGCGCCGCTCATTGGAACGCCGAAATGCGCCTCGAAGAGTTCCGGCGTGTTGGCCGCGATGATGGATACCGTGTCTCCCGCTCCTATGCCGCGCTTGGCTAGCGCGCTGCCGAGGCGAACGGCGCGTTCGTAGACCTGCTGCCAATTGTACCGGCGTGAACCGTAGATGACCGCGGGATGATCCGGATAGACATCCTTCGTGCGGGCGATGAATGAGAGGGGAGAAAGCGGCACAAAGTTGGCTGCAGTCTTGTCCAGCCCATCCTCATAGGGATTTTCGGGCATCGTTTCGCTCCTCGTGAGTTCCTTGCTTTCGGCCGAGCCTTGTCGTGATCCGCCCCATCAGTCCGAATTCAAGATGAACGGCAAATCTGCGACCGTTGCCGGCCGCGCGCCGTCCGGCGTCTCCACCGCCACCTGCTCGCCCGGCCTCCAATGGCCGCGATCGAGCATAACGATCCCGACACCGCAATTGAAACCGGGAGAATTGGCGGCCGAGGTGACCGACCCGATCTCTATACCGTCCGCGCGAACCGGCCAAGGTTCGATGCAAACCGGCAAGGGTTCACCATAGAGTCTCACGCCTCGATGGACATCGTCACGGTCACCAAAACTCAGGTCGCACTTCCAGCAGTGTGACCGAGGACTCCATGGATCGACACAGCAGCCGCCCCACCGAAGCACGCCCCGATCCTCGGCCTTGAATATCTCGGGTCTGGGACCGCCGGGAACTAGAGCGGTTTCCGACCAAATTGAAGCAACGCTGTTGCCTCTGGGCTGAGTCCGGCCGCTAGGCGCGGGCCGAAGCGCGATGCCCCATGGATTCCCGCGCATCGGGCGAGGTTCGCAACGACGCGGCGGGCCGGCCCAGAGCAACCCTGGCGGGACGGGCGCTTTTGGCCGGACGCCGCGTCGCTCGTCCCGGAAATCCACTGGAAATATGCTTCGGCATGTCCTTCGTCCCAAATGTTAATCCCTGGCCTAACGTCCGGCCAAAAGCGCTCCGTCAGCGTGGTTCAATTCGGTCGGAAACTGCTCTAGTGGCACCAAGCCGTAAATGATCGGTACGCCCTCGCCGCCACATTTGGGGCAGCGCTTGGTCTCTTCGGTCATGGGTTGGTCCTCCGGCGGCGTCTGCCTGGCGGAGTTGATGGCGCTGTCGCTTGCCTAGCTCAGGAACGGGGTGGAGGTAAATGTGAACGCGCTCGGATGCCAGGAAGATACAAAAGTTGCGCCCATCGGCCACGGGGTCCGATGGCAAACCAAGAAGGGATCGCAAAGGCACCTGTTAGCGAGTCAGCGATCCAGTCCTGCAATGCCGCGTTTTTTCCTCAAACCCGCCCTGACGCTTACCTGTTGCTTACCTGAAAAGGCAAAGATCCCAGCCTCGCCACATAAGCCCTTGAAAAATATGGTGGGCGCGGATGGTTTCGAACCAACGACCCCTACGATGTCACCGTAGTGCTCTACCGCTGAGCTACGCGCCCTGATACCGGCCACTCAATGGAACGACCGGTCAAAGATCTCACACCTCGGTGCTTGAGGCACCGGCCAAACGACCAGGCTAAGCCCCAGACAGGCGAGGAAACCGCGAGGTAGCATCATCGCCGGCTATTTTCAAGCGCCGGCAGAAGCGCCACTCAAGGAAGAAGCTAGCAAAGAGCGGTTCAGCTCGCCTCGGCCGCCAACATGGCATCGACCTGGTTCACCAAGTCGCGCAAATGAAATGGCTTGGAGAGGACCCGTGCGCCGCGTGGCGCCTCCTCCCTGGCCTTCAGGGCGACGGCCGCAAATCCGGTAATGAACATGACCCTGAGACCCGGACGGTCTTTCGAGGCCCGCCGTGCGAGCTCGATACCGTCCAGCCCCGGCATCACCACATCAGCGAGCAGAAGATCGATGTCGTCCTCTTCTGCCAGCGCCGCCAGGGCATCGATCCCATCGGCCACCGCCCGTACACGGTGACCCGCGCGTTCCAACGCCTTGGCGAGGAAACTGCGCATGCTATCGTCGTCTTCAGCTAAAAGTATCAGCGCCATGGTGCCTTCGTTCTCGGCTAGAGCCCGCGAGGCGGGCCATCCCTCCTCGGCTTAGGCAGTCTAGACCCGCCCTCTAAATCACTGGTTAACGACCGACCCCATGCAATTCTCATGACAGCCGTTAACCTTTAGCTTATGAATCTTGTACCGCAGACGGGAGGCTCATGGAAGCTCGGGTCCAAAAGTTTGATGTCGAGATCTCGCACGAGGTCTTGGCGCCAGGAAGACAGACGCTGCCATTGGTCCTCTCCTCGCCACACAGCGGCGACCGTTATCCGTCTGCATTTCTTGCGGCTTCTCGCCTGGATCCCCTCATGTTGCGGCGCTCGGAGGACAGCTTCGTGGATGAGCTGTTCGGGGCCGCCCCCCGGGTCGGGGCACCGCTATTGCGCGCCTTGTTTCCCCGCGCCTATGTCGACGCGAATCGGGAGCCTTATGAGCTGGATCCCTCCATGTTCGAAGACCAGCTCCCCGACTACGCCAACACCCGCTCACCACGGGTTGCAGCCGGCCTGGGTACAATTCCACGAATTGTTGCAAATGGCGCCGACATTTATCGCAGAAAATTGGCCTTCTCGGACGCGCTTTCACGATTGCGAGAGCATTATTGGCCCTATCATGAGGCCCTTTCGGGATTGGTCGAGGCTACGCGGTCCCAATTTGGCTATTGCCTGTTGATCGATTGCCACTCCATGCCGTCTACAAGGAAGAACGGCACGAGAAACGTTTTGCCGCGCGTCGACATTGTCCTCGGCGATTTTCACGGCAGCACTTGCGCCAATGTGGTCGCCGATACAGCGGCGCGCACCCTCAAGGCGCTGGGCTATCGCGTAGCCCGCAACAGGCCCTATGCGGGCGGACACGTCACGCGGCACTATGGCCGGCCGACGAGAGGCATCCACGCCCTGCAGATCGAAATCAACCGGGGGCTCTACATGGATGAATGGCAAATCCGCCGTGGAAGCAGCATGGCCCGAGTCGCGCGCGATATGCAGCACCTCCTGACCGCCCTGGCCACGATCGATGAGAGCCTGCTGACAGATTGATGCCACAAGGACAGGCCAGCGGTCACATAGTCCGTAACGCAGAAATCAGCGACCTCGGGGCGGTACAGGCCATTTACGCCTACCATGTCCGCCACGGTCTGGCCTCCTTCGAGGAAACACCGCCGGATCTGACCGAGATAGAGAAGCGCTTTCGCGCAACAATCGACACCGGCCTTCCCTTTCTCGTGGCGGAACTCGACGGTGCGGCCCGCGGTTATGCCTATGCCGGGCGCTATCGCGCCAGACCGGCCTATCGCCACTCTCTCGAAAACACACTCTATGTGGAACCGGGATACGAGGGCCGAGGCCTAGGAAGCGCGTTGCTGGCCACCCTCATCGCTCGGTGTGAGGAACGGGGTTATCGCCGCATGGTGGCGGTCATCGGTGACAGCGCCAACCAGGCCTCAATTCGCTTGCACGAGCGTCTGGGATTCCAGAAATGCGGTGTCATACCCTCGGTCGGCTTCAAATTCGGACGTTGGGTCGACAGCGTCCTCATGGAGCGGCCCTTGGGCCCGGGCGACACCTCATTGCCGAATTGACCGGTCATAGGTCCGGTTTGGACTCCCGGACTGAAACATTAAGTGTGCCCGCTTTCTTGGGTTCGGTCTAAGCCTCGCTCTCTTGGCTAACAAGCAAGGCGTGTATATCGCCAGGGTCTTTCGCCCATTGCGCCCAGTCCGCCGCACTCAAGCCCCAGTCATTGGTCGCCGCCGGCTTCGCGCCCGCCTCGAGCAAGGCCCGCGCAACTTCGGGCCGGCCACGAGCCGCAGCGATCATCAAGGGCGAGTTTCCGACCGGACTGGCGAGGTTCGGATCCCCGCCATGCTCGATCAAGAGGCGAACGGCCTCGATATCGCCCCGTCCCGCGGCAATGCTCAGGGCCGGCGCACCCCATCGGTCCTTTGCATTCGGATCGCCGCCGGTCTCGAGCGCCTTGGCAAGCGCTTGGCTATCGCCGCCGGCCAACGCCCGCAGAACGTCTGACACAGAGTCTTCACCATTCGAAGTCATCGTTTCTCGCACCGATATTATCTGTACTCGAGATGTCCTTCGGCCGCCAGAAGGCCGTCCTCGTTCTTCACCCACAAATCCGCTTTTCGTCCGCCGTTCGCCGGCGACCCTGCCACGGTAAACTTCTGGTGAGCGAAGATCGGCTGCGACAATCGAAAGCGGTAGCCGGCCGGCCGCCGTGGTTTGTTCTCGTCCAACCCAAGCTGGCACATCAACAGTCCCAGCAGCGGGCCATGGACGATGAGGCCGGGATAGCCCTCCGTGCCGCACGCGAAGTCGCGGTCATAGTGGATTCGATGCCCGTTGAACGTCAGCGCCGAATACCGAAACAGCAGAACCGGATCCGGGGCGACGCTGCGGCTCCATGCCGGCGCATCTGACGGCACGGGCTTGGGCGATGCCGGGTCCGCACCCGGTTTCTGGACGCTTCGAAACACCAGGTCCTGTTCTTCCTCGACGCAGAGTCCGTCACCATCCGACAGGCGGTGTTGGACGGTCACGAAGGCCAGCGGCCCACTGCGACCTTCCTTCAGCACGACGTCGGCAATGGTCGAACGTCTCTCGGCCGGGGCGCCAAGGATCGGGCTGCGGTAAAAGGTGAAGCGGCTACCGGCCCACATGCGCTGGGGCAGATCCACATCCGGCAGGAAGCGGCCCAAGGCAAGGTGGCCGTCGGAACCTAGGTCGGCCATGGGAGCGATCGACCAGAAGTAGATCCAGTGCCACAGAGGCGGTAGAGGGTCGCCCGCCGCCGGCGGCGCCCCAGGACGCTCGAGGGTCGCGTGCAGAGCCTGCGCCCGTGCCGGATCCATCGCGTCCTCGACGACCTGCTCGCGCCCGATCGACTCGCGCCAAGACTTTGGATTACTCAACGCTCAATGCCTACCCTTGGTTCACGAAAACCGCTAGCCCGTGGGAACATCTTCGACCCTTCAATACGACCGGGGCAGGCCCAACACATGCTCTGCCAGGTAGCTCAGGATGAGATTGGTGGAGACCGGCGCCACCTGATACAGGCGGGTTTCGCGGAACTTTCGCTCCACATCGAAGTCCTCGGCAAACCCGTATCCGCCGTGAGTCTGCAAACAAACTTCCGCGGCAGCCCAGGAGGCCTCGGAGGCAAGCAGCTTGGCCATATTGGCTTCGGCCCCGCAAGCCTCGCCAGCATCGAACAGTCCGGCCGCCTTGCGCACCATGAGGTCGGCCGCCTCGCATTGGGCGAAGGCGCGGGCGATCGGAAACTGGATACCCTGATTCTGTCCGATCGGCCGATCGAACACGCGCCTCTCGCAGGCGTAAGTTTTCGCCTTGCCGATGAACCAGCGGGCATCGCCGACGCACTCCGCCGCGATCAGGATGCGCTCGGCGTTCATGCCGTCGAGGATGTAACGGAAGCCTTGGCCCTCCTCGCCGATCAGGCTGCCGCCTGGCACCCGCAGCTCGTCGAAAAAAACCTCCGTCGTCGCATGGTTCATCATGGTGCGGATGGGGCGGATCGTAACGCCGCGGCCGACGGCCTCGCGCAGATCGATCAGCATGACCGAGAGCCCCTCGCCCTTGCGGCTCACCTGCTGTTTCGGTGTCGTCCGGACGAGCAGAAGCATCGCGTCGGAATGCTCTGCACGGCTGGTCCAAACCTTCTGGCCATTGATCACATAGTCATCGCCGTCGCGCCGGGCCGACGTCGCGAGGCTGAGCGTATCGCTGCCGCTGCCTGGCTCGGTCACCCCAAAGGCCTGAAGACGAAAGCGGCCGCTGGCGATTTCCGGCAGCCATTGTCGCTTCTGCGCCTCGCTCCCGTGCCGCAGCAAGGTGCCCATGGTGTACATCTGGGCATGGCAGGCTGCCGCATTACAGCCCGCCTTCTGGATCTCTTCAAGAATGGCCGCGGCGGCGGCAAGCGGCAGGCCGCTACCGCCATAGGCTTCCGGAATCAGGGCCGCGAGGTATCCGGCTTCCGTCAGCGCTCGCACGAAATCGGCGGGATAGGCCCTTTCGCGGTCGAGGGCGCGCCAATACTCGCCGGGAAACCCGCTGCACAGGGACCGTACGGCGGCACGGATATCTTCGAAATCGTCGGCTTCGCCGCTGGCTGACATCACCCCGGCTCCCGCGGAGAATTGGATGGACCTCAGCCTATCTCATTCTCCCAACTGGGCAACTAGCGAACGCAAGGACCCTTGTCGACGGGAAGCCAGGTTCGTAATACTCCCGCCATGAACAGCTACCCTCGCCGAGATAGTACCGATGTCGTTCGCGAATCTCTCTCGCTTCCGGACGCGAGGGTTCTCGATGTCGGCTGCGGCGACGGCGCCCTCGTGCGCATGATGACGCGAGAGGGCGCTCAAGTGACGGGCTTGGAAATCAGCGACTCCCAGCTCGCACGTGCCAGGGCCGAATCGCCGGTCGGTGGCGAGTCCTATCGTGTCGGCCGCGCGGAGGCCTTGCCAATCGAGGACGGGGCCTCCGATATCGTCGTATTCTTCAACAGCCTGCATCACGTCCCAATCGAAAGCCAAGAGGAGGCCATCGTCGAGGCCGCGCGGGTCCTCGAGACGGGCGGGCGCCTCTTTGTCATGGAGCCCGTCGCCGAGGGACCGCTCTTCGAGCTCATGCGGCCGGTCGACGATGAAACCGAGGTCCGCGCCGCCGCTTATGCCGCCCTGAGGCGCGCGGCCAATGGGCCCGCGTTCGAAGAAATTCGTGAATACGGCTTCGCGACCGACTACTGCTATGCCTCCTTCGAGGCGTTCAAGGATGGCGTTCTTCAGGTCGACGGCTCGCGGCGAGCCGGCTTGGAGTTGCACGAGGCACAGCTTCGGGAGGACTTCGAACGGACCGCCGACCGCACGGACGGGGGCTACAGTTTTACACATCCGAAGCGCCTGAACCTTCTCGAACGCCTCTAGCCACGCAACACCAGGAACCCCCGCCATGGCCACGAAATATCTCTCACCTCATCATTCACCCGATGATCCCGGCGGCGTGATCCGAGAGGTACTGCTGATGGGCCCGGAATTTTCCGGCCCGGCGGAGGACGTGATAGTGGCGTGGACGCTCAGGCTCGGCGTGGACCGCGACCCGGCCGACGCGGCAAAGCGGCTGCTCGCAACCTATGAATTGGCCGAGGGTCCTTTGCCCGACGGAGCCTGTGGAAAATTGGTCGACCTGCTGCGGCAGGCGGCCAGCAGCCGCGATCTCGCGGCCGGCCGGCCCGTGCGGCGCGGTGGCCGGCGGCGCGGCCAGGAAGGCTAGATCAACCCCACAGGGCCGGCGCAGGCGGTTGGACCTCGCTTCCTTCGTAGCGGAGTCCATCGGGCCGGTCGTGCGCCAGCAAGAGCGGGCCATCGAGATCGACCACCTCGGCCTCTTGCGCCACCAGCAGGGCCGGTGCCATCGACAGCGAGGTGGCGAGCATCGAG
>Ga0255058_10001865_pt1 | contig 11776 bp, 10 predicted proteins | sample Cases_109_9_MG_FD_188637 | JGI IMG/M metagenome (GOLD analysis project Ga0255058, IMG submission 188637) | Seawater microbial communities from Amundsen Gulf, Northwest Territories, Canada - Cases_109_9 | ecosystem: Environmental > Aquatic > Marine > Gulf | place: Canada: Northwest Territories... | reverse complement strand
GGACCACTGCGCCGGATGTTCTCTTCGTCAGCAACTCGGACACGATCCGCAGCGTCTACGACCTGGAGGACGAGAACATCGACCTCACCCCGAACATGGGGGCACCAGTGACCAACGACGTATCGACCTGGAGCGCGGCCGGTGGCGCCGACACCGTGGACCTGGCGCAGCTGTGGGTCGATCACCAGCCCGATGGGAACGACTTCACCGTGGGCGAGGGCGTCATCATCGTCAACCGCAACCAGCAGGACGCGCCCGTCGCCTGCGGAACCGTCGACGAGATCAACGGCAACCAGCTGACGGTGAACTTCGGCAGCAGCACCACCGGGGCGGTCGGCTCGAACGCGGATGTCGTCGCCGTGCCCGCCCACAAGTACGAGGTGGTGGCGGGTACTCCCAACCAGTTGCAGCGCAACGGACAGCTGTTGGCATCCGACGTAGAAGACTTCCAGCTGACCTTCTTCTTCGATGAAGACGCCGATCTGGTGCTCGACGCCGGTGAGGACTTCGGCAACGCCGGCGGCACGGATGAGCCCTGGGAGCTCACGCCGGCCACCAACCGGCCGGACTTCAGCTCTCTGCGCGAGGTGGGCGTCAACATCGTGACCTCCACCCGCGACGACGACCCCAATGCGGACTACCAGCTGGGTGCGGGCCAGATCATGGGCAACCGCGACGGCACGACGCTGCCCAGCGGCGACGGCAAACGACGGCGCGTGCACTCGGCGCGCGTGCGCATTCGCAACTCCAGGTAGCCGGAGAGAAGCATGGCACGGGATCGAAGACGCGATGAACGGGGGGTTGCACTGCTGATCGCGGTGCTCTTCCTGGCCCTGATGGGAATCATCGGCCTGGCCTCCATGGACACGGTAACCCGCGACCGCCAGGTCGCGGGGTACCAGAGCCGGGCCCAGACGGCCCTGTACGCTGGCGAGGCGGGCGTGAACTTCGGCCTGGCCCTTGTGCGGCGGGATGCCCAGGGCCTCGCGGCAGGCGGGGAGGGCGCTCTGGCGGACTACAACCCGAGCGACACCAGCGGGGGGCCGCCCGAGTACCCGGACCTCGCCAACGCCGAGGTGCTGGGCGGCGCGAGCTTCCCGGCCCCGGGGCCGCCCCGCTTCTACATGGACCCGAACGCCGAGGACCCCAACAACACGGCTGCTGCGTCCCAGGCCATCCGCTACATCGGCCGCGGCGGGCCTTGCCCCGGCTGGATCATGAGCTCCGGCGTCGGCAGCGTGCAGTGGGGCGAGGCGCTGTGGGACATGCGGGTGCGTGGAGACAATCCCGGCGGCACCGAGGTCGACATCCAGGCCACGGGCGCCAACTGCCACCCGTACAACTGAATGGATCGGTACAACTGAATGGATCGCGGCCGCCTCGCATCGGCCTCGAGCGTTGGGGAAAGCAACATGTTGGAGACACGGACGCCTCGCCGATCGGCGGTTGCCGTGGGCCTGCTGGTTGGGCTTCTCGTAGCTTGCGGTGGCGAGGAAGCCCCGGAAAACCTGCGAACCGTTCGCTCCATGGTGCCGAGTGAAGAACCGGAGCCCGTTACTCCCGAGCTGGAGATCCCGGACTCCGACACGCCTTTCGTCGCGCCTGGGGCGGCAGCCGTCGCGGGCAATCAGCCGCCGGTGATCCGAGCCATGCAGGTGGACCCGGCGCCAACGATTCCCGGCGGCACCGATGTTGTGGTCGTGGTGGATGCCCTGGACCCCGAGGGCGACGAGGTCGAGCTGGAGTACCTCTGGTTCGTCAACGAGGCAGAGCTGGAGCACGAGGGCAGCCGACTGTCTACCCACGAGCTCTCCCGCGGCGACACCGTGCGGGTCGAAGTCGTGGCCAGCGACGGGCGCAGCGAGAGCGCTGCCATGCGCAGCCCGCTCCTTACGGTCCAGAACACTCCGCTGCGCATTCTCTCGCAGCCCACGCCGCCCGGGCCCGATGGTGTCTTCCGCTATAAGCTCGAAGTCGAGGACAGCGAAGACGTTGCTCAGTTGCGCTTCTCCCTGGCGCAGGCGCCGGAAGGTATGCGCGTGAGCCCGGTCCGAGGCCTGGTCGAGTGGACGCCGCGCTCCGACCAGACGGGTGTGCACCCCGTCGAGATCGTGGTCCAGGACGCCTCGGGCACCGCGGCTCGGCAGAGCTTCGAGCTCAGTATCGGCTCGCCTCCGGCGGCGGGCGCGCCCTGATCGCCCCGGGTCGGAAAGATCTTGCGAGCTGCGCAACCCCCTGCGGAGCGCGGCCGCCCGGGCCTGCGCCCATAGCGAAGCCAGGCCGGAGCCTTGCAGCATGAGCTGCCGGTGGCACACGCCTTGCTCCAATTCCAGCTGGACGATTCGGAGGCCCTGAACGTGTCGAGACCCCACACGCGTCGCATCACTCTCGCTGCACTGGTCCTGGTCGGCCTGTTGGGCCTGCCCAATGCCGCCGAGGTGTCGGCAGACGACACTGCGCTCTTCTCCGCCAACGTTCCGCCCAACGTGATGGTTCTCATCGACAACTCGAGTTCGATGCGGAACCTGGTCTGGCACCCCGCGTTCGACCCGAGCGCGACGCCTACCTGCGGGAACTGGAACAACACCGGCGACGTTCGACGAAATTCGGACCTCTTGGGAGCGGGGACCAGCAGCTCCACTTGCACCACCATCAACCTCCGCGCCGATCCCGCTCTGGGGACGGCCGACACGACGTTCGACGGGCGTTACCTGAACTGGCTCGCGAGTCCCGAGGCAGATCCCTACCGTGCCGACATCGACGCCGCGACCAACGGCACCGTCTCGACCTGCGTCGGTGGTGGAAGCTACGACAAGTACCGGAGGTCGCGAATCACGGCCGCCCGCCAGATTCTCTCGGAGCTGTTCTGTGAGGTCAACGCAACGGGCAATGTTCGCTTCGGGATGGCGATCTTCCGGAGCGGAAGCACCAGCGACAAGGATGGCGGCTTCGTCCGCGTCCCGATTGCAGACTACGACGCCGCCCAACAAACCGCGATCGACAATTTCGTTGCAGGCCTGAATGCCGAAACGAGCACTCCCCTCGCCGAGAGTCTGTTTCAACTCTACACCTACTTCATGAGCCGCAGCACGAGCGCGATTCCATACGGAGACAGTGATGGAGACGGGACGCCTGGCGAGGCCGGCGACCTCCAGTTCCCCGTCTATGCCTACGGGACCTCGGACGCAGGTGATGGAGGCGCATACGATGCTTCGCTCGCCGGTGTGCCCGGAAGCCCCGTACAGAACGAGTGTCAGAAGAACTTCATCGTAGTCATCACCGATGGGGTCCCCTCCAAGGACACGTTTGCGACCACCGCGCGAACCACGGACCAGGGCTTCGGCGACTTCAATACGCTGATTGGGGACTACAATCCGGACGGCGAAACGGAAGTGCCCGCCTCCAGCAATCAGCAGGCCTTCTACCTCGACGATATTGCGAAGTTCATGCAGGAGCAGGATTTCCTGCCCGATGCCACGAATCCGAGCTTTACCGGCCTGCAGAACGTCGACACCTACACCGTAGGCTTCTCCACCTCCGGGGCGCTGAACGCGTTCCTGCAGAAGACCGCGGACCAGGGCAACGGGACCTTCTTCTTCGGGAGCAGCGCGGAGGCGCTCACGGACGCTCTCGTCGAGACGTTCAGCGACATCATCAACAAGTCGCAGTCCTTCACGGCGGCGACGGTTCCCGCGAGCCGGGCGACGGACGGCAGCAACTTCTACGCCACCTACTTCAACCCCTCGGGGGACGACGCCTACTGGGCGGGACACCTCAAGGCCTTCGAGTTCAACCTCGCGGGGGAGATTCGCGACAAGCCCACCTCCGCCCAGCAGGCAGCGAGCCAGCCCGGCGACTGCGCACTCGACGACCCGGTGACGGGCCGCTGCCTGGCCGGGTCGCTGCTGCTCGCGATGCCCGGCTACTGGGATGCCGCTAACGAGATCCCGACCGCGACCCTGCGTAATCTCTACGTCTCCCGCTACCAGGGTGGCCCTCCGGGCACGATTCCGGCGACGCCGGATGATTTCAACGAGACCACGGTAAGCGCCGCGGACCTGGGCGTCACCGCTGGAGACATCGCGAGCTACAGCGCCGTTGGCAACGGCACCACCGGGATCACCACGGACGAAGAGCTCGCCGACGCCCTGGTGCGCTACCTGCGCGGCTGCGAGTTCGGCTCGGGCAGCTGCACGGATCGCGGTGATGGCAACAAGCTGTGGGACATCTTCCACTCGAACCCCGCCATCGTCGGACCGCCGAATCAAGGTCTCCGGGCGCAGTCCTACCGCGAGTTCGTGCAACGCTACAAGCACCGCAAGCGGGTGCTCTACGCGGGCTCGAACGGTGGCTTCCTCCACGGCTTCAACGCCGGTGAGCACGACAACAACGTGACGGGAGCCTACGACCGCGGCGACGGCGCGGAGGAGATGGGCTTCATGAGCTATGCGGCCCGGAACGTGATCGCGGAGCTCCCGCTCGACGGCGCGCCGCGCGGAACCGGCGGCTGGAACGGCTACAGCATGGACGGCTCGCCGGTCGCATCCGACGTCTGGCTCTACCCCGCCAGCAACCTGAACCCCGATGACATCTCCACCAATGCCTGGAACCAGTGGCGCAGCGTGGTGGTTGGCGGCATGCGTGAAGGCGGCGAGGTGGTGTTCGCGCTGGACGTCACGAACCCGCCGGACCACAACAGCAGCGGGGGTGAGCAGTCGCTGGGGCCGGCGTACCCAAGCTACCTGTGGGAGTTCCCCTGTGAGGACAGCACGGACGCCCAGTGCACGGGCTCGGGCCTGCCCACGGGACAGGTGCTCGCGGACTACATGGGCCAGACCTGGAGCGAGCCGGTGGTCACCCGGGTCAAGGTGCGGCTGGCCGCCAGCTGCACCCCGGCCCCCTGCCCGGTCTACGATCGCTGGGTGGCGATCTTCGGCGCCGGCTACTCGGACGAGGGCGACCCGAATCACCTGAACTACGACGCCACGGTTGCGGACGCCACGAGCCGCGCCGGGCGCGCCATCTTCATGGTGGACATCACCACGGGTGAGGTCCTGGGCATGCGCCGCTTCGACAACGTGGCCGCGGACGGGGACATCGCCATGCGCTTCGCCTTCGCCGCGAGTCCCTCGGTCTTCGACCTCAATTTCGACGGCTACGCCGATGTTGCCTACTTCGGAGACCTGGGTGGCAACCTCTGGAAATGGGTGCTGACCGACGATGTGATCGACCCGATCAACGGCAGTGGCGGAGACATCGAGCAGCGCTGGGACGGCACCGACGGCTGGAAATTCCTCAAGATCATGACAGCCGACTACTGCAGCCCGATCGATGGCTGTACCGGTGCGGCGCCCGCGCCGGCCCCGCACTACCGGAGCTTCTACTTCCCGCCGGCGGGCGCCCTGGTGGGTGCCAAGCTCTGGCTGGTGATCGGCAGCGGCGAGCGCAACCAGCTGGACTACGAGAGCACGCTGGACGCCGAGAAGAACCGCCTCTACGTGTTCCACGACTCCGACCCGGTCGAGCGCGAGGCATCGCTGCCGGCGGCCGGTGTGGCGCGCTACAACGACGCCGGTGCCAGCCCGCACTTCGTGGACGCCTCGACACTCTCGGGCTCGTGCACGCCTCCGCCCCCGCCCGCGGTGGGCTTCTATGTCGAAGGCGAGCACGGTGAGAAGTTCATCACCAATTCGGAGATCTTCTTCGGCGTCGTGCTGACCAGCTCCTACAAGCCCGACACGACCGGCTCTGCCTGCGAGGCCGCTGGAGATGCCTTCCTCTACGGCTTCGACCTCTTCTGCGGCGAGGGCAAGCTGCCCGATCCGGGCGGCGGAAGTGGCAAGGTCGACCGCGTTTCCATCGGGGCTGGTATCCCGAACCGACCGCGCGTGTCGGTGGGAGCGGTGTCCGATGACGGCGGAGGGGGCTCACCCTGCGAGGATCGCGTGGTCGTCATCACCAGTGAGGGCGAGGCCTTCACCGAGTGCCCCGGCGGTCGCCCGGACAGCGGCGTCAACCTGCGCTCCTGGCGCGACCGCACGAATTGAGGCGGCGGTCTTGGCCGGTTATCGGCCGGCTTTCCCCGCCCTGCCGGCACGGCAAGCCTGCGGCTTGCCTCTGTACCACTAGTCGCGGAGCCCGTACTCCTTGATCTTGTAGAGCAGGGCGCGGTGGCTGATCTCGAGCAGGCGGGCTGCCCGCGTACGGTTGCCGCCGGTGGCCTCCAGGGCACGCCGGATGCAGTGGGTCTCCGCGGCACGTCGCGCGCGCTTGAGGCCGTAGTCGCTGGCGCCGGGTGCCGCGCCGGCCGGCGGTGCGAGGACGTTGTGGGGCAGCTCACGCGGAGTGATGCGGCCTCCGTCCGAGAGGATTACGGCGCGCTCGAGCACGTTCTCGAGCTCGCGCACATTGCCAGGCCAGCTATAGGCCACCAGGCGCTCCAGAGCGTCGTCCGCCAAGCCCTGCCGCGGCTTGCCCAGGCTTCGGCCGAAGCGCTCCAGGAAGTGGTCTGCCAACAGCGGGATGTCCTTGGGGCGCTCGCGCAGCGGCGGCACCTCGAGGCGCACCACATTGAGGCGGTAGAAGAGGTCCTCGCGGAAGCGGGCCTGCGCCACGTCCTCCTCGAGGTTGCGGGCGGTGGCCGCGATCACTCGCACGTCGACCGACCTGGGCTTGCTCTCGCCCACCGGCCGGATCTCCTCCTCCTGCAGAGCCCGGAGCAGCTTCACCTGCAGGGCTGTGGGCAGCTCCCCGATCTCGTCCAGGAACAGGCTACCGGTGTCGGCCTCGGCGAACAGGCCCCTGCGGTGCCGATCGGCGCCGGTGAAGGCGCCCTTGGCATGGCCGAAGAGCTCGCTCTCGAGAAGATTCTCTGAAATGGCTCCGCAGTTGACGGCTACGAAGGGGGCGTCGCGGCGCGGGGACTGGGCGTGGATGGCCCGGGCCAGCACCTCCTTGCCCGTACCGCTCTCGCCGGTGACGAGCACCGTCGACTTGTAGGCGGCGGCACGCTGCGGTCCACCTCGCGCCGCAGCAGCTGGTTGCTGCGGCGCAGCACCTCGCGCTCCCGGGCCTTGCGCAGGGTGAACAGCGCCTCCGCTGGCTGGAAGGGCTTGGCCAGGTAGTCGTAGGCGCCCGCGCGGATGGCCTGGAGGGCCAGCTCCTCGGTCCCGTAGGCCGACATCATGACGACGGCGGTCGAGGGCAGGCGCTGGACCAGCTGGGGCAGCAGCTCCATGCCGTCCACGCCGGGCATCCGGACGTCGCACAGGATCACGTCGAAGGCGCCGCGCTCCACCTCTCTCATCGCGGCCCCGGCATCCTCGGCGCCCACGGTTTCGTAGCCCTCAGCCGCCAGCAGCAGCTGGAGGCTGTCGCGCAGGCCGTCATCATCGTCGATCACCAGAATTCGATCGGGCATCTCGGGGGCCTGATCGGACTTTCCGCAGCGTGGCGTGAGCGGAAACCCTGGCGCGACTTCCTCCGCGCTTTCCCGCACCGGCTCCGCCTGGTTGCCGGTTCGCTTCCGGTTCGCGTAGCCAGGGTGCGAGTGCCCGAAGCGGGGGAACGGCTGCTCAAGTCCCCGTAAAGGCTCGCCGATACTCGCGAAGACCGTGCGGGGGAGCGTGCGGTGGCAGTTGGCTCGAGAGGGGGAGCAGTTGGCCGGCAACAATCTGCAGCGGTTGCGCGAGCACCGAATGATGAGCAAGGCGGAGCTCGCCCGCAAGTCTGGGCTGTCCAGTCTCACCATCAACCGTGTCGAGGCAGGCCGCCCGTGTCGGCTCGAGACGAAGCGAAAGATCCTTCAGGCCCTTCAGCTGGCCATCGGGGATCAGGAGCGCGTCTTCGGCGTGGCCGCGGAACCTGAGTTCGACTCGCCGGAATACGGCCTGGAAGGCCTGCTCGGCGGCCGTGCCCAGGTGGAGGAACGCTAGGTGAAGCTTTCACTTCCCACATTCGGGGGCAAGAGCCTCGTGGGCCTCGACATCGGCTCCTCTTCCGTGAAGGCGGTCGAGCTGGTGCGCAAGGGCAAGAACAACGAGTTCGAACTGACGCATCTGGGCGTTGCTCCGCTTCCTCCGGAAGCGATCGTACAGGGCGCCTTCCTCAACTCCACGGCGATCGTCGATGCCATCCGGGAAGCGGTGGAGAAGGCCAAGATCAAGACGAAGCAGGCGGCGGCGGCCGTGAGCGGCCACTCCGTCATCGTCAAGAAGGTCAGCCTCCCCGCCATGACCCGGGACGAGCTCGACGAACAGATTCGCTGGGAGGCCGAGCAGTACATCCCCTTCGATGTCAACGAGGTCAACCTCGACTTCCAGATCCTGGATGACGTGGGCGGCGAGGGCCAGATGGATGTGCTGCTGGTCGCCGCGAAGAAGGACCTCATCGACGACTACGTGCAGGTCATCAGCGAGGCCGGGCTGCAGCCCGCCGTCGTCGACGTCGCCGCGTTCGCCGTGGAGAACTGCTTCGAGGCGAACTACGAGGCCAGGAGAGACGAAGTCACCGCGCTGATCAACATCGGGGCGCAGGTGGTGAACATCAACGTCATCACCGGCGGTATTCCGACCTTCACGCGCGACATCACCACGGCCGGGAATCAGTACACCGAGGAGATCCAGAAGGCCCTCTCGGTCAGCTTCGAGGAGGCCGAGCGCATCAAGCTGGGCGGCCGCCCCGGAGAGAACAGCCAGGAGGTGGTGCCGCAAGAGGTCGAGCAGGCCATGCAGAGCGTGACCGAGACCGTGATCGGTGAGATCAGCCGCTCCCTCGACTTCTACTCGGCCACCACGGCCGACAGCCGCATCGAGCGGGTGCTCCTGGCTGGCGGCAGCGCGAAGGTGTCCGGCTTCCAGGGCGCCTTCGAAGAGCGGACTGGGCACCGGGTCGAAATGCTCAACCCGCTGAATCGAATGATCCCGAACTCGAAATTCGAGCCGGAATACCTGGAAGAGATCGCGTCCTCGCTCGGCGTGGGTGTCGGTCTCGCTCTGCGACGGGTGGATGCCTGATGCTCGAAATCAATCTACTCCCTGTCCGAGAAGCCCGCCGCAAGGCCGACCTGCGCCAGTACTTCATGCAGGTGCTGCTGGTGGTGATCGTCTCCGGGGCCGCGGTGGCCTGGGTCGAGTCCCGCATCTCGGACCGGATCGAGCGCACCGAGACGCGCGTGCGCCAGATGCAGAACGACATCGATCAGTTCAAGCCTCAACTCGACCAGGTCGCTGCGTTCAAGAAGCGCAAGGCAGAGCTCGAGAAGAAGATCGATGTCATCGAGGGGCTCGACAGGGCGCGGAACGGCCCGGTACGCATGATGGACGAGCTGGCGACCCGGACGCCGGACCGTCTCTGGCTCACCAAGGTCAGCACCAAGGGCACGAGCATCTCGCTGGACGGGGAGAGCCTCGACAACGAGTTGGTCGCGCTCTTCTTGCGCCGGCTCGGCGAGTCCGACTACTTCGCCGATGTCGACCTGGACAGCACGCAGCTCGCCAACAGCGGCGGCCTGCGAGTAGTGAAATTCAAGATCCGAGCGGAACTCGTCCGACCCAAGGACGAGGCCTCCTCGGCCGGCTAGCGGAGACGGGCAGATGGAAGTCGATTCAGAAGTCCAGGCCAAGCTCGATCAGCTGGCAAAGCTCCCGGCCGCCGTCCGGGTGGGAATCCTCGTAGCCCTCGTGCTGCTGATGGCCGGTGGGTACTACTCGATGGTCTACCGCGGCGAGGCCGTGACCCTCGATGGATTGCACTCCCAGGAGCTCGAGCTGCAGCGGAAGCTCAGCGAGGTGCGCTCCATCACGGCGAACATCGAGGAGTTCGAGGAGGAGATCGCCAACCTGGAGATCAAGCTCCAGAAGGTGCTGCGACAGCTCCCGAACGAGCGCGAGATCGAGGTCCTGCTCACGGACATCAGCAACCTGGGCAAGACCGCTGGGATCGAGATGAAATCCTTCCGGCGCCGCAAGGAGGTCGTCCACGACTTCTACGCCGAGGTGCCGATTGATATCGAGATCGAAGGCCAGTTTCACGATCTGGCCTACTTCTTCGACCTTCTGTCCGGGTTGCCCCGGATCGTGAACATGGGCTCCATCGAGGTGAGGGTCGCACGGGACAGCCTCGAGAAGACAGTTCTCAAGGTCACGGGAACGGCGACGACCTTCCGGTTCGTCGGCAAGAAGGACCGGGCTTAGGCCGCGGTGAGCCGGACGGGGGAGAATAAGGTGCGGATCACGGCAATGGCGTTGGCGTTGGCCCTGATGGGGCTCGTCGGCTGCACGGAGGAGGCTCCGCCCGGCCCGACGACCCAGGACTTCAACAAGGCGCGCGCCGAGCTCGAGGCGAAGCGCGGGCGGGCTCCGAAGCGGGCACCGGTGAGTACGCCGCAGCCGCAGGCTCCGGCCCTGGAGCCAGCGTTCGCCGCGGTGGACAAGGAATACAGCTACGACCGTCGCGAGAAGCGGGATCCCTTCCGCTCCTTCGAGTGGGAGCAGCTCCGGCTCGAGCTCAGCGACGTCGATACGCGCGGGCCGCTCGAGCAGTTCGACGTGTCGCAGTTGACGGTGGTGGGTGTCGTATGGAACGACCTCAACGCCCGTGCACTGGTCCAGGATCCCGCTGGCATGAGTTACATCGTCGGCTCGGGTACCCGGATCGGAAAGAACGAAGGCCGGGTGACGAGCATCAATGACAACCTGGTGGTGGTCCGGGAGACCTACGTGGACTTCCTGGGCGAGGAAACCACCAAGGACGTCGAGATGCGCATTCGGTTGACCGAGGGGGGGTGAGTTCGATGCTGGGAACCAACACCGGGCGACTTCGCCAGTGGGCCGGACAGGCTGGATTGGCGCTGCTTGCGATCGCCATCGCGGCCTGCGCGGCGTCCACACAGATGTCGTCGGAGTCTGCAGGGGGCGGAAGCATTTCCGACGTCCTGGTGGAGAGCGGATCCGACGCGACCACGGTGACCCTCGTGGGGCTCGACGAGCCGGTCTTCACGGCCTTCGCTCAGCAGAACCCCGAGAAGGTCGTCATCGACATCGCCTCGGCGAGCGCTGAGAGCGTGGACCCCGTCCATGTGATCGGCGACGGTATCGTGGAAGAGCTTCGCCTCTCGCCCTTCTCCACAGGGGGGGGCGAGGAGATGGTGAGAGTCGAAATCGGCCTGGCCACGACCGCGGACTACCGCGTGGTGCCCTCCTCCGAGGGCCTGGTGATCCGGCTCGAGCCGATCGGCGCAGACTTCGGCATGAACGATTCTGGCGCCGAGGGCGACGACCCCTGGGCCCTGGCAGGCGAAGAGTCGGATGTCTGGGCGGCCGAGGACGGTGCTGAGCTACCGGCCGGCGAGCCGGTGCAGACCGGTCCCGCCACCAGGCTGCTCGCTGTGGAGACCCGCGAAGCCGGTGAGGGCCTGCTGGTGCACCTGCGCGCGGACGGTACGGTCGAGAGCGCGGAGAGCTTCACGCTGGACGACCCCGCGCGGCTGGTGATCGACCTTCCCGATCTCGTGAGCGGTGTGGAGCAGGACCAGATCGAGGTGGGCTCGGCCCAGGCCGATCGGGTTCGCGTCGGGCAGCACGCCAACATGGTTCGCGTGGTGATCGACGGCGGCAGCGCAACGGAGCCGTTCCAGGGACGTCGGGTCGTACCGGCGGCCACTGGCCTGCTGGTGGCGCTGGGCGGGGGTAGCGAGCTCGACTGGGCGGTCGAAGATGCCCTGGCGGCCCCGCTTCTCGTGGCCGCGACTCCCGCTCCGGAGGAGGAGCCGGACGCG
>Ga0255058_10001864_pt1 | contig 11778 bp, 12 predicted proteins | sample Cases_109_9_MG_FD_188637 | JGI IMG/M metagenome (GOLD analysis project Ga0255058, IMG submission 188637) | Seawater microbial communities from Amundsen Gulf, Northwest Territories, Canada - Cases_109_9 | ecosystem: Environmental > Aquatic > Marine > Gulf | place: Canada: Northwest Territories... | reverse complement strand
GCTCACCGGAATCGGGTATCCGTCTGGCCACGCCGTGGTGGTATTCACCCTTGCCGTGGTTTTCTCCCCATACATCCCGCGATGGCTGCGATGGACGCTCTACGGCCTCGGCGTGATCGTCGCCTTCTCCCGCGTATACGTGGGGGCCCACATGCCCCTCGACGTGATCGGGGGCGCCGCCTACGGAATCGTCATCGGCTCTGTGGTGAACCTGGTATCGGGCATCGTTGCGGAGAAGGCGAAGCCCGAGGGCCTGGTCGATAGTTGGGCCGACGTGCTCGGCTCCGCGACCACCGCCTGAGTCGGCGTCAGGTGGCGGGTGCGGATTCCACGTCGTACGCATCGCCGGCGAGTTTCGCCCGCTCTTCGTCGGTCATCCGCCAGCTGTTGTTCACCCGCCAGATGATGTAGGAGGCGATGCCGAGGGGGATGGGGAGCAAGTAGGTAATAGCCCTGAACACCAGGATTGCGGCGACCACCTGTGCCTTGGCCATGTCATCGAGCCCAATAGTGAGCGTGGCGGCGTAGCCCAGTTCGACAACGCCAACACCGCCGGGGGTGATTGGCACCATCGAGATCAGACGTACGAACGAGTATGCCGCCAGCACCGCGATCCAGCTCAGCTCTTCTTGTGACACCCCGACATGGCGCAGCGCCACCAGGAGCACCAGGTACAGCGAGATATGGCTGAGCAATGTGGCAAGTGTGAGCGCCAGCCAGCGATGGCGGAGCAGCCCCACGGTGTCAAGTCGGAACTTGGCGGCACGCCCGTCCCAGTCGCCAAGCGGCTCCCTGCGGAACCGGCCGCGGAACCAGTCGACGATCTTGCCGAAGAACCGACCAATGGCGCGGGCCAGCCGATCGCTCTTCAGAACCAGCCACAGCAGGACCACTGCCCCAACCAGCACGGCGATACCGATCGCGGCCGCGGTGAGGCGGGCCGGCGTGATGTCGCCTTCCAGAGCGAGTAGCGCCAGGGCGAGCACCGGCATCCCGAGCTTCACGAAGTTGTTCCAGATACCGGTGACGACGGCCGATCGGGTGATCGCCGCGATGGTGAACCCCCATGAGGTGAGCATGGCGAGGGTGAGACCGACGCCGAGTGCCCCTCCTGCGGGCAGGGTGTTGGACACCGCCGTCGACGCCTGGTTGACCACGGCAGCCTCTCGCAGCCGCAGGCCGGGAAGCGCAGCAACGATGACGAACCAGTAGGTGACCAGATTCCACAATCCGATGAGCACCAACGAGGTGATCTCACTGGTGGTCATGGCGCGGATCGTGGCAAACACCGCGTCGTAATCGGCGATGAGGGGTATCACGAAGTAGAAGATCGCCACGATGATGACGAGAGAAATGATCGCCGAGGCCACGCGTTTCCAGGTCACGCCTCGCCGCGGCGCATCAGCGTCGGTGGGTTGACTCGATTCGACTCCCGATTCCGGGATCGTTTCGGCTTCACGTTCATCGGTCACGATCCGCCACCCTCGGGTGCGCCCGATTCTAGGCCGTGATACATCAGCCGCTCATCCCGGGTCGTATCCGAGATCGCGAGCGAACTGGCGAAAAGCCTCGGCGTCGAAGAGACCGAGGGCCGCCTGAACATCCGCCTCGATGGTGTCGACCCCGCTGCCGTGAGCATCAAAGGTGTAGGTGATGCAGCCGTTGGCGAAGAGGTAGTACCACGATCCGACGTAGCTCGCCGGGCCAGTCACACCCTCGAGTTCATCGATGACGATTCCAAGGTCGAGGGCGGCAGGTGAGAGTGGAGCAGTGTTGACCTTGAGCCCGACAAGCTCGATATCGCTACCAGGGAGGAGCAGGGTGAGGGTTGTATCCTCCTCGTCCCGGGCGCTGACGACGACGACGGCGTGTCCCGATATTTGGGCCTCACGGATCCGCTGCTTCGTGTCGCGGAATGTCCTGTCGACGCTGACGACCACCGTCCGGCCCGAGATCACGGTGCCGTCGAGCTGTCCTTGCAGCCGGTCCGCGTAAATGAGGGTTGGCAGGCTTCTGCTGTCGGGGACGATTGTGATCGGCACGTCGATGGCGACCTCGACGTCGACAAACAGCCGCACCCCGGGCTCATCACTTTCGGCCTGGACCGCCTCGGACACGTCGCACGCCGGCAGCAGGGAGACCTTGAGGAATGGGTTCTCTTCGAGACTAGGACCACCGCCCCCGAGGCGATCCGAATCTAGGTAGAAGATCGACTGTCCGCTCTTGGCCTCGAGGTCCCTGTACTCCCACCCCGGTTCCAGCTCTCCTATGCATGGGGCAAATACGGTCCCCGACACCGACTGTATGGAGAGGATCAAGGAGGCGCCCGGGTCATCGCATTCGGGGACATCGCGACCGAGGCTGCTTCCACCACACGACGCCAACAACAGCCCGATCGGCAAGATGAGCAACGGCCAGTGGCGCGATCTCATATGAACCCGGCGCCGAGGATGTTCTGGACGAGCAGCTGCAGAAATATGATCACCGCGACGACGGTGCCAACCGCGAGAGCGACTCGTCGCACGCTCCAACGCTGGATAGAGACCGGGTCCCTGGCTGGAGCAAGCTCCCGGAAGCGAGCGACGATGTCGGTGCCCTCGGCGCGCTTGAACGTCGCCAGGGATGATCGCGACTGCGACGGAATGGTGACGCTCTTTGTGGAGGCGAACGCCTCGGCGATGTCGTCAGGGGAGAAGAACCGCTGCGCCCGTTCGTAGATGTAGTCGGGATCGGATCGCAGCGCCAGGATGATCATCATGTTGGCCAGGTCGACTGCTTGTCGCCACGGGGAGGGGCGGACCGTGGCAAATGCGGGATCGATGAGCACCACCTGTCCGTCTCTGACCATTACGTTGGCGGGCTTGATGTCGCGATGGGCGAGCCCGGCATCCCAGAGGCGGCGGACGGCGTGGAGCGCATCATCGATGATCTCGTCTGTCATGTCGACGTCGCCCATCTCCTGGGCGTTCTCCAGGAACTCGGTGACGATGAGGTACTCGCGCTCCGGCGTCAGCTCGACGAACCCATAGGGCTCGGGCGACGGCAGCCCGGCATCCTTGAGCTTGAGCAGGATGTAATCCTCGTATTCGACGAGTCGCCGCACTGTGGCGAAGCGGACCTCGTCCTCGAGCGAGCCGTAGAGCACGGTGCGAGCCACCTTGTACCAGCGATCCGCCCGCAGATGGGTCTGGGCGTACAGCTTGCCGAAGATGTAGGTGGGGGGGTCTCCCGCGCACTCGATACGGATCGGGGTCGAGCCTCCCGAGCCCTCCAGGGCGAATGCTTCTAACGACACGACCTCGACGCCAAGCTGATCCTGCAAGGCGTGGCGGATCGCCTCGCCGCGCCGGCCGGTCACATCCAGATGAGCGCTCCGGCCCCGCCCGTAGTGGATGGGGAAGACCGATTCGGGAGCGATCAGCTGGAAGACGACAACCCCGACGGCCGGTCCTACTATCCATCCGATCCAGACATCGGTTGGATGGTCGACACCGAGGTACATCCGTGAGATGCCGAGCAGCGCGACCAGCACCGATGTTGCGATGAACCAGTAGGTGCGCCACCGGCTCTTGGGTATGAGCGCCAAGCCGATCACAGCGAAGGTCACGGCAAGTAGCGCCATGGGGCGGGACGGGTGCGAGTACCCGACCCAGTCTCCGATGATCTCCACGAGCGGCCGAGGCCGGCCAACCGCGAGTTGGAGCAAGCGGGTGACTCCGTCGACGATGACGAAGGCGACCAGAACGCCGACCAGTATCCGCCACTTACGGAACCCAACCAACACGGCGATAGCGATCCAGCGGATGGGACGGATGAAAAACGCGGACCCGAGCGCATGCAGCACCAACATGATGTTGTCCAGGGTGTTGTTGCGGAGGTCGACGAACCGGTTGAGGACCTGGTGGTCGAGCCTCGTCCACCAGTCCGCTGTCCGCGGAAAAGCGAACAGCGAGATCCAGAGCACGAGGGTGAATATGGCCACGACAAGCCAGACCCTTCCGCTGGTGCCGAGTCGCCGCGGCAGCGGAGGCTTCTGACCGGAGGGACGCCGTCGCCGCCCGGTGACCGTGATGCCGGCAAGCCGGCGTTCACGGCGGCGTCCGACATCCTCCAACGCGGGATCGCGCGGGCTGGTCATACCGTACGCGGGCTCTCTGCCTGTTCTGAGCGAACAATGGCCGATGGCCGGGTTCCTGCTATTGCGCTACCTCCTGCCTCCGCGAAACAACCAATCTACCCATCACGCCCCGACGGTAGCGACGGGTTGTGCACGCGTTGAACCGCCCCAACTGGTGGGTCCAGTCGCGCTGGATCATATGGGCCCCAAGTCGATCCCTGTTTCATCACTGTGACGTAAAAGGTCCCTGAAGGGAGGCGAGGGGATCGGTCTGCTGCCGCGGAGCTAGGAGTTTCGCCGAAGCATCGCGATGACGAAGCCACCGATCGCCCCGGTGAGGGAGAAAACGACCGCCTCCATGGCGGCTCCACCGGAGGGTAGGAGGCTGGGTCCCGTCATCTCGTCTGCCAGGGTCAGGATCAAGGTGGCGACGAGCGCCATCGCCAGTCCGCCGACCGTGGCCAGAACCAGTTGCTGCGTCGATGTCTGGTCTCGGGTGTCGTATGCGACCGCGACTGGGAGAGCGGCTGCCACCAGGATCGGGGCGAGGTGAAACGTGGTGCCAGAGCGGACCAACGCCACCACTACCCACAGGACGGAAAGCCCGAGCGAGATGGAGACCGCACGGCGGAACTGGAATGACCGAATTTTTGTCAGCACGGTGTTTGACAACGCCGATCACTGCACGACGTGCCGCAAACCGTCGCATGTACGACAGATGAGACCCCCAGAGGGTAGAAACCTGCCAAGGCCGAATCCGCTGAGCGCCCGTGATCCAGCTTCCGCAAGATGAGATGCTGCCTCATATCCCAGTGCCCCGGTGCAGGTCGCCCATATTGCCGGTTCCCTTACGCCGCGAAGTGAATCGTGAGGCTTCGGCCGGCGTCGTTCAGCCCTACCGGAAAAGACGTTGGCCAGATACGGTTAGGACTGCGCCACCGCTCAGGAGAACCCGATGAAAGCGATCGTCTACGACAAGTACAGGTCGCCTGATGTCACAGAGATTCCAGATATCGACAAGCCGGAGGTCAAGGGTGATGAGGTGCTGGTATGAAACATCATCGCGTCGTCGTGTCGCGCCATGGCGGGCCGGACGTGTTGCAGGTGGTCGAAGAGGATATCCCCGAACCCGGGGCCGGCGAGGTCCGGGTGAAGGTCCTGGCCGCCGGGGTTTCTGCGTTTGATCTCATCTACCGACGCTGGGGTCGGCTCCCTGGGAGTCCGCGCCTACCGTTCACCCTTGGCGAGGATGTCGTCGGAGTGGTCGACAAGCTGGGGACGGGAGTGTCATCCCTCGAGCCGGGGCAGACGGTCGCCGGCGGGACGGGGTTTCTTGGCGTCGGTGGCGGCTACGCGGAGTTCATTTGCCTGCTCGACAGCGAGTTGGTGCCCGTTCCCTCGGGGGTGGACCCGGCCGAGGCCGTCTGTCTGGTGGTGAACTACCTCACCGCGCACCAGCACCTGCACCAGATTGGGAAGGTCCGCAGCGGCGAGCGCATCCTCGTTCACGGTGCGGCGGGAGGCGTGGGGACCGCGCTACTCCAGCTCGGCAAGCTGGCCGGGCTGGAGATGTACGGCACAGCGTCGAAGCACAACCACCAGCTCGTGTCCGCACTGGGAGCCACGCCGATCGATTACCGCACCGAGGACTTCGTGGAGCGCATCCGCAGCCTGACTGGCGATGGGGTGGACGTTGTGGTCGACCCAGTCGGCGGCGCACGGCACCTGTGGCGTTCATACCGAGCCCTGGGCAAGGGCGGCCGGCTGGTGTGGTTGGGCAACGCCGCGACGAACAAGCAGGGCCTGCGGGTCGGCCCGCTCAGGATCTTGGTGTGGGGGACACGAGGCCTCCTGATGGTGTTTCTGCTCAGGCTCATTCCCGACGGCAAGCAGGTGCCGACACCTCCAACTCTGGGCAAGTTCGCCAAGGCGCACAACGAGTGGTACCGCGAGACACTGACGGAGCTCCTCGACTCGCTTGCAGTGGGCAGGATCAAGCCGGTGGTGGCGGAGCGCATCCCTTTGGCCGAGGCGGCTCGTGCTCATGAGCTGCTCGAGCGCAGCGGACACGCCGGCAAGGTGGTTCTCGTACCAGCGCATAGCCAGGGTGGGGCGGCGACTGCAAGTTGAAGTGGGCCGACCGTCTCGGCCATCTCTGTGGAGCAGCACAACACCCATCTCGCGCGATAACACAAAATTCTCAATGTGCGCGAGAACGCCCCCGATTACCCTCATATCCTCACGTCCAGCGCGGTCGTTCCTACGATGGGTTGTGTGTCAGACGCCACCTGCTCGGAGTGCTACGGCCGGAAAGCCGAAGTCGACGGGCTCGTCCCCAACCAGGAATCGCCGACGTTCCCGCGCTGGTCGACCAAGTCAAGGAGGCTGGTCTGGACGTGTCGCTCACGCTAGACGATGTACCGACCGATCTTCCCGCCCGCGTGGACCTGTCCGCCTATCGCATCGTCCAGGAAGCGCTGACCAACGAGCTCAAAGATGCCGGGCCCGGTGCCCGGGTTGAGGTAACGCTCGGCACGGATCGCCATGGTCACGCCATTGAGGTGCTCGACGACGGGCACGGTGTCTCCACCCTGCCCGGATCGGGTCACGGGATCGTCGGTATGCGAGAGCGGGCGCCGCTGCTAGGTGGAAGCCTCGACGCAGGGCCGCGTCCAGGTGGCGGGGGCTTTCAGGTCGTTGCTCATCTGCCTATCGGAGAAGAGCAGGCGTGAGTATTCGTGTCGCCGTTGTCGACGATCAGGCATTAGTGCGTGGCGGATTTGCGATGGTGTTGGATCACCAGGACGACATCGAGGTGGTGGCCGAGGCCGGGACCGGTCTCGAGGCGGTCGAGGCGGCACGCGCCCATCGTCCCGATGTGATCCTCATGGATATCCGGATGCCGGAGATGGACGGCCTGGAGGCGACCTCCCGGATCGTCGAGGAAGCCGACTGGCCGGTACGAGTGTTGATCCTCACGACCTTCGACCCCGACGAGTACGTCTATCAGGCACTGCGGGCCGGCGCCAGCGGCTTCGTGCTCAAAGACATCCCACCCGAGGAGCTGGTCGCTGCCGTGCACACGGTGGCCGAGGGAGGATCACTGCTTGCTCCCTCTATTACCAGGCGCCTTATTGGTCAGTTCGCCGAGCGCCTTGCCGTCGATACCGCGGTATCGGGTCGCTTGGAACGGCTCACCGACCGGGAGCGCGAGGTATTGGCCGCGATCGCGCGTGGATCCAGCAACGCCGAGATCTCTGAGGAGCTCTTTATCGGAGCCGCCACGGTGAAATCGCACGTGTCGAGCATTCTCACCAAACTGGGCTTGCGCGACCGGGCCCAAGCTGTGGTCTTCGCCTATGAGAGCGGGCTCATCGAGGCCGGCGACCACGACATCGGTCACTGAAAGCACCACCGTTCGATACTGCCCACATGGCCGCCGAAGGCCCGTTGGGCCTACCGCGTGGCGCCGGCAGAGGCGTAAGTTGTAGTGGCAGCTGCTGAGGAGGAACCGATGAAGGCACTCGCCCAAGACAGGTATGTGTCAGCCGAGGGAGTGGTGCACATCGAGGATATTGAGATGCCGATCGTCGGGGATGACGAGGTGCTGGTGCGGGTCCGGGCGGCGTCGGCGAAGATGTATGGCTGGGACCTGCCAGCCATCGTGCAATCGATCGGTCGGATGACTGCTCGGTTCCGCAAGCCGAAGGTCCACGTCGCGGGTCTGGACTTCGCCGGTGAGGTAGAGGCGGTCGGCAAGGACGTGATTCGGTTCCGACCCGGTGCTGCGGTGTTCGGCTGGTCGAAGGGAGCCCTCGCCGAGTACGTATCCGTGACCGAGGATGCGCTGGCGGTGAAACCGACGAACGTGTCGTTTGCGGGTGCAGCTACGATCGCCATGGCTGGGTTCACCGCATTGCAGGCCCTGCACAATGGGCAGGTCGGATCAGGGCAGCATGTGCTCGTCGTGGGCGCCTCGGGTGGGGTCGGCACCTTCGCCGTCCAGCTCGCCAAGGCGCTTGGCGCAGATGTGACCGGTGTCTGCAGCACGAAGAACCTTGATCTGGTGCGTTCGCTCGGCGCCGACCACGCCATCGACTACACCAAGGAGGACTTCACTCGAGGTGGTCCGCGCTACGACCTGATCCTGGACATGGCCGGCAATCACTCCTTGTCCGATCTGCGGCGAGCGCTACGCCCCGATGGCACGCTCGTCATGGTGGGACAGTCGGGCATCCCGACGTCGGAGCAGAGTTGGTTCATGTCGCTGAGTCGCTGGCTCCGTGCGGCGGTGTGGTCGCTGTTCGTCGACCAGAGGCTGGTGGCGTTGATCCAAACGGGGGGGAGCCAGGAGGACCTGCTCGCGCTCAAGGACTTCATCGAGGCCGGCAAGCTCACCCCGATCGTCACGGCGACCTATCCGCTGAGCGAAGCGCCGGACGCGATCGAGCGCCTGGAGGAGGGCCACGGCCGCGGCCGGGTGGTCATCGAGCTCTCTGTCTGACGGTCGTCCTAGTCCAATGCCTCAAGCCAAGAAAGGTGCCAGCCCGCGTCGCGGCTATGCGGTCTACACGCCGATCACACTTCGGGTACCAAAACGATCATGTCGAACGGTTTGGTGCAACATCATTGCCGTTCTTTCTCGGTCTGCTTGTTGGTCTTAAGCATTGCGGCCCTTGCGGGTCCTCAGTCGACGGGCAGCGACCGCCGGAACTCGATGTACTTGGGTACGCGGTATCCCGTCATGCCGGTCGTTGGGTCCCTCAGCCAGCGGAGGACCTGCTCTGCCGAGCCGTCTTCGGTGAGAACGATGAACGCCTTCACTGCCTCACCGGTCCCGGAGTCGGGCCCGCCGATCACGGCAGCTCGGTCCACGTTGGGGTGGCGGTTCAACGCTTTTTCCACGCCTGCTGTGTCGACGCTGAATCCGGAGGCGTTGATGACCGAACGGTCCTGGTGCACCAGGCGGAGTCGACCTGCGGTTTCGCCGGCGGCACTGCCGCTCTTTGGCGATTCGAGGAGGATCGTTGTTGTCATGTCTGGACTTCTCTTTGTACGAGGGGGTCTGGTTCGGGTCTGTTGGTTTGCGTGATACATGATTTCTTTCTCGCTCCTAGCGCTCCAAGAGCGCCTGTGATTTGTGTGGAGCCGAATATATGGCACGACGTCGCTGCCGTCACCGGCCCGGGGAACGATCGGAGGCTCCCCCGAACGGTGGATCAGGCAAGGTGGGGAAACCGCGGGCCTCCCCGGTGAGGAGGAGACCGGAATCCACCCGAGGGAGGGTGACCGCGATGCCCGAGATGGCGTACCGTGGATGGATGGATCACACGAACCATCGACCGGGCACGGGTTGTGTCATCATCGAGCGATGGTGAATCGCACGGCCGCCCACTCTCAGCCTCCGTCGGGTAGCGCTGTTCGGCAACTGCAGGGTCCGTTCACTCGCTGGCCCCGCACCGCGGACACCGTTCTGGCCGTCGGTCTGTTCCTGATGATTGTGTTCGTCTCGTTCGAGGAACCAGACGGAGACATGGTCATTCGTGCGCTCGGCGATGTCCCGATTGGTGCCTTTCTTGTCCTCGGGGTGTCCTGTGGCGCCCTTATCTGGCGTAGGTCCCAGCCGCTGGTGGTGCTCGGGGTGACGCTGGCCGCAATGGGCGTGTCGTCAGCGCTCGGCTACCCAGAAGAAGGCGGGTTCGCCATGCTGGTCGCGTTGTATAGCGTCGGCCGGTACGTCACCGACGACCGCTGGAGCTACATCGGACTCGGTGGAGCGCTGGTTGTGGCATTCATCTCCGGCCTCGTCGATGGAGCGCCGGCAGGGGAGCTCGCATTTGGTTTCGTAGTCCTCTCCGTGGTGTGGTACATCGGCAGGCGCATTCGGGTTCGTGGAGAGCGAGCTGCGCAGTACGAACGAGAACAAGCGGCCGAAGCGGGCCGAGCCGTGGCCGAGGAGCGAACCCGGATCGCACGCGAGTTGCACGACGTCGTAGCTCACCGGGTGACCTTGATGACCGTGCAAGCCGGCGCCGCCAAGACCGTTGCTGCCGAAGACCCGGAGGGTGCCCTGCGAGCGATGGAGGCAGTAGAGCACGCAGGACGCCAGGCGCTCTCTGAGCTGCGCCATCTGCTCGGTGTGTTACGGCCCGAAGCCGAAGTCGACGAACTCACTCCCCAACTTGGAATCGCCGATGTTCCCCGGCTGGTCGACCAACTCCGAGAGGCTGGTTTGGATGTGTCGCTCACGATCAACGATGTACCGGCCGATCTCCCGGCTCGCGTGGATCTGTCCACGTACCGCATCGTCCAGGAGGCACTTACCAACGTGCTCAAACACACCGCACCCGGCGCCCGCGCCGAGGTGACGGTCGGCAAGGATCGTCATGGTCTCGCCATCGGGGTGCTCGACAACGGGTCCGGTGCCACCACACTGCCCGGGTCGGGTCAGGGGATCGTCGGCATGCGCGAGCGGGCACTGCTTCTGGGCGGAAGCCTCGAGGCCGGGCCGCGTCCCGCTGGGGGGTTCCAGGTCGTTGCCTGGTTGCCCATCGAAGAGGAGCCGGCTTGAGTATTCGTGTCGTCATCGTCGATGATCAGGAACTGGTGCGAGGCGGGTTCGCCATGGTCCTCGGTCACCAGGACGGCATCGAGGTCGTTGCCGAGGCCGGGACCGGGCTCGAGGCGATCGAGGCGGCACGTACCCATCGCCCGGACGTGATCCTCATGGATATCCGGATGCCGGAGATGGACGGCCTGGAGGCGACCTTCAGGATCGTCGAGGAAGCCGACTGGCCGGTGCGGGTGTTGATCCTCACGACGTTCGACCCGGACGAGTACGTGTACCAGGCACTGCGAGCCGGTGCCAGCGGCTTCGTGCTCAAGGACATCCCACCCGAGGAGCTGGTCGCTGCCGTGCGCACCGTGGCCGAAGGAGGAGCCTTGCTTGCTCCGTCGGTCACCAGGCGCCTCATCGACCAATTTGCCGAGCACCTCACCGTCGATACCGCTCTATCGGGGAGCCTGGGACGTCTCACCGACCAGGAGCGCGAGCTGCTGGCTGCGATCGCCCGGGGGTCCAACAACGCCGAGATCGCCGAGGAGCAATCCATTGGAGCCGGCATGGTGAAATTGCGCATAACGAGCCTCCTCACCAAGCTCGGCTTGCGCGACCGCGCCCAGGCCGTCGTGTTCGCATACGAAAGCGGGCTCGCCGAGGCCGGCGACCACGACACCTGGCACTGATCGCCGGTGGACGTGGTGTCGGTTCACACAGCCGTCCGGCCAACGCGTCCGCGCAATGCGATCCCGTAGATCCTGGATTACGTCCTCGCCAATATCGACTCGGAAGGGTCGCACGGTCGCCATCGATACCTCTCCGCAACATTACCGCCGAACGCAGTACCCGCCTCGCGAGCCACCCGGCTCGAGTCGCCCAGTCTCGTCTCCTCGAACGCTGGCCACACCGCTTTGTAAGCGCGCCCAAAGAACAGCATCCGCAAATGACTACTCGATATCGCCCAATCTGAGCGATAGCACCCGGAGCCGGGCGCCTCTGAAATGGGGCTTAGAGGGGCTTCAATCGGCCTGGATGGCTTGGAACCGAGCGTGCGCCCATAATCCACGTTATGTCAAGTTGTTACCTGAAGGGGCCTAGCCAA
>Ga0255058_10001863_pt1 | contig 11782 bp, 10 predicted proteins | sample Cases_109_9_MG_FD_188637 | JGI IMG/M metagenome (GOLD analysis project Ga0255058, IMG submission 188637) | Seawater microbial communities from Amundsen Gulf, Northwest Territories, Canada - Cases_109_9 | ecosystem: Environmental > Aquatic > Marine > Gulf | place: Canada: Northwest Territories... | reverse complement strand
GAATTCTCGGAGCGGCTCGACGAGACCATCGCCTGGTACCGGTCCCATGAGGACTGGTGGCGCCCGCTGAAGGCGGCATCGTGAAGGGCATCGCCCTCGCCGGTGGTGCCGGCTCCAGGCTCGATCCGATCACCAGGGTGGCGAGCAAGCAGCTGCAACCGGTGTACGACAAACCGATGATCTACTACCCGCTGGCCACCCTGCTCGATGCCGGCATCAACGAGGTGCTGCTGATCTCGACCCCGCACGACGTTCCCCGATTCGAGTCCTTGCTCGAAGATGGGAGCCAGTGGGGGATGCGGATCGAGTACGCGGTGCAGCCGGAGCCGACCGGTATCGCAGAGGCCTTCCTCATCGGCCGGGAGTTCATCGCGGGAGAACCGGTGGCGCTGGTGCTCGGCGACAACATCTTCCACGGCGACATCGGGCTGTCCGACATCGTTGCCTCGTTCGCCACCGGTGCCCTGATATTCGGCTATCCGGTGCGCGACCCGACCCGGTACGGGGTCGTCGAACTCGACGAAGAGGACCGGGTGGTGTCGCTCGTTGAGAAGCCGCAGGATCCCGTGTCCGACCTCGCCGTGCCCGGTCTGTATCTCTACGACGACCAGGTCGTGACCATGACCGAGATGCTGACGCCGTCGGCTCGCGGCGAGCTCGAGATCACCGACCTCAACCTGGCGTACCTGGAGCGCGGTGCGCTGGTCGCACACCGGCTCGGGCGTGGAATCGCCTGGCTCGATAGCGGCACTCACGACAGCTTGTTGGAGGCGGCCAACTTCATCGCCACCATCGAGCGCCGCCAGGGCCTGAAGATCGCCTGCCTCGAGGAGATCGCCCTGCGCAAGGGCATGATCGACGCCGGCCAGTTTCGGGCGCTGCTCGACGCGATGCCGCAATCCGGATACCGCGAATATCTGGAGCGATTCGTCACCGAAATCGACTCCGCCGAGTGATCCTGGTAACCGGTGTTTCGGGGCAGCTCGGCAGCGCCTTTCGAGAGCGGCTTGGCGACGGTGCACGCTATCTGGCTCGCGCCGATCTCGACCTGACCGATGTAGCGTCGATTCGGCCCATGATCGAGGCGTTGAGCCCCACCATGGTGATCAACTGCGCCGCCTACACCGCAGTCGACGCCGCCGAGGACGATGAGGAGACGGCCACCCTCGTCAACGCGACCGCGGTTGAAGAGCTGGCTCGCGCCACCGCGCGCGTCGGGGCGAAGCTGGTGACGTTCTCCACCGACTACGTCTTCGACGGGACCAAGGTTGGCGCATACCTCGAAACCGACGAGACCAGCCCGATCAACGTCTACGGACAGACCAAGTTTGAAGGGGAGCAGCGGGCGCTCGCAGCAAACGCGAATGCGCTCGTGATTCGGACCTCGTGGCTGCTATCCGGGACGCACCCGAACTTCGCCGCCACCATGCTGGGCCTGATCGCCGACGGCCCGGTGCAGGTCGTCGACGACCAGCGCGGCCGCCCGACCTTCGTCGATGATCTAGTAGTGGGAACCCTTGCCGCTGACGGCGCCGGCGCGACGGGACTCCTGCACCTCACCAACCAGGGGACGACAACTTGGTTCAACCTCGCCCGCGAGATCGCCGAGTTGGCACGTCTCGACCCCGAGCGCGTTCAGCCAGTGACCACAGACCAATTCCCTCGACGCGCTGCTCGTCCAGCGAATTCGGTGCTCGACAGCGTTCGTCTCGAAGGGTTCGGCCTGTCGCTTCTTCCCGATTACGACGAGTCGTTGCAAGCAGCAATCGAGAAGCTCGGCCGCATCTAGCGACTGAGCGGGATCTCGAAGAACTCGACGTGGACGGTGGAGATTCCAAAGCCCTCCACCCGCAGCTGCTCGACATTGGCCCCGTCGATCGCCAATGCTCGTAGCGGAAGTCTGTCCCAGTTCGGAATCGAGAGGAGGAGCGGTCCGCTCAGGTGGCTGGCCACGATACGGTAGGACCGATCGTCGAGGACGATCGACGTCGGAGGCGGTTTGAAGAGACGCCGCAACAACGAGTACGCCAAAGATCGTTCTACATCGATTTTTGCAACAACGAGTGCGTCGGGTGACGAGGGCGCAGGGACCGGGACGAGTGCACCAGACCGAGCTTCGACAACACCAAGCGACACCGGCTCGCCGCAGCGAGTCTCAGGGCTCCGTTCCAGGACCTGCCAGTGCCCATCTACGATCTCCGTCGAGAAGCGGCACATCATCTCGTAGGTATAACGGGGCGTCTCGAATGGGCGGAAGCGTCCGTCGATGGCCTTCTCGGATGCTCGCAGCACGTTGTGCGGGCCATCGGGTCTCGCAAGGTGGTCCGCGTTGACTTGGTCCAATTGCTCCGAGTACGCCGAATAGCTCTGGAATATCGGAACCGGCCGCCAGTCGAGGTCATATGCCCAGACGAACGTCGTCTGGTACGAGTCGGTGTGGGTTGGACCGTCGTCCAACGCTGCCAGGACGGCATCGGAGGCGTCGTAGTTGGCACGGGCATCGACCCGAGCCTGAGCGAGTGCCTGCGTGCGAGCGTCACTGGAGAGCGCTAGCCGAGCATCGGAAAAGAACGCTCGCATATTGCTCGTGGGGTCGAGCGTCTGAACGGCTGGCACGTTGAGGCTCGCTCCCAGGAGTAGCAAGGCCGCGCCCGCAATGGCGAGCGGGAGGTAACGAATTCGCGCTCGCCACGGAATCACGAGCGCCACCACCGCAATGAACCAGAAGAATGTGATCACGTGGGAGCGATCGTGCCTGACGAACCCCGTGCGAAACATCTGCCAGGTCACGGTTCCAAGCAGGATTAGGAGCCCCCAGGTCGCAGGCGACCGCTTGCCCACGGGGCCACTCCAGGCCAGGGCGAGTGCGATTGCGGCCACTAGACCCGCGGCGGCCACGTACTCCCAGGCCCGCTCCAGGCTATCGACGCCCATCTCGACGAACTCCGTCGCCAGCTGGAGCGAGCGGACGACGTAATCATCGACGGCCCCGATGCTTTGACCGCTAACCAGCCACAACCCAAGGAATACACCGATTGCTGCGCCGATCGCTCCTGCAGTCCGGATGAGTGCTTGTCGCACCGACGATGAGCCAAAGACCGCCAGCGCCAAAGCGATGCCCACAGTCATCAAACCCGTCCCGAACTTGACCAGCATCTGCGCACCGCCGATGACTCCAAGCACAACCGGCATCCACCGGGCCGCGGCGCCGTTGACCACACCCTGCAGTGTGAGGACCGCCAGTACGAACGCGATGACGATTACAAGCTCGGACAAGAAGCTCGGGCTGGCAGCCGCCATAACCGCATAGGTGGCTGCGACGGCAATCCACAACGGGTAGCGGGCGGACAGTGCGTAGAGCAAAATGAAGGAGAGAACCGCGATAATCGCCGCGGTGTACACCATGTACCCTGTGATGGTGTAGGCATCCAGAGCTAGAGGGCGGGGCAGCCATCCCAGCGGACCGTAGGTGAAGACGAGCTCGGTACCAAACTCGAGACCTATGCGATTCGCGAGGTTGATTCCGAGGACCCACGACGGATCGATATTGGTTGAATCGGGGTGCAGACTGACTGGCAGCCACGCCAGAACTACGAAAGCGGCAGAGAAGCTCATCGCCCAATAGATCCGCTTGCGGTCCGATATCGTGGACCCGGCCGTGGCAGGCAACGTCACCTCCTTACCCGGTGGGGAGGCGCGCCATTTCTTACTGTTCTCTGTCGACTCACCCACGTCACTCTGTTTCCGGGTTGGGGGCTCCAGTCAACGATCAGTTCGGCGTCGGCTTGCCGCCGCTGGCGATTGCCACAACCGACATGGCCAGTGTCAGCACAGCGATCGCAATGACGACGCGGCGTGCATGGGAGTGGATGAGATTCATGGACTCGGAGACTAGGAGTCCTGACGCGCTGGGGACCGATTTGTGCTTCCGACGCCTACATCTCTCAGAGCCAAGAACGACCGAACACCACCAACGGTTGATCGATTCACTCGGGCGCCGAGCTGGGCTGCTCCGCTCTGGGCGATAACGGACACGCTGTACTGTTTCGTCACTTGCTCACTCGAGCGACGACCAACATCTGCTTTCCGAAAGTGCGCCATGCCGGCTTGAGCCGAAGGTAGGCCTTGAGCAACCAGCGTGCCGTCACTCGCGACGGTAGTGAATCAGGCAGCGGCGCCGTCGAGCGCGTACGGTCCGAGCCATGGCTCGAATGCACGAGTTGAATAGGTGCGTCGTTACCGGCTGGAAGATCGAGAAGAAGGACCGGGCACCACTTCAGCAATGCCAGCATTGCGGCACACCGCTGCCGATGCAGGGTGACACCACACCGGTTGAAGACGACGCTACCGATTCCCAGAAGATATTCACAGTCACGACTGAACAGATCGAAGGCTACCGGATCGTCAAGACGCTCGGCCTGGTGCGCGCCAGCTACGGACACAACGTTCGCGTTGAAGCGACCGCAGCGAAGAACCTCGGTGAGCTCGGGATCAGTCCTCTTCCCGACTATCACCAATCGCTACCGGCGGCGGTGGAGCCTCTGAGCCGCGGGTAGGGGCTCGGCCGACCTTCCATCTGGAGCGAATCGGAGCGCTCCACCGCGCCCCTCGCGACACAAAGGGCAGGATCGCGTTGCGGAGCCGGTAATCACGGACCAGGGGGCGCGATGAGCTGTTGACGGTCAGCGCGCCGCGCCGATATGAATTCATCACCCACTCGGTCTCGAAATCCTCTTCGACTTCGAGAGCGGCCACGCGCCGCAGGTGCCAATCCGTATTCGGGTCGCGGTGTACCGCGGCGGTTCTGCGCCCTCCCTCGGCGCGGTAGGCGAGGCGATCTCGGGCCCGGATCGGCGCATGCATCACGATCATTTCCGTTGTTGCGCGCTCCACCCCGGCAAACCCGGTGGCGTGGTGGTTTCCCTTGCCGACGACCAGCGACGGTGTCGGTCGCAGCGCAAGCTTTGGTGGGTAGGTCATCTCGACGAAGGCGATCTCGCTCGATTCAACAAGGCGTTTGGCATCCTCCTGTCGACCTCTTTTCTTTGCCCGGTAGGTCATGGTGGTGAGGCTTGCCGGATGATCGTAAGCAACCTGTGACGCCTGCACGTAGTTGTCGACCCCGCAGGCCAGCGCACCCGCCCGCTCGGTAGCGAGCAGATCTCGCAGCGAGCCGGATGGCGTCGACCAGAACTCATCGGCGTCGATGGCGATGATCCAGTCGGCGCCATTCTTGGTTGCCTGACGGGCGAGGTCGGTGACGATCTCGCTCATTCGAAACGGTCCGGGCTCTCGCAGCCACTTGATCCATGGGCGGCCCTCGCTCAGCGCGCGTAACACTTCGGTCGTCCCGTCCTCTGACCCGTTGTCGCAGATCCAGAACTCGTCGATACCCAGCGATCGGTGGTACGCAAGGTTGATCGGAAGAACGTGCATCTCATCACGTACGGTCATCGCTGCAGCGATCTTCATTCCGTCTCCAGATCTCGATGATCGAGGGTAGCTGGTGCCGGCTAGTTCGGGGTCGGCCCGCCGCCGCCTCCACCGCCTCCGTCGTCCCCGCCGCGGTCGTCATGGTCATCCGGCGGCTTCGGGTACTTGTGCGTCCACTTCTCGGTCTCCTTCGACCCGTCCTTGAAGGCGATGATGCGGGTGATCGTCACCGTGCCGCCGGCGTCAGTCGTCGCCGAGCCGGATCGAAGCGCTTTGACCTTGCGGTAATCGATGAAGCCGATGAGCTTCACGGATGATGCTGCGTCGACGTGTACGACGTGTCGATGGTCAGCGGCCAATCGGTGTCGTTTAGGAGTTTTACGTCCGGGCCGGGCCACGCCACGGTCGCCTCCCGGCCCATTGGGTACCGCGAGAAGTAGATCGACGGCCCTGGCTGAGGTCCGACCCGCGCCTCAGCGCGTATCGACCGCTTTCGGTGGGCGAGGGAATGACAGGCTTCCCTCTTTCCTCGGGCGGTTTGCCCCCGGCCCGTTCCGACCAATCCCTATTGATCTCCTGCGCCCGGTCAATCTCGAACCCCTGGAGCTCTTGCCGGAGCTCGCGCTGGCGTTCGAAAGCTTCGATCGCTCGGAGACTGCATCGGCGGGGAGGGCGTTGATCCCATCGAGAATCTCGCCAAGCTCCATGCGAATCTTGTGCTCCTCGTGACGAGCATCCCGCCTCGTGCTCTGAGGTCAACCTCGGACGAAGGGCGCGCGATTCTATAACCGACTCTCGAACATTGCCTGCGCGCGCCTGCCGGACAGATAAGAACTAGCAGGTCAGCTTGACCACACTCGAGATGCTGGCCAACGACGAGGCGGTACCGTTGTCATTCCGGATCGGGTTCTAATCAGCCTGGCTCGTCGGTTCGACAGTCACATCGTCATTGGATACAGCGCTGCTGGCCGGGGGTGTGACCAATAGCTCATCCAGAGCCTTCGCAACGAGCTCAGGCTCTACGTTCATACTGAGATAGGCGTGACCGCGCGCGTTCGGGTCCCACGCATTGTGTCCGTCCGCCTCGACTTCGATGCGCCCGAAGCACGTGTCGAAGAAATCGGTAGCGCCACGCACGGCATACCAGACAGCGGTGAGATCCCAGCTCTGCCTGTTGTCCCCTCCGGTATACAGCCGATAGGCCTCGCGGACCGGATTGTCCTCGGAAACGGCGACTTGGAGCACGCCACCAGTCATGATTGTCGAGCCCACCTCAAAACCGGAGAACACGATCGGAGTCGGCCAGAGCGCCGTCGTGATGATCGATGCGCGCAAGTCAACGAGGAGGTTGAACTCGCCGCCGTGGGGATGGTGATAGGAGTTGGGGAATTGCCCGGCCATGGCGACCCAGAGTTTGACCTTCTCTGCCACCAAATCTGCACCATTTAGTGGGCTGAACTCGTCAGGTCCGGAGAGGAGAAGGTCGTCGAGATTGCTCTTGAAACCGACACTGACAATCGTGACCGACTTATCAGCTTGCGCCGCGAGCAGCTGCCGATAGAGACTTGTGGCACTTGGATTCGGCACCTCCTCGCTTTCGAAGGACGATCCAATCTGTGCGGTGTAAGGCGAGTTGAACATAGGGGCCGACGGATCAGACAGGCCGATGGGGATATCCGGACGCCCGTAGTAGGTATTGACCACGTCAACCGCTCGAGGACTATCGACATTTTCCGACGTCGAGACCATGACCCCAAGAATCTCCGCCTCGTCGAGATCCGCCATGGCGTGGAGAACGGCGAGAGCGCCAACGTCATCGACATCGGGACCGAAATCGGTGTCGAAAATGATGGGCACCGGCCCGCCGATCGACGAAGTCAGTCGCTCAGGGGGCGTTCCACATCGGACCGCGCCTAACAGCCGCTCCAATTGAATCGGTGCGACATACCGGGCGTTATAGGTGGGGGTCGGTGTGGAGGTTGCACCGGCGAGTTCGAAGGAAGGTTCGTCCAACGGCACCGGTGCTGCGGGTTCGGTCGCCGCCGCGGGCAGTTCCGCGGGAGCGGGCTCCTCGGGGACGATCAGCGCGGCGCTGCCGGCGATGAATACAACGGCGCCGGCGAAGCCGAGCGCAAGAGCGGCGAGGGGGGTTCTGAGCCTCTTCATCCGTCGAATGTCGACGGATCAGGGGATCACTTTAGCTACTCTCCGTGTTCTTACCACACTTAGTGGTCAGGGACGTTCGTCTTCGAGGCCCTAGAGGGAACGTTGTCACAAACTGGGGCTCACCGCTCATGGCGCTATTTTCGCGGTTGCGCTCAGGGGTCGTGCGCATCGGACCGAAGGCCGATATCGATATAGCTCTCGATATTCACCTGGTAGAAGCTTTGCGCCGCATTGATGGCTGTCGGCAGCTCTGTCGCTGCCGTCAATCGCTCACTGAACCTGCCGTCCCACGTGAGGGCTCCCCAGCAGACGCGGCTCACCCACTCGGATGGCTTGTCTATGACTCGTCCGGTGGCCTCGTCGATAACTCCGAAATGGCGCCACTCGTCACCTGGAGCCTCGAAGCAATGGAGGGCGACCTCGCTACCACGCCGCAGAGCCTGGCTCGGAAATGGGTTGGGATCGAGGTAGGTATCGGCCATGCGGAAGAGGACCTCTTTGCCGCGAATGGAGGGGTAGCTCGCCCGGATCGCATCGAGGAGGTTGCCAATAGGGCCGCGCTGAAAGACAAAAGCGAAGTGCTGGGATGGAAATGCCTGGTTCAGGTGATCCCGGATGCTCTCCTTGCCGGACCGGATGACGACCACGATCGAGTCGACGCCGGCCTCGACGAGATCCTCGATGCTGTAGTTGATGATCGCCTTGCCGCGAAAGGGCAGCAATTCCTTCGGTGTAGCGATCCCCAGTCTGGTCGCAAGACCTGCTGCGGGGACGAGCCCGACCCGCTGATTGTCCCGTGTCGTTTCCACCGGCCCAGACCTTACCTTCGGGGGTCGTCGTGGGAGGCGGCTTCTTGGACGTCGCTGAGCGGTACTCCGGCGTCGAGGGCGGCGGTGATGAACTATTGGTGGCAGACGATTCCTTGCGTGAGGAACTCGCAGACAGCGAGGGGTTGACCGCAAGCAGCGCCTTGGGAGCAAGGGATGGAATAGTGCCGGGGGCACATCGGGACACGGATTGTCGCCGGCGGGCCTCGCCGCTTGACAAGTTGGGCGTTGGTGGCGACCGTTCGGCTGCCGCGTAGCGGACGCAACAACACCTCATGATGCCCAAGAAACGACGCTCGACCAAGAACGCGACCAATGGACCCCAACTCGCAGCAGCTGTCCTAGAAGTGTCCATACAGTGTCCACATTGAGCACGCATTTCGGACGATCTGACGCAATCATGGTCAAGGACCGCTGCGGGAGTGGACTCCGTGAAGTACCAGGCCCTGCAATGGTTCTCGCACTGTGTCAAGGCTCCTGGTTGGTGGGCGCTACTGGGATGGAACCAGTGACCTCTGCCGTGTCAATGCATATCAGACCTTCGAGCGGCCTCAGGCAGAGTACGGGAAACACCGCCCGGCAAAGGGTTTCGCCTTGGCATACGTTCGCGACGTTTCGCGCTGCTTGGCCCAGTTTCGCGCAATAAACGCGCACCTCGTCGGTCTATTCTTCAGGGCATCTCCGAGCTCTCTGTGGCTCGATGGCGACCACTGTGGCCACCGAAGTCGGCGCCCTGCAGCAATGGCTGAGTGAGTAGGGACTCTGAGCTTGTGGGAGGACCCGACTGGAACGGGAGGCTTCCCCTCACCGCACGGGCAGGTAGCGCATATTGCCGGTATGCGCTACCTGTAAGCGAGGCCATTCGACACGTCGCCGAGACGACCAGCAGTTGCGCGACCTTGGCTACATTCAATGAATCCCGAATCGAGGAGTCCGCATGGCGAGCCTCACAGAAAACGAAAACTACTGGACGCAATACGACTGGAGCCAAGGCGGCGATGAATGGTCGGCAACCTGGGGCGGAACGCCCTATCTCTGGTGGGGCATGCTCTATCCGCGGATTCTGCGCTCCCTCCCGACCGCCACGATGCTCGAGATCGCTCCAGGCTTCGGCCGGATTACGCAGTTTCTAAAGAATTTCTGTGATCGTCTGATCGTCCTCGACCTGACCGAGCGCTGCATCGAAGCGTGCCAGGAGCGCTTCAAAGACGCCTCGAACATCACCTATCACACGAACGATGGCAAGTCGCTCGAGATGATCGACGACGGCTCGATCGATTTCGTCTTCAGCTTCGACTCGCTGGTCCACGTCGAAGCGGAAGAAATGAAGAGCTACATCACCGAGCTCTCGCGCAAGCTCGCGCCCGAGGGCGTCGGCTTCTTCCACCACTCGAATATCGGCGCCTTCACGGATCCCGAGACCGGTGAGCTGACGATCGAGAACCCGCATTGGCGTGCCCCCTCGATGTCGGCCCAGATCCTGCGCGAGCACGCCGCGAGACAGGGCATCGCCTGCGTCCGCCAAGAGCTGATCAATTGGGGCGGCGAGCACCTTAACGATTGCTTCTCCTTCTTCACCCGAGCGGGATCGTCCCACGATCGGCCCTTCGAGCTCCGAGAAAACCCCGGGTTCATGGACGAGGCCAACGCTCTGGGTGCCCTGGCGCGGCACTACGCCGTAGCGCCCGAATCGGCACCGTGAACGACGACCGGCCAAGTCGGTGAGATCCGTCTTCTGGCATAACGTTCAGTTACCTAGGGCACGAGGTGACTCAATGTGCCTCCCGATGTCGGTCAGGCACCCGCCCATATCGGCACATATGCGCTACCTCGGCTCAGGTGACGGGGGCGCATATTGAATCTCGTATGTCAAGGTGCGGGTGGGTTGGTGGACAGGACTGGGATGGGCCACACCTGGTGGTGGGCAGGCTCGTATTAGGTCACACCGTCCCGTAGAAGGGCTTGGTGGGTGGGGTCGACAGGTCATTATCAGGACAGCATCAGCGATGCGTCAGCCGGTTGATCGGGTCAGACCCCACCCAGATCTCAATGGGTTGCCGGTAAGTGCTCGAACAGTGTCGCTCCTTTCCCTCGCTCAGGGCAAACGGGATGGCATCCACCACCGTCACGGGGAAAGGGAACCCAACCGAGTTCTAGCGATCAGCTCAACTGGTGTCTCACCGTGTGACAGGGTGCGGGCCATACAGCCAACATCATCCCTCCCAGCCGGATGTGCGCCAGCTGTGATTGGGGGACGGGTCTCCACTATTGCCGGGCGATCGGCTGATTCTGATCAGATCTCAGAAGCTCGTTTCAAGCTCTTGACCATGCAGGGCAGCTCGGTCTGATCGATTTGGATTATTGAGTCATTCCACGGACCCAACCACGACTCAGCCGTGAGGGAGGCCTCAACGTCAAAAGTGCCCGATGCCGTCTCCCGAAACTGCCAGTCCAACGTCCCCCTCGATTCGGGAGGCCACCGGACAGTGGTCGCCGTCTGCCGCGGGTACGGCGCCGAGCGGATTGACGCGGGGAACGGTGAGGTCGAGGCACAGCTGGGATTTGAGATCTTCGAGCTTGAAGAGACCGATCCGTTCGGGCGATGCGTCACCCACGCCATCGACGCACCCCCGGCCGAAGCCGTGCTCGCCGTGATCGAAGAGCACGACTTCTACGGGCCGGGCAATCTGGAGGACGCCGTGCGAAGCGCTTTGCAATCGCCCCGATCGTACCAAGGGCGCGGTCTACACCTATCTCGAAGCCACGTGGTGAATCCGTCCTTGCCCGACCAGCGCTGATCGAGTGCTTCTACGACGGAGCCCCGTCGATCCTCGGGTTGATGTTTGATCGAAGTCTGTGGGAAGCGGTTCGTTTCCCATCTCAGCAACACATCTCGTCGGGCAACGCGGAAGGGGTTCGCGTCCAGGCATCAGGCCGTATGGCACGACCCCGCTTGAGTCTATCTACTACCGGGGCGTTGGCGGCTTTCCGGCAGAGACCATCGACGTGGCCTTTCTCGACGGCGCGATTCCGACGTGGCAGGGGTACCGGCCGGACCTGGCAACTATCTCGCTTTGAGCTCAGTCGCAGACACCGATGCGGATCGAGGAGAGGATGAAGCTGCTGGGTATTGTCAGGAGCCGATGAGCGACGCCACCCAATCGGATGTCCCGACGAGCCAGGATCGTGTGGGCACCGTCGCCATCGTCGCCGGCACTGCGGTCAGTGCGCTCAGCGTCTATCTGTATCAGGTGATCGCGGCGCGCACCCTCGGATCGGAGCTCTTCGCATCGATCGGCGTCATGTGGACGATCTCGTTCCTGGTGTTCACCGTGCTGAATATCCCGGTCGAGCAG
>Ga0255058_10001862_pt1 | contig 11789 bp, 5 predicted proteins | sample Cases_109_9_MG_FD_188637 | JGI IMG/M metagenome (GOLD analysis project Ga0255058, IMG submission 188637) | Seawater microbial communities from Amundsen Gulf, Northwest Territories, Canada - Cases_109_9 | ecosystem: Environmental > Aquatic > Marine > Gulf | place: Canada: Northwest Territories... | reverse complement strand
TATACTATAATTTCTTGGTAAGCGCTTAATTATACAAAAAAATAATAAATTAAAAATTAAGGTGTTATGGTATATTAGTAAAGTAAAGGTTTAATTTATTTAAAGACAAAAACCCTGGTCCTCAGGACCAGGTCAAATATATTGGCTATGCCCTACCTTGTCATTCCCGAGTGTTCCTATCGGGAATCCAGAATCAAAACTCACCCTGGATTCCCGATAAATGCTTTCGGGAATGACATTTTGGGATATCGTGAATGAAACTATGTGTCTTTAAATCTCTGCTATTTTGACCCAACAAGGTGTATTGCTTTTGCCAGTAAATCATGCCCTCTGGGCTTATTCCATTACCGACCCCTCCGGGGGATCGGATTTTTTTTGCATTATTTTCTACAGTCTTCCCGCCCAATCAACAGCTCCCTGTGAAGCGAAGCTATAGTCTCGCGCTTGGGAATTGGCGCGAGGTTTCTCCTTATCTAAGCCCTTCCCAGCCAGTAAGCGGTTATGGTGGCGCTGGAGCCTTCCTTTTCTACTTTTCCCCGGACAATGTACGGTCCCCGGTCTTTTATCAGATGAGCAAAACGGCGATACGCCTTTGGAAAGAGAACCACCTCAAAAGAGGCTGTTTCATCCTCCAGGGTAAGAAATCCCATATATTCGTTTTTTACAGTGCGGGTCCTTTTGTAAGTTACTATAATCCCCATGACCCGGACTATTTTGTTGGAATAGTTGGCTATGGAATTGCCGGAAACCATGCCAGCGCCTTTTTCTTTTTTGCGCAATGCTCTGCGTAATACCAGAGGATGGGCGGAGATAGCGATATCCAGGCATTCTTCTTCAATTTTTATTTTTTCTTCCAGCGTATAGTTGGATATGCCCTGAATGCGATAAGGCTCTTTTTCTTCTTCCACTGCTAAGGGCAGGTTGTCGCAAAGATATTTTGCCCCTAGGTTCTTTTTATCTATGAGGGTTTCAAGCTTCCAGAAAAGCTCAGGGCGGGAAGGATGGCAAAAGTCAAAGGCGCCGCATCTAATCAGCGTCTGCGTCTCTTTATAACCGATTTCAACCCGTCTTAAGAAGTCCCGCAGGGACACATAGCATGCAGCTTTTCTGCTTTCAAGGATAGAATCTATGGATGACTGGCTCAATCCCTTGATTTGCATGAAACCGACGCGAAGGGTGTTGTATTTTCCCTCGCCATTTTTTTCAGCGGTAAAGTGATATTCGCTCTGGTTGATATGGGGGTCCCGAATTTTCAAACCCATTCGTCTCGATTCTTCCACATATTCTGCGGCGTTATAAAATCCTCCCTGATTGGACAGGACCGCCGCCATAAACTCTGCCGGGTAATGGGCCTTCAGATACGCTGTCTGATAAGAGACAATGGCAAAGGAGGCGCTGTGGGCTTTGCAAAAGGCATAACCTCCAAAGCTTTCCACCTGCCGCCAGATTTCTTCGGCGACATTTTTTTTTACGTTATTGGCAATAGCCCCCCGGAGAAAGCGGTCTTTATAGTTTGACATGGCCTCCCAGTTCCGCTTTTTGCTCATGCATTTCCTTAGCGAGTCCGCTTCCCCCAGTCCCATGCCAGCGATGATATTCGCCACTTTAATAACATCCTCCTGATAAATCATGACCCCATAAGTGTCTTTCAGCGCTTTTTTCATAGCGGGATGCAGGTAAGTTGTTTTCTCCTTGCCAAGCCTGCGATTGATATATGTTTTCATCATTCCGCTATCGGAAACACCGGGACGAATGATGGAGCTGGCCGCCACTAATGTCTCAAAATCATCCACACATAACTTTTTCAAAAGATTTCTCATCCCCGGGGATTCTATGTAAAAACAACCAATCGTTTCTCCCTCTCTCATAATTTTGCGGGTTTGCGGATCTCCCATTGTATCCAGTTTTGCAAAATCTATAGCGACGCTATAATGTTCTTTAACAGCTTTCACCGTATCCACAATAACCGCCAGCGCCCGCTGTCCCAAAAGATCGATTTTCACAAAGCCCATATCCTCCACAGGGTACATATCGTATTGGGTTACAACCAGTCCCTTCCTTGATCTCTGGAGCGGGATGAGATTGGTGATAGGGCAGGGGCTTACCACAATTCCTCCGCAATGAATAGAAAGATGACGCGGAAAGCCTTCAATCTTCTGTCCGATTTCTATAATGGTTTTGTAGGGTTCATCTTCTATGGGAAGGTCCCTATATTCAGGCAGTTCTTTTTTCACTTCATTGATTTTCGCAAGCTGAGAAAAATGAGGCATTCGCGAAGCGAATGCATGAATCTCTGAAAGGGGTATGCCCAGGGCCTTTCCCACCTCGCGAACGATGGAGCGGCCATGAAAGTGAATATGCGTTGAAATCATGGCAACTTTCTCCCTGCCATATTTTTTGTACACATACTCCAGGATTTCATCCCGCCGGTTCCAGGGAAAATCAAGATCGATATCGGGACAATCTTTCCGTTCCAGATTCAAAAATCGTTCAAAATAGAGATTGTGTCGCATGGGATCCACAAAAGTTATCCCAAGGGCATAACAGACAATAGAATTCGCGGCAGAACCTCGTCCCACAATGGGAATCTCCCGCTTTCCGGCCTCCCGCGCGATATCCCATACAATAAGAAAATAGGTAGAGTACTCAAGTTTTTCTATAATATTGAGTTCATAATGAAGACGCTCAATCGCCTGTTTTGTAATAGGCCGGTACAGTCGCCTGATCCCGTCAAAGGCCTGCTTCCAGAGAAAGGAAAAGGCTGTTTCTCCTTCAGGCAGATGAAACTCAGGAAACCTGGGCTTGCCCATTTCAAAAGTGACATTGCATGCCCTGGCTATGCGCTCAGTATTTCCAATGGCCCGCGGAATATGGGCAAACAACCGCTTCATTGAGACAGCCGGTTTAAGCCACGCCTCTCTGTGTGATGTGTCTTTTGCCTCAAGCATCTCCAGTGTGGTATTTTTGCGGATGGCGGAAAGGACTTTATGAAGCTCATAATCCTGGGGCTTTGCAAAGTGGACATTGTTGGTGGCCGCCACCGGCAGGTTGTTTTTTTTCGAAAAAGCATATAAATCTTTCAGGTTCAATCTGCTTTCTTCGTCTTGAAAATTTTGGAGTTCTACGAAGAGGTTTTTTCTCCCGGGGGACTTCGCTAGGTTCTGAAGCACCGTCTTATTGTGAGAAAGAATAAAAATATTCTTGCTTGTTTCTTTTAGACTCCGGGTTAAGGAAAAATCGCTCCTGAGATGTTTATCGGTGATAATGCGAGAGAGCTCTCCAAAACCGGGCAGATTTTTAGCCAGCAAGGTGGCCTGCTCCGCATTATGATCAATCACAACTCCAAAAATGGGTTTTATTCCCTGTTGGGCGCAGGCCTTTGCAAAATGCACGGCTCCATAAGTTCCATTGGTGTCCGTGAGAGCGATGGCCTGGAACCCTTGTTTTTTGGCGGTCAGCGCTAAATCTTCTATGCTGTTTGCGCCGGAAAGAAGGGAGTAATAGCTATGACAATTCAAATGAACAAATTCCATAATTTCATTATAGACGAACAAAAAACGAAAGTATAGAGGGAATTTATATTTACCCCGTTAGAGACCCCCCGGCTCCTGTCTCGGTGGTATAGTTAATCCCTTGGTAAGTAGTCTTTTTCAGTCCTCTTGTATCTTAATTTTATTTCTATTGAAAAACATTTATGTAGCCAGAAAAGATTTGATAACAGGTTTTCTAATGAAGTGAGCCTATTGCGTTTACAAGGGTTTTCCGGTTTAACTCTTTGGGTTAGAGGGGGATAGAATTTTTATTTTTAGAAGCATTGATACAAGGCTCCGTTCCCCTTTATTAAGAAACAAAAGGGGAACGGAATAGTTAATCCTTGTTTATTAGTCGATGGTGTTATTATAAGACGGAAGCGGCGATTTCTTGAACATCATTCGGAAAGAGAATAATCTCAATACGTCGATTATGTTGCTGTCCTTTTTCTGTATCATTCGAGGTAATGGGCCGATATTCTGACAAGGCCACTGCCTCCAGTTTTTGAGGCAATACTCCATTGGCAACCAAATAACGTGTGACTTGAGTCGCTCTGGAGGCCGAGAGTTCCCAGTTGCTTGGGTACTTGCCCAAAAGTCCTGAACTAATAGGGACGTTGTCTGTGTGCCCTTCTATTCTTATTAAATTATCATGCACATCCTTTAAAATTTCGCTTACCTTTTTTAATACTTCTACCCCTTCATTTTTAATTTTAGCGCTGCCCGAATCAAAAAGTATCTTGTCGATGATTTCCACGGATAGACGGTCTTTCAATTGAGAGATTTTGACGCTTCCATCATTTATTTCATTTTGAAGTTTCTTGATAAAACTTTTATGGGTTTTTTCGGACTCATCCAATTTTTTCTGCTTTTTTTCTGCATTCATTTTGGATTTGCTTAGCCCATTCATAAGTTGGTCAATCTCTTGGTTTTTTGTCTCCAATTGTTGCTCCAATGTTACGATCTGGTTTTCCTTATCTAAAATGATATTTTGAGCGCCTTCTATTTCAGATTCTAAACTGACTTTTTTGTTATGTTCCATCTCTAAATTTTCAATAATGGATTGATTTTCATCTAACTTTGCCTTGTAGCTTGCTTTAGTAACACAACCCTGGGTAAATATAGAAAATAAAGCAATGAGAATTCCAAAACATTTTACGCCATTCAAAAAATGCATGAGCTACTTCTCCTTTTTAATAATATCAATGTTTAATTTACCTTCTTTTGGAGTATTAAAGCTTACCTTTGCAACCTAATGCTCTACACCGTGGATAGATTATTGGATGCCAAGGTTAAATCAATTTTAAAATCATTTTTCTGCCTTGCAGGATTTACCTCTTTTCCTTTGAAAAATCTTTACAATTCAAGCGCCCCCTCCTCCTTTTATTTTCATGCAAGTATCTCGCTTGACTCCAGATTCCCATTCCCCTCGAATATCTTAAATGGGTATATCTCCACCTTAAGACCTGTTTAAGAAATTATTTCCCGCATTTAAAAAAAAATATCTTCCCTGGCTTTTTTTAGTATTACCTAAACAGAGTAATTTTTTTTTAAAAGTTTCCCTTAACACACCATAATTCTCCTCTTATTAGAGGGGACTGAAAGAAAGTTATTTTTTTTAGTTTCCACAATTATCACTTGATAAGTGATTTTATGTTATGGAGGAAAATTACACCTTGCAATGTCATAACAATCCTTTGAGGATATAGCCTTGAAAAAAATCGCTCCATTTAGGTATTACAAAGAACTAACTCATTGTTTATTTTAAGAATCAAGTAGAGGAAGTTTATTATCCAAATCAGCGATAATATGTCCATGTGAAGATCTCCCGTGAGTTCGGAGTTCCTTAAACCCTTCATTTATGCGGTGCATATAGCTCATAGCAATGAAAGGAAATCCCTCCTCATGTTTTGTAACTAGAACATTGAAAGGATTGTCGGTCTCGATATGGCTGTATCCTTCGAACAAATCATCTTTGTATTTATCAAAAAAAGCTTTCGTGCATATTGCGAAATAGGATTGGCTGGTTTCTAGGGCCGGAAATCGGTCACGATCCAATTTGAGCGTCATAAAGAACTGGTCAAGCATTGTTCTTACATAGTCGAACACTTTTATATCCTTACAAAATAAATCATTGATACGCCGGGTTAGTTTTTGTAAGTCAGGCTGAATGATTTGTAAAAGCTTTTGGAAATAATCGCTATTATCGAGCATTTGATCTCGGGGCATCAGCCCGCCCAGCTGCTTCAGGACTTCTTGAGTAGTTATAACCTCATATTCTGAATAGATTTTTTCTATTAAGTGTTCTGTAAGATCGTCAAATTTTACTTTGTTATAAGTAAAGGCGCTGCGCGCTACGCGTTTTATCTTTTCTACTTCTCGGTCTATGAGTGAAACCATTTTATTGAATGCGAAGAGTTCATTTTTTAATCTATCCTGCGATTCTTTTATGAACGTATATAGGGAGTTGTATATGTGCTGTAATAAAAGATGATTGTATTTTTCTTTTTTTTGCTGTTGAATCTTTTCTACAGTATCTATTATTTGATTTACGATCGAAATGGTCGGTGATTGGCTTAATTTCATCACAAATTCACCTATTCCGCTTTTTTTCTTTGATACAGTCGCTAGTTTTTCCAATAAATTGTTCAAAGTTTTCTGATTTGTGCCCTCAACAAGTTCCTTTTCTACTTTTGCAATGCTTCCGGTCACATTTTGTAACTTTTCATCCAGAAGCGATGCTAACTTTTCGTGAAAAAGGAGACCGCCTTGTAAATAATTGTCAGAACTCCTAATTATTGCTTCACCTTTTTGTTTAAAGTTCTCCATAATATTATTAATAAACCTTGAGACCTCTTCGAGTTTCTTTTTCTTTTCAAAATCTTTAGCAGCGCGCCCATGGAGGTCCGTGATCGTTTCTTTCAAAAATTCATAGATTTTTTCTTCCGATACGCTTGCCTGATTTATGGTATCAGAGGTAAGAGTTGGGATTTCAATCTTAAAAATCTCTAAAATTTCATCTTCGTTTAAATTATGCTCCAAAAAGGAGGAGATAGCTTGACTCTTTATTTTATCTCTTTCCTGATAGACAATGGGTTTGACTAAATCTTCTACAAATCTCTTAACCATGTGAAGGTGAAGAATTTGCGGGAGACAATCACCCTTTAGACCGGCGACATTCATGGTCATCAAAGCCGTGGGGTGAGGGTTGCCATTTTCGCCGATCCACTCACGCTCAAGAATATGCGCCGCATAATTGACCCTGTCACCGTCTAAATAGCTTGCGACTTTTGTTAATTCAAGAGTTGAAATGCTCATCGCAATAGTTGAAGCTATGGCCTGGTATTTCAAAGAGGTTTCCGCCGACCCTCCAGAAAAAACATATATTCTGTGAGCTATTTTGCCATCAAACATTCTCCTGTCTCTTACTCCATTCTTGCCGGGGTAGACTAAACCGTTTCTACCTGCTAAAGCATATTCCCAAAGCATGGCAGAGGCAACGCAGTTTCGTTCAACGTTTTCTTCCTGTATGTTTTGTAAACCAAGATATCCTTCTGAGGTGGAAAGAAAAACCTCTACGCGAATCTTTTTTTCTCTAAGCCTGTTTCGAGTTCTATATAAAAACGGAATGGTCATGCCATTGCTAACGGAACCACCCATGCCGGAAATAACAATTAGCTTAATTTTTTTCCCGGGATTTTTTGCCCTTATGTCATCTATTAGCCGAAGAGCCTGCCTTGTAATAACCAACTCGTCATATTTATGAAAAGCAACAAAACCTACAGCCGGGACTCCTTTGCAACCTCCCTCGATATCGCATAGGAAATTTGTTGGTATATGCCTCACCGCCTCTTTCAGTTCCTGGTTTTCCTTGTTCTTTGCGTAAACATCTCCATCAAATTCATCTAAATGAATAAAATACTTTGATTCACGCTCTAGGTCTACACGGTCTCTGTGGGGTTGTTCGGTGTCAAATGCAAGGAAATTTGCCTTGTCTTTAGGTATTCCAAGCCTCTCAAATTCTTGATGAAGTAGAGAGAAAACATATCTTCCAAATCCCCCGAAAGTCAAAAATATTAACGCCTGATCTTCATAAAATTTATTACTTGTTGATATTAGATTTTTTAACATAACCAATTGCTCCTTTCTATTCAGATTTATAGGGGTTTATACTTTTATGGGCATCTTTCTTTTAATTTTCCTTATTGCAAACATTAGGAAAAGGATACCGAGGACACCCATTGTCAAGAAGCGCCAGATAATAAATGATGCAAAACCTGATTTTTTAAACTGGACATTAAACTGTGATGGTTCAATTACAACTGTCCCAAATGCCGTTTTGGACGGGAAGAGTTTTAATTTTCCTTTGTAAGTGCCTGGTTTAAGTTCGTTGGATTCTGGCATTTTGAAATTTAATACCATTTTATCTTCGGTGGTTTTTATTTTTATAGGATATGCCTTCGCGATTTCGGAAGGATTATCAGGTTCAAAATTTATTTCCCCTTTAATTGCGGGAGGTTCTGAAATTTTATCGGTTAGAATGCCAAAGGAGATTTTTTTTTGGTATGATTCGCTATTTCTATAAGGGATCGTGCCAAAATCTATATCTTTATTAAAGTTTAACTTAACATTGGATCTTACTGTTTGAGCAAAATCTCTCAGAGCTTTTTCCAATGAAAGCCGGTTGAAATCAGTAAGGTCGATAAGATGACCACCTTTACCAATCTTTTTTACGAAGGAGGTTGCATCCTCAAATGCGTCCCATTTTAAGACTCCCAACCAAATATTTAACTCGTGGTCTTTCTCCAAAAGTGAGATCTTCTTTAAATTTTCCCTGTCTCTCGTTTTTTTTATTTTTATTTTCTTGGCGGTCCATTTAGGGGAATAGGGCTCAGATTTTCCATCGGTGAATACAAAAAGGGCGCTTGTATGGAAAAACTGATCATACTTGCCAATTATATCCATAGCTTGGACAATGGCTTCGGAAATAAATGTTAAATTTCCACTTCTGTTATTTAGCTTTATTAAAGTGTTTTTAATTGGAAGAATGTCATTTTCGGTTTGATAAATTGCAGTAGCCTCAAATCTCGCCTCTTCATCAAAAGAAAAAATAGTTATCCGATCTCCTTTTTTTATGATATTTTTTTTCGTATCAATGAAGTCAGTTATTATCTTTTTTGTAATTAACCGTAATAGATCAATATGACCTTTTTCTTTCATGCTTCCGCTCGTGTCTATGCAAAATGCCCAATGAACGTTAGGAGTATAGTTTAAGCTCCAGCTATTTCTAACGTTGAAACAAAATACAAGAAATAATATTGTGAATACAAAAACACCAAGCCTGTATTCTTTTTTATACATCATAATTTCTCCCCTCCCTTTCTGATCAAACCGTTTTTTATATAATAGAAAATCACTTTGCTTAATGTATGAGTGGTTAAGCTGAGTAAGGTTTATAAAAGTTTCAAGGTGAATGAAAAATCTAGTGAGTAAAAATGATTGTACTTATGGCAATTTACATGCCATCACTGGACCGCTTTGAGGGAAATTGGTTAAGTCTAGGGATTATTGATTGAAAATAAGCTGATTTTTCCGAAACATCAGTAAGGGTTATGGAAAGGGGGGCAGGCTTGATATTGTTGCATTTGAATAGTAAACCCCGTTAGAGAACTATGTTCTCTGACGACTATATATGGTGGCATTGAGCCCTGTTAGAGATAGGGACCGACTCAAGGTAGTTTAATATTAGGCACATTATTTTACCCGACGTTTCCGTAATCTCTAACGGGGTAAATTTTATTCATGACAAAAAAACTTTGGTTATACTGTCCAGGAGCATTTTACATATTATGCTCTGACCCCAAACCCAATGGAGCTTGTATCAAAACTCTACTGCGATTTGGACGGCAAGCGTGTTGGCGCTATTTCTGCCCTCGCTGTCTCTGCGGTTAAATTCATCCATGTAGTACGCAAACGAGCCGGTTACACCCTCAAAAATTTCCTGGTTAATAGCTACGCCGTAACGATTTTCCGGCAGTCCCAATCCTTCCGCTTCATGGGAACCAGCATATTTGAGGGCCAGTTCCAAATTTTTCCCCCGGTTCCAGTTAATCCCGACTTCCACATTCCATACAGAAGGCTCTGCCCCCGCTCCGCTGGAGGTGGCAAGTTCAGCGGGTTGAAATTTTTCCAGCGCCCTCATGTACTCAGCGTCCAAAAATAACCCCTTGTAGCTTAATTGTAAATATGAGGCGAATCCGTCGATGGAGTCCGCTATTTCTTTTATACCCAGTCCGTCAGCAATACCGTCGGTATCCGCCACGTTGGTGATATAGGACGCTCCTACCAGCAGCCCAAAGGGAATGCTTTCAGGTAGCGTGTAGTTTGCGTTAAAACCAAAGGACTTTATATGATCGCTGTCTCCGGCATCATTCACGTCCCCGTTAAATACATAGCCTGAGAACAAGAATCCGGAATATTCAAATCCCACGAGAAGCGCCTTTTCACTGATCTCCCCGAAGAGCAAGGTCAGAGGGAGCGCCACCAGGGGATCAGACGGAAAGTGCGTCAGCAAGGCTCCAAAGGGCACGTATATCTTTCCCAAAGTTAAATATAGAGGATATTTTTTGGTGTTTCCCATTGTAATATAGCCCGCATCCAGGTCTATACTGGTCTCGTCATCGAAGGTGGGGTCTTCATAAAGCAATGCCACCCTCGCGTTGAACCATTCATTGATCTCAGTTGCAATTGCCAATTCCACAGCAGTGAGAGCCAGGTCGCTCCGGTCGGAGTTGGCGCCGTCCCAGGTCTCCACATCCTCAAACACACCGCCAAAAATAATAAGGCCGCTAATGGAAACGGCATGGCGCCAATTCTCATGCTTATTATCGCCGGCATGAACTATAGGAATGAAAACCAACAAAAAAAACAATAGGAGCGGAATGGCAAAATATCTATAATATTTTACTTTTATGATACTGTTAAATGAACTTTTGTTTTTTGACTTTCTCATGATTTTTATCTCCTATTGGCAAAAAAAAATCCCCGAATCTGAATAACAGAGCCGGGGATTCCGTTTTTAATCCTCCATTTTTATGATGCGTCCACAATCTCCGGTGTCGCGCCATAATGTTCAATTCACAGGCAGGTCTTCTGGCTTCCGGATCTTTCTACTTGCCGCGTCTTCCCATCCTTGAAGGACAGTGACATATATGCGGTTTTCGTTCCCGGTTACAGCGGCGGGTCCGCAACGGTTTTTCACCGTTTTCCCTTTATACCCATTACGATTTAGTTTTAGAAATTTTGAGGCTTGAGTTTGCTTAAGATTTATTTTTTTCAATTGAACAAAACCACAGGCTTAGTGAACTAAGTTGAGGATTTTGTGATTGAGAAAAAATTAAAGTTTAGGTGAAATCATGTTACAAAAACCTAAAACTCAATCGTAATGGGTATAAGCCCTTTCGGGCAGCCTATAATTTATTTATTTAAAATTCACCTTACTTTAGAAGTAAGTCCCTCCTATAGAATTGTGTTTTCTCCAAAAAAAAATCCCCAAACTCAATTGTTGAGCTTGGGGATTTCCCTTTTTTATCCTCAAACATATTTTATTTGCAATCCTGTTCCGCGAGGAGCGCAATAATAGTAATACAGGCAGGTCTTCTGGTTCCCGGATCATCCTACTAACCACGCCTTCCCGTTCAATTTTTAATGAACAGTGACATCTTGTGGCGTTCGTCCCCGATTACAGCGGCGGGTCCACTCCAGAATTACACTGGAATCCCTATTGCTCTCTTTCGAGAACCTGTATTGAATATCTTGAAAAGGAAGTATAATCAACTTCAAATGAATGTCAAGAATTTTTAAGAATATTGTTTCTTTTTTATTGGCAGGGTTACACTTAGATATCGAGCACACGCTTTCTAAAGAAAATTATTTTCGCTGAATAGTTACTCTTCCCTTATTGTATTTATTTTATTATTTCATAATTAAGCATATACTATACAGTTAAATTATTTGGAGCGATCATATGAATGAGAATATTAAAATATACTTTATCCCAATTGCAGAACCACGCATGGACTTTGTCTGCGCATCCGTTCAGAAAGGGATCATGTTTTTGACAGATTTATTCAGCGAATCCAAAGAGGATAAGGACGCAATTTTATATGTTTGGTCAAAGCAAGATATCGCAACTTATTTCAATCAATCATTCAATCAGGATGCTCTTAAGATATTAACTGATGGTAGAACGTTGCTTGG